>ERZ772972.442-NODE-442-length-15268-cov-3.985473_pt1 | contig 15268 bp, 15 predicted proteins | sample MGYA00580673_ERZ772972 | MGnify/ENA primary metagenome ERZ772972 (study PRJEB29015, sample SAMEA2738051) | human oral metagenome | biome: human oral; feature: human-associated habitat; material: saliva | place: China | collected 2229 ... | reverse complement strand
GGTCAAAGAAAATCTCTGTATCTGGTCCAGAAGGTCCCGCACCGATTTCCCAGAAATTATCCTCAATCGGAATCAAATGGCTAGGCTCAACGCCCATAGCAATCCAGCGGTTGTAAGAGTCCTTGTCATCTGGGTAGTAGGTCATGTAGAGCTTATCTTTGGGAAAATCAAACCACTCAGGGCTAGTCAAAAGCTCATAAGCCCACTCAATCGCTTCATCACGGAAATAATCGCCGATAGAGAAATTACCCAGCATTTCAAACATAGTATGGTGGCGGGCAGTCTTTCCGACATTTTCAATATCATTGGTTCGAATGGCCTTTTGAGCATTGGTAATCCGAGGATTCTCTGGAATAATGGTTCCGTCAAAGTATTTCTTGAGGGTCGCAACACCAGAGTTAATCCAGAGCAAGGTTGGATCGTTGACCGGCACCAAGCTGACAGATGGTTCTACTGCATGACCTTTCGTTGCCCAAAAATCCAGCCACATTTGACGAACCTGAGCACTTGACATTTGTTTCATTTATTTTTCTCCTTAAATTTTTTCTAAAAAATTGCATTATGATGACGAACTTTCCAGCATTTCGACATAATCAATAGCGACACAGAGGGAAATCACCAAATCTGAATAAGTCTCATCATAGACACTCACCTGATAAGTAGAGGTTAGATGGAAGAGCTCCTTGGTAATCTCTGCAACGACTTGATTACTGTCATCCAACAGACGAAAGTTTAAGTCCCAGATATTCCCTTCAACTCGAAGACCCAAATTATCAAATTTATATTTATCCCGCAAAAAAGAGATTTTCTTACGGATATAAAAGCTATTCCCGCTGCTGAGTTTGATTTCAAACTGGGGCAGGAGGGTTATAAGGGTCTTGGTAATCTGACTGACGATTTGACCCTGACTATCATAGATAGTAAAGGTCTTAGGAATCTGGAAGAAAGAGCCTTCCACTTGGTAATCCACATTTCCTCGATCATCCTTGATATCAAAGCGTTCGCCGCCTAAGCGAAATTTCTGTTTGACAAGATAGGTTTTCATTATATTACCTCCACAGCCAACATAAAAGACAAGTTCCTTGTCCGAAGGGCGAAAAACCGCGGTACCACCTTCATTCAATGAACTTGTCATTCTCATTTCGTATTCTATTTTGCTAGATGAGTAGCATGATTCTCCGTCTCAGATGGCTCGCAGCACCGCCAATTCTCTGAACTAAGAACTTGAAAAATCAATTCTCACCAGTCTTATTATACTTGCTTATTGTCTTTTCGTCAACCTTATTCTGCGGCTGAGGATGAAGCTTCTGCTGAACTGCTTTCAGCTGCTGAGCTAGACTCAGATGTCTTTGAGCTGCTAGCAGCACTTGATGAAGAAGTTGACGAACCTGTCGTTTCGATATACTGAGCAAAGACAGATTGGAAAGCACTATCCTTAACCTTGATGTTGGCATCTTTCAGCTCTTTAGCCACAACGCTTTGGATGAAGCTAGTATCTTTTTCTTTTTGTGCCATAATAATCTTTTTCAGCTTGTCTTTGTAGTCTTTCCAGTTAGAAGATTTCTCTGACTTCTTGACCAGCTTAACAATATAGTAGCTTGCTGAATACTGTGAATCTGGCACAGTCACAAGGTCTGAAACGCCATTTTCTTCCAAAGCAAAGGCAGCTTTTTTGACTGCATCAGGAACATCGGCAGAGCCAGAGTCAAACTTGATTTCTCCGCCTTTTTCCTTAGTGGCAGCATCGGTAGAGTTTTCCTTAGCGATTTGACTGAAGTCTGCTCCTTCTGCTTTAGCTTTTTCGAGAACTTCCTTACCTTTGTCTTCGCTGTCAACCTTGATGATTTGAGCTGTTACTTCTGGCGTGTAGTTTTCAAAGGCAGCCTTGTAGTTTTCGTCAGTCAGCTCTTTTTCAGCAGCCTTCTTAACGGCATACTCTACCAGCATATTGGTGCGGATTTGCTCCTTGTAGGCATCTTCAGTCAATCCGTTTTGAGCCAAGACTTGGGCAAAAGCTGTACCGTAAGCAGTTTTAGACTTTTCGAAAGCATCCTTAACATCCTTGTCTTTGACGTCTTTGCCGTATTTTTCTTCAAAGATGTCTTTGATAGCCATCTGCAGCAAGACCTGCTGAGCTGCACCATTAGTCTTCACTTGATCGTAAAATTCATTGACAGTAATCGTGTTTCCTTTCATAGTCACGATGTCCTTGCCTTCTGAGTTGGAACATGCTGCTAATACAGCGACTGACAAGAGTGTCACAGCTCCTGCAAATATTTTTTTCTTCATTTTATATTGACTCCTTATTCTTAAAAGTTCACGTTTTCTATTGTAGCACAAATTTGAATTGATATCTTAAATTTTACTAAAAATTTTTGGAAATTAGGAAAAAATCAGAGATGTCATTTTTTTCTAATCATAAGCAATCCATCTCCCAAGGGAAGCAGACTCGCAGTCAGATCTGGACTGTCCAAAGTTGCATCAAACAGGCTATGCAAACCTCGGTAAATAGCCCTTTGGCCACGCTTAATGTCCTCAAAAGGCTTGGCAACATCTCCTCCTTGGAAGACATCATCAATGAGTACCAGGCCACCAGGATTGAGGCGCTTGAGAACTTGGGGCAGAAAGACCACATACTTAGACTTGGCAGAGTCCATAAAGACAAGGTCGTAAGAATCCTCTAGTGTCTCAAGCAGATCCACCGCATCACCTTCCAGCAGGGTGATCTGCTGGCGGCTGTCATACTTGGCAAAATTAGCCTTGGCTAGCTCAATCATCTCTGGATTGCGATCAATAGTCGTAATCTGGGCCTGAGGTGCATGCTCCGCCATCAAAAGGGCCGAAAATCCAATAGCCGTCCCGATTTCTAAAATCTTCTCAAGCTGCAGGCTTTCGAGTAGCAGACGGAAGTAAGCTACTGTCTCATGGGGAATCACAGGTACATTTTCAGCTCTGGCAAAATCCTCCAGCTCCTTGAGTCCACCAGCGACCGGCTGGAGACGCTGTCTCATAAAGTCTACAATTTCTTCTTTGACCACTGGCCGACGCATATTGGGATTAGAGTTTTGATTATAAGTCTCAACCATTTTATGCCAGTCCCAACTTCTTGACCAAGGCTTCGAATTCGTCCAGACGACGCTCAAAGACAGCAAAAGCAGCATTTAGGTAGTCTTCTTTTTCCATATCCACACCTGCTTTTTTGATGACATTGAGTGGATAGTCAGAGTTCCCAGCTTTGAGATAGTCCAGATACTTGTCCTTGTCTTCCTGACTGCCATGGACAATCTTTTCAGCCAGGGCAGAAGCCGCTGAAAATCCTGTCGAATATTGGAAAACATAGTAATCGTAGTAGAAATGAGGAATCCGAGCCCACTCATACTGAATCTGCGGATTATCTTCTTTTTTCAGTCCATAGTATTTCTCGTTCAAATCAGAGTAGAGTTCATTGAGAAATTCGCTGGTCAAAACTTGACCTTCTTGGTCAGCCTTGTGGATAGCATGCTCAAACTCAGCAAACTGGGTTTGACGGAAGACTGTACCACGGAAGCCATCCAAGAAGTGATTGAGGATAGCAAAGCGGGTAGCATCGTCTTCTACTTCTTCCAAGAGCTTCTCTGTTAGGATGTTTTCATTGGTCGTTGAAGCAATCTCAGCTAGGAAGATAGAGTAGTCTCCATAGACATAAGGCTGGGTCTCACGAGTATAACTTGAGTGCATACTGTGGCCTGTCTCGTGCACCAAGGTAAAGAGGTTGTCCAGCGTGTCCTGCCAGTTAAGCAACATAAAGGCATTGGTATCGTAAGAACCGCCTGAATATGCCCCTGATCGCTTGCCTTGGTTTTCATGAACATCAATCCAGCGCTCTGAAAAGGCTGTCTTCACTCGGCTCAAATAATCCTCACCCAGAATAGCCAGAACTTCCTCAGACTTAGCCAAGGCTTCCTCATAAGTGAACTTGTAGTCTGTCTCTGACAAAGGTGTGTACATATCATACATCTTCAAGTCAGAAATTCCTAAAATCTTCGCTCGTAAAGCAATATAACGCTGCAAAAGAGGCAAATGCTTATTGACAGCTGAAACTAAGCTGTCATAGACACTTTCTGGAATAAAGTCCGCTGATAAAGACGCTTCACGGGCAGATGAAAACTTGCGGACTTTCGCATTGTAGTTGTGGACCTTGACATTGGTCTGCAGAGTCTTGGCATAGGTATGCTGATACTGCTCGTAGACGCTGTAGAGAGCCTCGTAAGCTTCCTTACGGACTTCTCGATTTTTAGATTCGACCAAGGTAATATAGTTACCATGGCTGAGCTGAACTTCATTTCCATCTTCGTCATGCACCATCGGAAAGACAATATCCGCATTGTCCAAAATAGCAAAGGTTTCGCCTGCTGCACCAAAAATTTCACCAGCACCAGCCAGTAGCTCCTCTTCACGCTGTGTCAGGATGTGGGCTTTCTTTTTCAAAAGCTTGTCAAAATAATGCTGATACTGCTGCAAGGCTGGCTGCTCAGCCAAGAAAGCTTGGTACTGCTCTTCTGTAATCGCCATAAATTCGGGCTCGTAGAAGGCAAAGCTTTGACCAAAATCGCTGTAAAGAGTCATGCCTTTAGCCTGATACTCCTGATACTTAGCTACACGAGTATCCTGGTCATTCTTCATGTGAGCATAAGAATAAAGCTTTTCAATACGACGCATCAAGTCCAGTTGTACTTCAGTCGTTGTTAAGAGACTGTCTGCTGAGTCCAGCAAATGCCCAGCCAGACTAGCTGCTTTCTTCACTTCTTCCGAAACCTGAGCCAACTCCGCTTCAAAGGCTTCATCTGTTGGGAAAATGGTACTCAAATCCCAAGTATATTTTTCTTCAATTTCATTTCTTTGTTTTGCCATAAAAAAATCCTCCGACTCCCCTATTCTATCACAAAATTCTACTTTTTATAAAACTCAAGTACCAAAATCACATAGTAGCTAGGCAGACAGACTTAGTTTATAAAAAAACTCTTTGAACCTAATTCCTGACCAAACAAAAATTAGATTCCAAAGAGTTCATTGCTAAATTTCTTCAAATTTCGTACTGCTGTTGTCTATAACGCTTACAACTTTTTTAGAAAATTGCCCTTTCATCGAGCTATCTATCTGATCTGCAGCTACTTTCACGCTCTCCTGAACAGTCTTTGCGACATCGGTAAAAAGAGTATCATAATTGCTTTGAAGACTGCTTTTTTGAGCTAACAAAAGAGGAGCTAGAACATTTGTTATAATTTGCTTTTCTATTGCTTTCCTGATTTCTGCCAAATCAGATGTTTTAGATGGTGAAAAGTAATTTTTTACTGGTGTTGAAGCTATTTCTGATATAAACATAGACTTTTTCCTTTCCTCTACTCTAAACAGCAGATTTATTTAGAATCACGAAGATGAGAATAGCTATCTTCAATTTCCCATTCTAAACGGCGTCTCTGCTTAGAGAATGTTTCCAAAACTTTCTCATCTTTTAGATCAAGATTTTTCAGTTCCTCGCTGCTAGCCTCTTCCGCCAATATATCATAGGATTCTATATACTGATTTAGAGCCTGCCATTCGATACTAGTGTCCCTTTCTTGTTTCCGCAAAATAGCAGTCGCCATTTCATACTCTTCTTGTAGCATGTCGGAAAAAGCTTTTTTCTTAGATAGGATGATATCTCGTTCTTTATCAATCTTCAAACGTTCCCTCTGAAGTTCTGAGTAAAGCTCCTCCAACTCTTTTTCTTTTTTAGCTATATCCTGCTTCATCGATTGATTTGGTTCCATTGCTCAAAATCTCCTGCTAATGTCTGATCTTTAGCCAGCAGCTGCTCAATTCCAGCTTCAATCTGACCTTGCAAAACTTCAAAGATAATTAGAGGCGTTTGAAATTTAGACAATCGACTTTCAAAGTGCTCTTGTAAAGATCCGACCAATGATTGATAATCTGCACCTCCAGCCTGATAGGCTGCAGTCACCTCATCTGGACTAAGACTGAATCCCTGAGGAACCTTTCCCAACTGCTCTGCTAGCTTTTCCGCTTCGCTAACAACCTGATCTCTAGCCTGCTGCAACGTGTCATAGCCTAGTTTGGTCACATTTACTAAATTTTGAACAGTTGCCTGGGCTTGAACACTGTCCAGATAAATCTTTTCATTACTGCTAAATCCACCCTTAGACAGATACTTCTTCATATTTTGGTAAGGAATCATATTGGCTTTGATGGTATCCTTGATAGTCGTCTTGCCTGTCCCATCCATAAGCACAAAATTTTTAGTTTTATCGTAGATATAGCCCTCCATCATATGCTGAGCACCTATTTCCTTTTCGACAGTTGCAATATGATGTACAATACCAGCAGCGTTTTCACTGCCAGATAAGCTGTAGCCTAAGCTGACGATATCCTTATGGTCGATATGATTAAAGATCTTATACTTAGCGCTATCCAGTCGTGCCTGCTGTTCCTTGGGCAAGAGAGGATAGATATTAGGGCCATTGTAGATATGGACTGTGCCAATATGGCGCATCTCCTCCTCTGTCAGGGTGGATAGAGCATACTGGATATCCATAGAACCCAAAGAGTGTCCGTAAAGATCAATCTTGGCATTAGGGTACTTACGAATGGTTTCCTTAAGATGCTTAGCTGCATCCTTAAACTGAGCCGGAGGAAACTCTTGTGTCTTTTTGAGATAACTAGCAGCTACCATAATATTCGGTGCAGCAATTCCTGTCGTTAAAGTTCCGCCATAAACACCTGTAACATTTGATATAACATTCTTCCTCAGCTCATTGAAGGGATTTTTATTGAGAGAATTAAGGCTCTGCTTCACAGCTTGACCAGCATCTTTATTAAAGATTCCGACTACATTTCCTATGTTATTACTTACGTCTCGATCCGCCTTATCTAGTTCTTCTCGGCTTTTTTGAGTAATCATATTTTTTGAATGACGATAAACAAAAGGGGTAGCATATTCTACTGCGCCTGCTGGTCCCAGACGATGAGACGCCGTCACAAAGTCTGTAGGCAGCCAATCTGTAACAGTGTCATGGAGCAACTTAGGAGTGTGCGTCTTGGTCTGAGAGCCCTGCATCATGACTGTCACATCCTGCACCTGAGCACGCTCAGCATCCGAAGCCGAGTAAGGGACAGCCTCGCGATTCGTTCCATTATTTGTTAGTACATAAACCTGCTCTTCATTGCCATGTACATTGTCGTAAATTTGGGAGACTGTTCCGATATAGGTTTTATCATCATTTATTGTTAAGCCAGACCCAACTTTAATCCCTTCCTTATACTCCAACATTGCCACGTCAACATTCTCTTTATCAGTAAAGTCTTTATTTTGTGCCATGCTCATTTTCTCCATCCATTAGTTCAGTGAGCTTTGGTGACCAAACAGTCCCATTTCTGTGAAATTTGCCATTTTCGTCCTCAGTAATGACATAGCCTAATGTTAGTTCTTTATCACCATTAATAATTAAATCAAACATTAACCCTCCCATTGGGTTTTGAGTCAGAGTTTTCTTATCAATTTCATAATTTTTAATTTTCCCTTCAGGTGTTAAAGCTTGAGGGTCTATCTTTTTAAGACCTTCCTCAATTACACTCTTCATCTTTTTACTCTCTGCAATCTGAATCATTTCTTCTTTTTCTGAATGACTGTTTACCATACTACAACCTCCTAAAAACATAGCTGAACTGAGCGTGACGATACTCAGAAAGATTACAAAAATTTTCTTCATAGTGGCTCCTTTCGTTTCTCATCTTTGCTAAAGCTGATACCTTAACGAAAATGAGAAACCAGTTTTAGATTAACGTCTTATATTAATTATTATACTATTTTCCCAAAGAATATGAAAGCGGAATCATTGTTAGAAGTTCGTAAAGGTAAAAGCTTGTTCTTCATTGCTATGTACATTATCGTATACCTGAGAAAGATTACCAATGTATCAACTCTTACTTGCTATTGAGTAATTTTTCCCAAATTCTAATTCACGATACTCTACCAAAGCTGCTGCAACATTCTGCTTATCATTATACTCTGCATTATTAGCTATATTAATCCTCTCCTAATAGCTCACTCAATTCTTGTGGAATACCATATGATAAAACTTCATATTCTCCAGTATCTTCTTCTTGAACAGTCATATCAATATTCAAAACTTCATTACCATTAATAATTATATAAACATTTAGTCCACCCATTGGGTTATAATCTAACTTATCCTTTTGAATTTCATAGGATTTAATCTTTCCTTCTGGTGTCAAAGCTTTAGAATCTAAACCTTTGAGAAAATTTTCCAAGGCTTTCTTCATCTTTTTACTCTCCACAATCTGAATCATTTCTTCCTTTTCTGACCGACTGTTTAGCATACTGCAACCTCCTAAAAACATAGCTGAACTGAGCGTGATGATACTCAAAAAGATTACAAAAATTTTCTTCATGGTGGCTCCTTTCGTTTCTAATCTTTCCTATAGCTAGCTGGATTAGCACGATTTAGAATTTTTAACTATCTAACTTATTACTTTATTATATTATACAGGATTCTCAAATATTCTAATACTGAAGGGATAGCTAAAAGTTTATGGCTTCATCAATGGGAAACTAGCGGTAATTAACAATTTTCTTTTATCATCTCATAAAAAGCCGGTGAATAAACAATTTGCAGATTTTTTTGCTGGAGATTGGCGTAATAATTCTCAAACTGCTGGTAATAGCCAGTCAAATCAGTAGTTATCTGACAGAAGGAGGCAGCCTGTATCGGCCGAACCTGTGGATAGAAATCCTCTGCTGACTTAGTTAGGAGATTATCTCCAGCCTGATAGAGCTGGGCCTGCAGCCGCATCCATCTAGGCTGTTGGTAATAAAGCTGACGGCGGATATAGCTGCAGATCTGCGGATCTTGCTTCGCCAGAAAGCTGTTCATCTCCTGCTTTTGAAAGGGCAAACGCAAAATATCCAAAAGCCGACCGCGACCAAAGGGAAAGTTCTTGGTCTTGTGCTGGACTTTTCCATGCAGATCTTCGTGAATCAGGTATTTGAGACGCAGAACTTGCTTTTCTTGATCCAGCTCCCAAAGATGAAAGCCCATATTTTTACTAAAATAGAGAAAATCCTTCTGCAAGCGGGTTAGGGAATCCTTGAGCCAAAGTTTTCGCCCCAAGAGCCAGAGGACCTGATAGCCATGCTGGCGGTAAGAAAGCGTCCGTTCCTGCAGCCGTTCTATACTTAGAGGACTGCACTGGACTTCAAGCGCCAGTTTTTCATCAACCAGTAGATCAGCAATCTGCTGCAGAGCAGGCAAAAAAGTCTCCACCTCAACTTCTTCTGTTTGGACAGCCCAGCGAAAAAGCTCCGCCTTAAGATTGAGGTGCTCAGCGCTCTCATTTTCCCTGTAAAAGTGGCACTGCTCTAACGAAACATGCGCAAAATGCGGCTGCATAACTTTCCCTTTTTTAAAACGGACTGCCCCTGAACAAGCGGGGCAGACGAAATCAGCCCCCTTCTCAATCTTCTCCTCCAGAGCATTACACAAAAGCCCCTTATGATTTCGCGCCACAAACATATCCTAACCCCCTCTAAAATTTCTCTCTTTTACTAAAATATTCGCAAAAGAAAAGAGAAAAGATCTACACTGTCAAAAAAACGAGTCAAGAGAACATCTCTCCGACTCGTTTTTCATTATCCAAATAATTGATTTCCTTTTCGTTCTGGTAATTTCAGAAAGAGGGCCAGCAGACAGACTAGACAGATAACAGCTGCTAGAAAGAGGTTCATTCCTTCGTAACCCCAACTGTCTAGAAAATGGCCGGCCAGATTTTGAATGAAAATGGTTCCCAGACTACGGGCTGTCTGGACTAGAGCAATGGCTGTTACCAGATATTTTTCATCAACCAGACTGGCTACGATTTTTAAAGTCACCATAATCAAAACCATGCCGGTCACGTGCTTGGAAAGGAGAGTCATCCCGATTTTCGAAATCAAACCTAGGTCCAAGGCATAAACACTGTACTGGAGAAAGATGATTCCCAGACAGATATACAGGAGCTTTTTCATCGAAATCTTGTCCATAAAAAGATAGGAATAAAAGATAAAAGGCGCTTCAACCAGAACTGATAGGGCAACAACAGTCGAAGCCCTATCTACCTCTAAGCCACTATTTTGAAGCATAGCTGGGATATAGGTATGACCAGTATTCCCCACCCCAGAGTAAAGGGCGACCAAAAGCAGGTAAAAGAGATAGGTTTTGTTGGTCAAGAGCTTCCCCAGACCTGTCTGCTTGCGGGTATTCCTGCTTTCTAGGGCTGCTCGGTCGTGCTTGGGCTGGATTCCCAAAAGTCCAATGCTGCTGATAAGCATCATGCCAATAAAGACTGGGAAAATAGCCTGTGGTGCGACTCTTTGATAGATTAGTCCTGCTAGCTGAGAGCCTAAGGCATAGCCAATGGTTCCCCAAATCCGAATCTTACCATAAGTATAAGGACTTTGAGCCGCCAGAACATCCATGACTGGATTGACCCCGTTAACCAGCATGAGAACTAGGCTATACCAGACCAGTAACTGCCAAAGCTGAGTCGCTTTCATGAAAAATATAGCCCCAACCATCATAACTAGAAAGCTAAAAAGGAAGATCTTTTTAATTCCCAAAGCGTCGCTGAGAACTCCAAAGATTGGCTGAGCCAACATGGAAGCAAAGAAGGAAGCTGACACTACCATCGATACTTGGGCATTAGAATAGCCTAAGTCCTGCATATAGACTGATATCAGAGTCGAAAAAAGAGAGTAGGCTAGAAAGAAAAAATTAAAAAGTAAAAAATGAGCTAGATAGCTATTGTGAAACTTTTTTCGCATGAAAATCTCCTTCAGACAGAAAGAAAACTCAGCAAAAGAACTGAGTTTTAGCTTGGAAAGTCATTCCGTTTGTATGTGACAGAGGACATTCCCTTTATTCAACATCTGTATTTCTGCGACGTTCCTGCTTTGCAGCCTTGCGCTTTTGACGACTGCGGTATTCAAAGTACAGAATGATTAACAGGATGCCAACAGGCAACAGAATTAACATCTTATCGCTGAAGAACACACCATACCAAGGCTTACTTTCCGACTTGCTGCCAGTCACATTTTCAATAGCCTGAGCAACTGGATTCTCAACTTTCTCGACTTTCATTTCATCAGAGATCTTGCTAGACAAGGTCTTCAAGCCATTTTCAGCCTTGAGAACATTGTTTTCAACCTTGACTTTAGGCTCGGTTCCCTTTTTAACAGTAGCGTAGAAATCCTCAGGCAGCTTATATTTCTGTCCATCAATCTCCTGCTCACCCTTGGATAAGAGTTTTTTGTACTCGTAGTCCGCATAAGCCTTCTCAATCAAAGCATTACCAAAAGGATGGCGGTAATACTCACCGTCTTGGTCAGACCAGTCACCGACTCCCATAATCACAGCAATCATGCGCTGATCTCCACGCTTAATGGTCGCGATATAGTTGAAAGCACCGTTAGGACTAGAGCCTGTCTTCATGCCATCTACGCCCTTGAGTGCGTATTTAGCACCCGGCAGGGAGTAATTATAGGTTTCAAAGGTTTCCTCGTAAGGAGTTCCGGCTTTAACCGTAACCTTGGCTTTATTAGTATAGTTTAGAATCTCAGGATGGTGGTTGACAAAGTTATAGGCCAGAATCGCCAAATCACGGGCTGTTGTTTGATTGCTGGCATAATTATCATAGTTTTGAGGGTTATAATAGCCCTTAAAAGAAACCGCTGCTGCACCGCTGGCATTGAACCACTTGGTATTCGTCATGCCCAGCTCTTGAGCCTTGGCATTCATCCGATCCAAGAAAGCATCTGGATCATTGTCCGATAAATAATTGGCCAGCATAACGGTTGTCGCATTGGATGAAGGCACGATTGTCATGGTAATCAGCTCAGATACGGTATAATCCACACCAGCGACAATTTTATTATTAGAAATTTCATAAATATTAGCGGTAGCCTGATCCTGAGGTGTAGCTGTAATGACCGTCTTTTCGCTGATTTTTCCTTCCTTAATCGCTTCAAAGACCAAGTAAAGCGTCATGAGCTTACTCATACTAGCTGGGTCACGCACCTCATCAACATTATCCTCCCAGACAACATCACCTGTACTGCCGTCAATAACGAGAGAAGACTTGGGACGATTAATCGCCTGAACATTATCATGCGGATACATCTTTTTAGCCATATCCACCAATTCATCAGCCCTAGCAGCTAGTGGCGCTAAAGAGATCAGGAACGCAATTCCCAATAACAAAAGCTTTTTCTTCACAGGATCCTCCAAAGAACAATTATACCTATCTAGTATATCATATTTTACGCAAAGTTAACCATAAATCTAAAAATCCTACCTAAAAAATAGATAGGAAATTAAGAGACTTTTATCTGGCAAAACCAGTTTTATAGCAATAGCATTAAAATCTTAGTGATTTAACAAGCTAAGCGCTTCCTTATCAGCAATAATTACAACATCTGGATGCTTCTGGAGAGCACTGCCTGGCAGCTCCTCTGTCACTTCCCCCTCAACAGTCCCTGCTATAGCTTTGGACTTAGCTGAACCGTAAGCAAAGAGGATAATGGACTTAGCATTGAGAATATTGCCAATTCCCATGGAAATAGCCTGAGTCGGAACATCTTCCATCTTGTCGAAGAATCGAGCATTGGATTGAATGGTGGACGGTGTCAGATCCACTAAGTGAGTCTGGCTTTCAAAACTAGTCCCCGGCTCATTGAAGCCGATATGACCATTCGTACCAATTCCCAAAATCTGTAAATCAGCTGGATGCTCTGTAAGAAGCTGATTGTACCGCGCCACCTCTGCTTCTAAATCTTTCGCTGCGCCATTGGGTAGGAAGCTTGCTTTAAAAGGCTTTTGGTTAAAGAGGTGCTGGTTCATGAAATAGCGATAAGATTGAGGATCGTCCTCCTGCAAACCGACATATTCATCCAGATTGACACTAATCATCTCTGAAAAATCAAGGTCGCTCTCAACAATCTGCTTGTAAAATTCTTCTGGGCTGCTGCCTGTAGCCAAGCCCAAAGTTTTTGCTCCTTGAGCTATCTTTTCCTTGAGCAGTTCAAGAGCCGCTTTGCCACCTTCTACTTGGTTTTCCACTTGAATAATTTTCATTTTTATACCTCCACATCTTTTCTTAATTCTATTATATGGTATAGACCAATTTTTGTCAAGAAAAAGTCTGCAAAATAGACATACTTTTTAGTCATGCTCGCTTCCTTTTGCAGCAAATCGTGTTATAATAGAGACATGTTTTTACTGATTGTTTTATTGATTTTATTTTTAGTCGGAGTCTTACTCTGCAGCTTGAGTTTCCTCATGAAAAAACAACCAGGCTGGCAGATTGTAAGTTTGATTTTGGGCGGCTTGCTTACAGCTAGTCCCTTTCTACTCGCTGCCTACCTACTCTGGCTGATGAAAACAATATAAGGAGATACGATGAATACCGCTGATTTTGATTTTGACTTGCCCGAAGAGCTGATTGCTCAGACACCTTTGGAGAAAAGGGATGCTTCCCGCTTGCTAGTGGTCGATAAAGAAACAGGAGTCTTCTCCGACCAGCACTTTGACCAGATTATTGATCAGCTCCAGCCCGGCGATGCCCTAGTGATGAATAATACGCGTGTCCTTCCTGCCCGCCTTTATGGTATCAAGCCTGAGACAGGAGGCCATGTCGAGCTGCTGCTACTTAAAAATACTCAGGGAGATGACTGGGAAGTGCTAGCTAAGCCAGCCAAGCGCCTCAGAGTAGGTGCTCAGATTTCCTTTGGTGATGGACGCCTAACTGCTACTGTGATAGAAGAGCTTGAGCACGGCGGCCGAATTGTGCGCTTTGGCTACGAAGGGATTTTCCTAGAAGTCTTGGAAAGTTTGGGAGAAATGCCGCTTCCGCCTTATATCCACGAAAAACTGGCAGACCGCGAACGCTACCAGACTGTCTATGCTAAAGAAAATGGCTCTGCTGCTGCGCCAACTGCCGGACTTCATTTCACAGAAGAGCTATTGGAGCAGATTGCTGCCAAGGGAGTCAAGCTGGTCTATCTCACCCTTCATGTCGGACTGGGAACTTTCCGACCGGTTTCTGTAGACAGCTTAGATGATCACGAGATGCACTCCGAATTTTACAGTCTGTCCGAGGAAGCTGCCCAGACACTCCGTCAGGTCAAGGCAAATGGCGGACATGTCATTGCAGTCGGAACAACATCTATCCGCACCTTGGAGACAATTGGTAGTAAATTTCAGGGTCAGATTGAGGCTGACTCTGGCTGGACCAATATTTTTATCAAGCCGGGATACGATTGGAAGGTCGTTGATGCTTTTTCAACCAACTTCCACCTGCCCAAGTCAACTCTGGTTATGTTAGTCTCTGCCTTTGCCGGACGTTCCTTAACACTTGAAGCTTATGAGCATGCTATTGCTGAGCGCTATCGCTTCTTCAGCTTTGGTGATGCCATGTTTATCAAATAACTATAGGTGAAAATTTATGAATAAAATTGAAAGCAGACACCGTCTCATCCGCTCCTTAATCATGGAAAAGAAAATCCATACCCAGCAAGAACTTCAGGAGCATTTGGAAGCAAACGGCGTCATTGTAACCCAGTCCACTCTTTCACGAGATATGAAAGCACTCAATCTGGTCAAGGTCAGTGAGAACGATACTTCCTACTATATCATCAACAGTATTGCACCATCCCGTTGGGAAAAACGCCTCCGCTTCTACATGGAGGATGCTTTGGTCATGCTGCGGCCAGTTCAAAATCAAGTCGTTATGAAAACTCTGCCTGGGTTGGCTCAATCTTTCGGTGCAATCTTAGATGCTCTAGAACTGCCTCAGATTGTTGCTACTGTCTGTGGTGATGACGTCTGTCTGATTATCTGCGAGGATGATCAAGGGGCCCTTGACTGCTTTGAGAAGCTCAAAGAATTCACCCCACCATTCTTCTTTAGTAAATAAAAGCTGAGACAACATTGCCTCAGCTTTTTCTATTTAAGATTTTTCCTCAATAAAACCCATTAGCAAATCAGCAAGCCATACTTGACCAGAGCAAGGCAGTACAAATAAGATTTGAAGAGGGTTTTAAAAAGTCAGCATTTAAGGTGTTGTAGCCAAACGATAAACAGCTTCCGCGTAAATATCCATTGCCCGATACAGATCATCTAAGCGCAATCGTTCATTGACCTGATGCTCTGTCTGATCAGCTCCCGGAAAGAGAGCGCCG
>ERZ772972.441-NODE-441-length-15305-cov-13.173574_pt1 | contig 15305 bp, 14 predicted proteins | sample MGYA00580673_ERZ772972 | MGnify/ENA primary metagenome ERZ772972 (study PRJEB29015, sample SAMEA2738051) | human oral metagenome | biome: human oral; feature: human-associated habitat; material: saliva | place: China | collected 2229 ... | reverse complement strand
TCTTTGTTCACCGTGTTGGACGAACTGGACGTAATGGTCTACCAGGTACAGCCATTACCCTTTATCAGCCAAGCGATGACTCTGATATTCGTGAGTTAGAGAAATTAGGAATCAAGTTTGTACCTAAGGTTGTTAAAGATGGAGAGTTCCAAAACACTTATGACCGTGACCGTCGTGCCAATCGTGAGAAAAAACAAGAAAAACTGGATATCGAAATGATTGGGCTGGTCAAAAAGAAAAAGAAAAAAGTCAAACCAGGCTATAAGAAGAAAATCCAGTGGGCGGTCGATGAAAAACGCCGTAAAACCAAGCGTGCTGAAAGTCGTGCCCGTGGACGTGCAGAGCGCAAAGCTAAACGCCAAACATTTTAAAAATAAAACAGTAGAACCAAGTGGTTTTACTGTTTTTGTATAGTTCTAAATCGGGATTGTCAGAATTCATAAGTAGATGATGTTAAAAACTTAAAATTTAATCAGATCATTCTTTTAAATTTCTGAAGTTTATAATATACTTAAATTAAAAGTAGATTATTGGAGAAGGTAAATGAAAATAAAAATAAAAATGAAAGACTTTATTGCTGGGATTGGTGAAATAAATGTTATTGTTTATTTGATATATGTGTGTACCGGTCTCGCTCCTCTCTTTCATATATTGGTCATCGGTTCAGAATTGAGTACTGGAAAAATAGTTTTAACTATCTTAGGCATACTTTATGCTATCTTTTTAACGATTGCTAGAATTTATCGAAAGTTTTTCTGGTAAAAATTATCATGAAATATTAAAATCCCATCAGAAATTATCTGATGGGATTTTAGACTTTAATATTATGATTTTACTCCCACTCAACGGTTGCAAACTCCTTGAGAATCGCTATATAATAGGCTTTTTTAAGGAGTTAGTAATTCTTTGGTGGGGTTTTTGGTGGGAATGTTATTTTGAAATTGATTGGTTCCCGTTGAAATTTACTAAGCTAGAAGATGGGAAAGAAACATTAATAATTCCTACCATTTCATTAGTGATAACTTCATCAGCGCCATCCCATAGATGCGAGTAGTGTTTCAAGGTGATTTCAGGAGAAGAGTGTCCTAAACGTTTTGATAGAATAAGTACAGAAGCATTTAATTCATTAATTAGGAGGGAAGCATGGCTGTGCCTAAAACCCTTCGCTTGGATAGGTTTTACGTGAGCAATCTTGGCGTACCTTTTAATAATCCTTGAGATTGTAGATTTTAGCATAGGCAAGCCATCGTATGAAAAGATAAGATCGTTCTCGTGTCCTAGTCCAATCTTTTTTTGAGCTTCACGCCATTTTTTTAACACATCAATTGTATCTTTATCTAAACTAATCATCCTTCTTCCGTCTTTCGTTTTCGAATAAGAATGACGAGTCCATTCTTTTTTGTTTTTAACAATAAGCATATGATGAACTCGTAAGCGTTGCTTATCAAAGTCAACATCATTCCATTGAAGGGCACAACCTTCATTTACACGTACGCCAGTCATGAAATATACCCAAATCATCACGAAGTTTAAATGTTCATATACATCTTCAATGTAAATTTGCGAAATAACAGCTTCAAATTCGCTCTTAGTCCAATATGGGACATTACTTTTCCCTTTAGGAATTGCATTAGATTGCTTAGAAATGTTTTTTTCCACATATCCCATTTGCAAAGCATAGTCCAATGATTTCCTAAACATGCCAAAGATGAGGCTAGCATATCCTTGTGAATATCCGGCACCATCCTCATCTTGACTAGTCAGTAACCATGTTCGAAACTTCTGGACTTGTTCGAGGGTAATCGAACGAAGTGTAATGTCACCAAAACGATCACAAAGCTGTAAAAGGTTTTTCTCTCGAACTGAAAATGTGCTGTGCTCAACTGTTGTTCTATAATAAGGAATGTAATGTTCCTCCATAAATTGCCGATATTTCATCCGGTAGTTAGAATAACCTTGAGATTGATGATATTCATATTTCAGTCGAGTTAATTCCTTATATGCTTCTGAAGCTGAATTTAATGGATTTCCGTGTTGATCTTTCCTTGATTTCTTTCGTACACGTTTCCCGGTTACTCTATCTATACCAAATTCGGTTTGAATAAAAAATTTTCCGTCTTTGTCAGTATAGACTCCTGGAAATTTAGTTCTCTGTTGATTTTTTGGCATTATTCCTCCTTGTGAAGTGAAACACCCAAAATTTCTTCAACAGCAACGATAGGGACATGCCCTAAACGTCGATTATTATAAAAGGCATATCCCTTTTGTACCATAATTTGCTTAGCTTGTCTAATAATTGTAACGGCAGTATAGGGATTGTAACCCATTTTAATTAAATCTTCTTTGTTCATTGTTTGTTTCATAATTAATAATCCTCTTGAAATTTCTAAATTTTATTGCGATAATAGAAGAAGGTAATAGATATTATTACTAGTATATTTTGAGTTTGTTTCTGACACCGACCAAAGTTTGGAAACAAGCTCTTTTTTTGTTCTAAAAAATTTACACATATCTATTTCCTTTCTCAAATATTAAACTCAAACTGTTTACATATAAATATATGTTTGTTGTTATATCAAGGTTTACAGCCATAAATATAAAAAAGTTATTATTTAATTTACTTTATTTTTTTTATTCTTTTTATTCTTTTTATTCTTTTTATTATTTTTATTGATATCTAAATATTTATCAGGGAATTCTTTTAAAACATGATTTCTAATTTTATTTTTTTGATTTCTAGTATTAGTTTTTATAATTTCATCGAAAATGTTATTTCTATAATCTAATGAATAATCTTTTAAAACGTGTTTATATGTATGAGTTGATGTAGTATCTTTATGACATCCTAACCCTTTTTCTCTAGCAACTTCTAGTGATTCATAAAGTAGTTTAAATATATCTCGAACGTGCCAAGTAATCATTAATCCAGTCTCGTTTTTTTCAGAATATTTTTTTTCACTATTTTGGAAGGAGTCTATTATTGTTCTTTTGGTTCTACCTTTATTTTTAAAAGGAGAAATATTCGTCAATGCTATAATTTCTTCGTCTAAGACCAAAGGAGACAAAAATCTAAGAGAATGATTATTTACTTGATTTAATAGTTCTTTAATATAATTTTTAGAACCGTATTTGTTATATACATCTTTAATCACTTTTTTAGTTTTTGTACTTGATTCTTCAATTAACTTTATATACACATTTATTGTCGAATGAAGTTTTGATTCCAGATATTCTATCAATTGTGCATCATTCAGTAAATCTAAGGAATTGGTTCCCAAAAATTTTTCTATTTTTTTTTTCTTTAATACTAGTTCAAATCTTTGGACATTAATATTATCTAGTTTTGAACCTTTTCTTCTGATTTGTCTTTTTCTTTTTGCTTTTTCAATTTTATCGTAAGTAACAGTTAATTCTTCATTACTAATCTTAGAACTCAAAATTGGATAGTCATAGTTGTTCTTTTTACTTTTCTCATTTCCAAAATTTGGAGGGTATCCTGATGAAAGACATTTGTGTAGAAAACTTCTGAGCTGTAGGTTTGGAGTTTTATCAAAGGCAATAGTATAAGCGAGCTCAATTTCGAGAAAAAGAGCAGTCGAGTATGTAATGGTAATACCGTAAATTTCTTTAATAAAATCGATTGCATATGCTAATCTATTTTTAATCTCCTTAATACCAACCGTCTCGAAATTTAATCCTCCATGAATTAATTCAATGTAACAATAGGGTGTTTTATAATCTGATGTATCAAAAGAAATAGTGATTTTCCCGAAAAATTCTGATTTAATTTCTAAATTAAGTAACTTTCCATCTATAGTGGTTTTTAGATTACAAGCACTATAATTCATTAAACTCTTCATTTCTATACCCTTTACAGAGAAACCCTGTAGGGATACTTTACATTTATCTATTCCAGCAAAACAAGACTTTGATGAGAAAACCTCTAATATACTATTTTCATTATTGATTTTTTCTTCTAAACGCCTTTGTTTTTCTTCCGGTGTTAATTTTCTTCCAGCCATTCTATTAAGTTCCTTTCATATGGTATTTTGATAAAGTATGTTATTTGAACTAAGTTCAACATCTTTTTCTAAAGATTAGTTAATTTTTTTAAGTTTCCATTTATTTACCTCCTATTTCTTGTATTAGAAGTATGCCATAAATCTTTCAAAAAACGCCTGTAAAAAAAAAAAAATGGAATTTTTTTTTTAAAAAACAAAAAAAACACTCAATTTTGAGTGCTTTAAAAACGCGTCGTGACAAGGTTTTGAAGGAAAAAGTAAGTTTTTATCTACTTTATTTATTTTTCATTTAAATTTAGGATGTTGAGAAAAAGATCAATAATTTCAGTACGATTTTTATTTAGTTGAATTTTTTCGATTAAAAGTTGAAGATTATCATCTGAAGTTTCAGAAAATGGTCTAAAAAAATCAGATGGATCTATATCCATAGCAGATAAAATTTTTAGTAGAGTATCGACAGATAAGTTTCTTCTATTGTTTTCAATTAGATTAATAAAAGGTAAGCTAAGATCACTTTTTTCGGCAAGCTCTTGTTGAGTTAGCTTTTTACTTAGTCGATATTCCCTGACTAATTCTCCAATCTTCATTTACAAATTCTCCTTTTAATTATTGTATATATTTTTTGTCGATATTTATATAAACAATAGTATTTGAAATATACATTTTTATTTACAATAGTAAATAAAAATGATATAATGAGAGCGTTTGTAATATTATGTAAAGGACTTGGATTTGGGGCAGATACGCTTCAAATTTATGTGGGTAAAAATGAAATCAAGAAAAAGCAAAAAGAATAAAAAAATAACTCTTGCTTTAGCGGCAGGAGTTGTTTTAACAAGTTTTTCAACTCTATCTGTAAAAGCAGATGAACAGGTTGATGTAAAACCGACAGATAATACAGTAGCTGAAGAAAAACATCTACAAAATTCCCCTACAACATCCATCACTCAAGTTGAGGGTGTTGAAGTTTCAAATGGAACTGCTCTTGTAACTAAGACTCCAACTCAAGAAGTTGTTGGACAAGCAAAAGAAATTAAAGACCAAGCTGACCAAGCTGTTGAAGCTCAAACTCCTGTTGTTGAAAAGGCTAAAGAACAAGAAGCTACAACTTCAGGGGCAGAAAGCTCTGCCAAACAAGCTCTTGCACAAGCTGAACAAAAGAAAAAGGCTGCAACTCCTGAAGCAATCGAAGGAACAAAAAATGCGATTGACGCTTCTAAGAAAGAAGTGACTGCGCAAACAGAAAAGATTGATTCTTTAAAAGACCAACAAAAACAAGTGCAAGAAAAGAAAGATGCACAAGAAACTGTTGTTAAAGGTGCTACGGATGCGACCAACAAACAAGCTGAAAAGGTTGCTGGTGCAGAAAAGAAAGTTCAAAACGCTCAAGATGTCCTAAATGGAACTGGTGCTGACAAGGTTATCAAAGAAGAAAAAGATGCCAAGAAAGACCTAGAAGCGAAACAAGCAATTGTTAAAGGCGCTAAAAAGGCTCTGACTCAAGCACAAGATGCCGATGCAACAAAAGCTCGTAAGCTAGATGATGCAAAAGAGCTTGAAGCGACACAAAAAGATGCGTTTGACCAAGCAACAACTGCTCTTTCAAGTGCGACACAAGCTCATAATGAAGCTACTGCTAAACGTAATGTCGCTCAACAAAACAAAGACAATGCCCAGACTATCCTTGATGGTACTGGAACAAAAGCTGTTTTAGACGAGCGAGACAATGCGAAGGCTGATCTAGAAAACAAGGAAGTATCTCTTGAAAACGCTACTCAAGTTCTAAATAAAGCGCAAAAGACAGACGCTAAAAAGGCTGAGGATATCACTCGCTTAGAATCAGAAAAGATTGATGCAGAAAAAGTTAGCGTTTCTACTGCTAAAAAACTTCAAGAAGCTAATGATAAGGCTGACAAAGCTTATTCTGCACTTGGTGTTGCTCAACAAAACAAAGACAATGCCCAGGCTGTTCTTGATGGTACTGGAACAAAAGCTATCTTGGATGAGCGGAATGATGCAAAGGCTGACTTAACAAAAAAAGAAGAGACTCTCGCTGAAGTTAAAGATATTTTAAACAATGCAAAAAAGGAAGATTCTAAACGAACCGAAGAATTGGAACAAGCCACAGCTAGCTTCAACCAAGCTACTGAAACGTTAAAACAAGCAGAAAATAATCTATCTGATGCCCAAACTGTCGCAAATCAAGCTTCTGATGATTTGAAGAAAAAGAAGAAAGCTGAAAAAACTGCTCAAGAAACTTTAGATGCTTCCAAAGGGAAAGTAGCTGGTGTTACAAGTGAGCGTGATAATGCAAAGGCTGATTTAACATCCAAAGAAAACGCTCTTACAAATGCTACCAAAATCTTAGAAGATGCAAAAAGTGCAGATGAAGAAAAAGCTGAAAAACTTGCTTTGTTAGATAAAGCGAAAATTCAAGCTGAGTCTGAAGAAATCGAAACTGCAAACGTTTTATCTAAAGCTCAAAGTGACGCAACTCAAAGCTCAATTCAACTTCAAACTGCTACTAAAAACGAAAAAGAAGCAAAAGAAGACCTTGCTTCATCTGAAACTCGTTTGCATGATGTTACAACAGAGCGTGAAAATGCAAAAACTAACTTAGCGACTAAAAAATCTGCTAAAGAGCAGGCTGAGCAAAAATTGGCTGAAGCAGAAAACGCAGACAAGCAAAAACGGATTAATATTCAAGAGTTGAACACACTAAAAGAAGAACAAGAGAGTGAGGTTCATTTAACTACTCAAGAATTGACAAATGCAACATCTGCTGCTAAAACTGCGAAAAACGCTAAAGAAGAAGCTGACAAAGCTGTTAACAATCTTGAAAAACAAATTTCTGCAATCAAGAATTTAACAATCCCTCAATTGTCACAAGATGTCATTCTTGCTTATAAAGCTTATCTAACAGACAACAGCGAAGCTAACAAACAACGTTTAAACACCACCCTTCAACAGTGGTATAAAGGAAGTTTGTATGATTTTGGACAAACAGAATTCTCTTGGGATGATAAGTTGAAACAAAACGTCTTTACTGGATGGACAAACAAAAATATTGTTCTTCCTATTGATGACACTTTAGTTAATTTAGATGAATTAACTGATGAACAAATCAAAGCCTTGAGTCATTATTATGTATTAATGGCAAATAATCTTCAAGATCAAATTTGGGGTAGTCACAACTTTATCGTTACAAAAGAATCTGTTCAAGGGGTTAAAAATATCGCTAAAAATTACGCAAGCGAGAACAAACCTTACAACAGTGGTCATAGTCAAACAGCTCTAAACAATCATGGTGTTGCAGGAGTTAAGTACAATGGTGAGGTAATGAATACCACAGCAGTCCTTAATATTTCGCACTTGCTTGGAGGAGAAAACGTTAAGAAAAGCCGAAAAGCAACTATGTCACAACTTTATCGAGAAGTTTATGATGCAGTTGTTGCATTTATGGTAAACGACATTCATGCTAATTTCGGACACATGAAAGGAATGGTTGGTCGGGTTAAGCCAACTACACCTAGCGCTGTTGGTGGTAGTGTTAGTTACACTCCTAATAGTGTCGGGCGTGTGCATTTCATTAAATTTGCAGGTGAAAACGCACGGACAGAAACTACTGTTAACCCTTCAACTGGAGAACGAACTTCTGTTTATATTGATGAATATTACGATAATGGGATCGCAAAAGCTCTACCAACTCCATTCGATACAAGCAAAATGGAAGTTGAATTAGCGAAAGCTAAAGAAGTTCAAAATACTGCCAAAAACCAAGACGAAATTGCTCGCAACAATTTTGTGTCTGCTAAACACGCAGATGATGAGGCAAAATCAAAATTAGCAAAAACAACAAACGCGTTAAATTCCTTACTTTATACTCCAGATAAAGCTCCTTTAGCGCGACAAGAATTTAATAATTCAAGAAATGAACTTAATCAAGCTATTTTGCGAAATACTGAAGCAAATAATGCTTACACAAATCTAAAAACAGAAATTGAAGCTAAGCGTAGCATTTATAACAAAGCTAATAATGTTTTGTCGGAAACAATTGCTAAAAATGCACTTGCTGAAGAGGCTTTAGCAAAAGCGACTACTGAACATAACAATGCTGTTAATAAGCTAAACAGCATTAAGGGTGCTATCAATCGCACAAAAGCAATTAAAGATTTGACTCCTGAAGCTCAAACTAACTTTGATACTGCAAAAGCAGAATATCAAACTGCTAAAACACGGTATGAACAAGCTGAAAAAGCTTTGCTTGACCTTAATAACGAGATCAATACAAATAGCAACAAGCTTGCACAAGCTAAGTCAGAACTAAGTCAAGCTGAAAAAGCTGATAAAACTGCAAAATCTAATCTTACACAAGCAATTTCTGCTAAGAACAATGCTTCTAAAACTTTAGAACAGGCTAAGGATACTCTAGCTAAAGTAAAAGCAATTAAGGAATTAACTCCTGATGCTCAAACCAAATTTGACCAAGCAAAACTAGCGTACAATACAGCTAAAACTCGCTTGGAAAATGCAGAAACAGCCGTTAAGAACCTGAACGCTGACCTTGCAGTGAAACGTCAAGCTTTGACAGATGCTATTGAAGCGCTTAAAGAAGCTGAAAAAGCTAATGCTACTGCTCAAACCGAGAAAACAGATGCAGAAACAGCGCATGCTAAAGCAACAAGCACGCTTTCAAAAATTCAAAACGCTCTTACTTCACTCCTTGCGATTAAAGATTTAACTCCTGAAGCTCAAACCAAATTTGACCAAGCAACATTAGAGTACCATACTGCTCAAACTCGTTTGGAAAATGCGGAAACAGCCGTTAATAACCTAAACGCTGACATTAAAGTGAAACGCCAAGCTTTGGCAGATGCTAACAAAGCCCTTGAAGAAGCAGAAACTCTTGCGAAAACTACTCAAGCTGAACTTGAAGTTGCAAAAGCTACTTATCAAAAAGCTAATGATGAGCTTACAGCTACTCGCAAAGTGATTGCAAAATTGGAAGCCACTAAAGACTTAACTCCTGATGCTCAAAAGGCTTATGACGAAGCTCTTGAAGATGAAGCTCTTGCCGAAAAACGTTTGTCAGATGCTAAATTGGCAGTCGAAAATCTGACTGCTGATATGAAGACTAAACAAGAAGCTTTGGAGCAAGCACAAGCTGAACTTGCACAAGAAGAAAAAGCTCTTGAAGCGCTTAAAGTAAAACAAACTCAAGAAGAAGAGATTCTAGCAACTATTCAAGCTCAACTAGACGACTTGAAAGTTCAAGAAGAGGCTGTTCGTGCAGAAATTGCTAAAATTGAAGACAGCATCAAAGAGTTGGAAAAACTCCTTGATAGCCTAGTCCACGCTTCTGAAAACTACGAAGTCGCAAAAGATGAGTACGAAAAAGCTCTTGAGGCTCACCGCCTAGCTCTTCAAACACTTGAAGCAGAACAAGCTAAACTCAATACTCTCCTCCAAAACCAATTGGATGCCAAAGCTCAGTATGAGGCTGTTCTACTTGCTTATCAGAAGGCATATAATAAACCTCAAGAATCATTGAATCATAGACATGATTCTAAAGTAGAGAATATAGAACATAAACTGGTAACAGACAAACTTAGAACTGCTCTAAGTAATCCAGCTTATATCTATGTTGGAAATAAACCTAAATATGGTGTCAATACGACTTTACCAAATACAGGTTCAGAGAATAGTTTATTCTTAATTGGTTTAGGAACCATGATTATGGGATTGTTTACATCGAAATTACGTAGAAAAAGTGAATAAATGTAGTAGTAAAATATAAACAGATAATAAGGCTGGAGATAAATATTAAATAGTATTTAAACTTCAGCCTTTTAATTTAATAATAAAAATAGGAGTATACGATGGATAAAGAGCAATGGATTGAAATATTTACAGAAATTAATGGCCGTGTACCAACAGAAGAAGAGATTCAAGCTGGAATTCGGGCAGGAGAAATTACAGAGTCAGAAAAAGCAAATGATTCTTTTGAATCTACACAATTTGACTCTCAAACAAGAAATAATGAAGATATATTGCAAAAAGCTGAAGATGCACAAGGTGAGCAAGGGTTCAGTAATGATTATACTTTTTGTAGTTCATGTGGAACAAAGAATTCTGTTAATGATGAACGATGCATGAATTGTAAAAAAGATTCAAAACAGACAAATGACAATGTTTTTTACTCTACACTTAAAAACAATAGTTTATTTAGATATCTAAAATATTGTTTTGATACTCAAAGATGGGGTATTCTAACTTATTTCGTTATAATAGTATTTATTGAAACAATCGCAAGTACTGGAATACTTGGACTAGCAGCAGTATTGTTTTCGGTATTTTTCTTATCAAACACTGGTCAATCATTAATTTGTTGGATAGTCGGAGCCAAAAAAATAGAACGAGCAGACTATAAAGAAATAGTTGAACAACCTATAAACGAGATTATTAAAAAAGCGAGACAGATGGGATTAAACTTACCAGAAGATATTGAAATTCGTATCATTCATAATGAGGTTCCAGGAGCTTATGCTATGGGTATGAACAAAATCATCGTTACTGATAGCTTAATGGAAAATCCATATTTTTTAGAATCAACTATTATGTTTGAGTTACATCGAATCCATAATATGGCTCCAAATCTATTACCTGTAGTAGTTGGTTCAAATATCATTTTGATTTTTGTTTTACCACTTTTGTTAATAACAACACTGTTTGGAGGTTTTAAGAAAAAATATGGAGACAGCAGAAACTCATTTTGGACAGGAAGCTCGGAAGCAAAAGAAGGAGCTATTCTATTTTATGGTTCTATACTATTATTAATAGCTTTAACAAGTTTCTTCTACATGTTTGTGAAATCGATTGTAAGACGTGATGTACTTCTTTCAGATCAATATATGGCTTCTATAGGCCTTGGTGAGACTCATTGTCTATATTTAGATACTTTATCAGAGATTGATGACTCAATAGCTAAACGTATATGCTCTTTAGGTTATCCTAATAAAGATAAGCGAATTAGTATTTTACAAGAGAATTATAATGTAAGATATACAGGGGTGTAAGGTTATGAATAAAGAAGAATGGCTATCTCAGTTTGAAGAGAAATACAATAGAAAGCCAAGTCCGGCAGAGTTTATTGAAGCAAAGAAGAATCATGAGTTTAATGTAGAAAATAGTAAAGATATAGAGGTTAATAATGTCGAATCTTCTTCCCTATCAGTGGAAGAACTAGATAGTGAGATAAAGTTATCCGAAACTTATCTGGATAAAAAAGATTTAGAGAAAACTGATTCTGAAAATATCACTGTTAACGAGGAGTATGTGCGAGAACATAAAAAAGTAATAGAAGAAGATAAGATTTTTTGTGTCAAATGTGGTAAACCGAATTTCAGAACGAGCGATTACTGTGTTTCTTGTGGTTCTAGAGTTAATAATTCTAGCACGATGAATTCTTTTATATCAGATGTTTCAGAAAAGTTATTCACAGTTAGTTCTATAGCTGGAAAAAAGACCAAAGAATTAACTAAATCGTTACAAGCAAATACACAGATTTATACAGAGAATAAGAAACGTGAAAAACTTCTCTTAGCATTAGGCAATGCATATTACAATAGTAGAGAAGATAGGTTGGATGATCCTTTTGCAGAACTAATTGAAGAAATACATAAAATTGATATTTCTATAGAACAATTGAGAGATGAATAAAGAGAAAGATTAACAGAATAAAAATTTTTTTGAAGATGTTCATAACCTTTTTGAGTATATTCTTTGCTATCAATATTTCTAATGTATACGCTGACGAAACTGGCCCTGTAGTAGTGCAAGCAATTGTTCAAGAAAATTACACGCAAGAGATTACGGTACTTTTAGTAAAACCAGATACTGAAGAAGTTGTAAAGACTCTAAAAATCAATAAAGATAATAATTGGGTTCAAGAGACTAATGTTCCACTAGGTGAATATAAAATGAGAGTATACGGTGAAGGCTTAGTTGCTAGATCAATAACACAACTTAAGGCAACATATATGGTTAAAAAAGTTATAAAGAATCCTTCAGTACATGAGAAACCTTGTTTTGTTGTTATAGAGGGAGATAAAAAATTTATATCTACTTATTATGGTCTAGTTGATTTTCAGAGAAAAGACGGAAGCTACTTAAAGGGAAATTATACTAATGATGAACTGGACAAGTTATATCAGGAAGCTATAGGCACTCAGACTGGTATGTTCGGTTCTAACAAAGAAAATACTATTACTACAGTACTAGAAACTACAGAAAATATAACAAATAAAGAAACGGAGCAAAAAGAGAATAAGACAGATTTAGAGGAAATTGATAAAACTGAAGAACATGATTATAGTAACAAAAAACAATCTAATGAAATTAAAATCATTATTTATATAGTTTCAATCGTTTTATTATCCGTAGTTGTTATTATCACATTTCTAAAAAAGAATAAAAATACTTAAGTTTTTCCTTTAAATAGGTATTTTATAAGAGATTTCTTAAAGTATTGTATTATGTTTATATGAATCATTTTGTTTGAAATAAAAAGTTCTATAATTTCTACATTTAATTTATCAAGTGTAGAAGTTATAGAACTATTTTTTTACGATAAAAAAATAATAATCTTTAAAAAGTTACTTAGTTTGCTTGTGAGATTAACTTATATGCGTAGGACTTTTGAAATTCTTCTGGTCGATTGTGTCCGAGAGCACGTGATACAATTAAACAAGCCTTCCTATCAAGGACAACACCTTTTAATTCGCCTCGTAGATAAATTTTTTCTTTTTTATCTTTGATATCTTTGGGATCTCGCGCGACAAGAAGATAAAGACGTTTTGCGTATTCAGCACGATATTTATGAGGTTTTAAAGCAGATGGAACTTGAAACACACGCTTTTTACCAGCTAGTTTAAATTCTTCAACAAGCCTCTCTAATTCTTCTTTGTCTCGTGTAATAATCGGAACCCAACGGTCTCGTGCTCCTTTTGTTTTATGCTTTTTACCAATGATTTTAAGATAATATTGGCCATCCTCACGTTGGTAGAGGGAGTCTCCAGTAATTGCTTTTAATTCATTTTTACGTAACCCAGTGGCAGATACGATTGAGAACCAGCGATTATTTGTTTCTTCAGACATCCTGTCGTCATTAGACTTCAAACGATTATTCTTTTTGTCGGCTCGATATCGAATATCCGTTGCAATAAAAGCGGTAGAAGGTACTCCTAAAACTTTGGCTAATGCTGCTTTATAGGTTGACTGGGTTGGAGCAGAAAGCCCTAATTTCTTACAATGTTCTAAGTATTGATTCACTAAGTCAATCCATCCCTCAGTATCGTTAGATTTATCAAGAGCTTCTAAATCTTCGGCAGTAGTTATTGAGGCAATAAAGGAAGCAAATCTGCTCCAGGAACCAGCGTAGTTATGAAGAGTTCGGTCTGTATGGATTAAATGAATGTCCTCTCCCGTTTTTTTGGATTCATTTCGCTTGATACCCTTTCCTTTTTTAAAGCGCGTGACTAGATTAGTTAGTCCTTTTGATTGGACGAATTGTTTACGGCCTTCGAAAGTAGTTAGAGAATCTATCTGTTGTTTCTTAGCTTTCTCTTTAGCTTCTCGTCGATCAGCACGACTACGTCTCTTCTTTGCCATAGTTCTTTCCTTTCTATTGTAGATTGTGTACTGTTAAAGAAGATCTTAAGAAAATTCTTAAGGTCTTTTTAATTCAAGTTGAAGTAGTGCAGTGACTTAAGCTTATATTCACTGATGTAGTATCTTCCCTTTGCTGAGGGCGCTTCTTAATTGATGGCTAAGAAGATAACCAAGTCATTTTACAACATGACAAGTTGACTCAATTCAAATAAGATGTAGAGTTCCATCTTGCAGATAAAAATCTGTTGTTTTTTCTTGTTAGTCTTTTTTCAGGTTTAAATGCTCTGAATTTAGCGACTGAGCTAAGCTAGTTTTTGTATTTGATTTTTAGACTTTTGTTATTTACTTTAGTTTTTATACTTTGATTTTTTACTTTGTTATGATCAAAAAATTTTTTTAAACTGCTGTTGACATTACTTTTATTATCTATACATTTATTTTTTATTGGTAAATGAAATACAAAAATTGGTTCCTGTTATTTACTTTCGTTTTTTACTTTTATTCTTTACTTTGTTACGATCAAAAAATTTTTTTTAAACTGCTATTGACATCTCTTTTATTATCTATACATTTATTTTTTTTTTAGTTAATGAAATACAAAACTGGTTCTTTCCTAACCCAGCTTAAACCTACTGTTTCCACGATAGCTACCTCCTTTCAAACATAAAAAACGTAGCTATATTAGTTACGTCTCTACTCAATCAATTATCTAGATATTATTAGTATGCCATAAATTTTAAAATAAAAAAATTAGGATAAGATTTTTTTACGTTATTCACTTTTACCTAGTACTGTGTGTTTAGCGTGACTTACACATACGTTTCTGTCAACGCTAAACACACAGAAAAATTAGAATTGCAAAATAAATGAGGGATGAGAGAAAGAGGAAAAACTACAAAAAATTCAATAAGTGAAACAATATCTTTATCGTTTTTTCTTAATTATTTTTTTTATAAATTGGGATTTGTGGCATACTATAACTGTAAAAACATTTTAGGAGGAAACAACTATGTTTCTAAAATATTATTCACTCATTAACTATATTCTCTATAAAAATCGCAGAGAATTCGAAAACTCATTTGATTGCTACCCCAAAAAGACAGTGTATGAGTTCTATATTAGGGAGTCTACAGGAGGAATGAAAATTAGACAAAAAGAACATAATGCAATTCATGTTAGCCTATTTTCTAATAGTGGAAGTTATATTACACTTTACTTAAGGAATTTTACGCCAGATGATTTGGTGGCTGTGATGAACTCATTAATCAAGCAGAAGAAAGAACTTGGATATGAGCGGTTGATTTGCATGTTATCAGAGCTCAAAAATGATGAACGCTTAAGTTTCTTGATGAAGTTATCCAAAATGAAATAAATATACTTGGACGAGTATCTCAGTGTGTTTTTGTGGTAAATTTGTCTTTAAAATAGATAAGATAGATTATTTGATAAAGCCATTGTATTAGATGATTGGTTTGCCAACAATGTAACAGATGAATTATTTCATTCAGCTAGAGCTGGATAAAAACGCACCAAAATTGGTGCGTTTTTATTTTTTATGCTATAATAGAAATAAATAAAAGGAGGAGTTACATGATTGGAGAAAATATAAAAACG
>ERZ772972.440-NODE-440-length-15363-cov-7.776457_pt1 | contig 15363 bp, 15 predicted proteins | sample MGYA00580673_ERZ772972 | MGnify/ENA primary metagenome ERZ772972 (study PRJEB29015, sample SAMEA2738051) | human oral metagenome | biome: human oral; feature: human-associated habitat; material: saliva | place: China | collected 2229 ... | reverse complement strand
ACGGATGATATAGCTGTTCCAGATCGTTTTGAGAAACAGGTTCAGTTAATGGAGAAGGACAACCTAGACCTATTAGGTGGACATATTGCAGAGTTTATTGATAATCCTGATGAGATTGTTTCTTATCGTCGTGTTCCAACACAGCACACAGAAATTGTTTCTTATCAAAGGATGAGAAGTGCCTTTAACCACATGACTGTCATGTTTAAGAAGGATATGGTTCTCAAAGCGGGTAACTACGAAGATGGACTTTATATGGAGGATGATCTCCTTTGGCTCAATATGATTGCTGCAGGTGCTAGAACTGGGAATATTGATCAAATTTTGTGCAGGGTTCGCGTCGGTGCAGGTATGTTTGAGCGTCGTGGGGGATTGCGTTATCTCAAACTCTATCGTCAGGCTCGACAACGGATGTTGGAAAGAAATCAAATCTCTTACATAGAATATGCTAAAAGCGTTGGAATTCAGGCAGTCGTTGCCCTTTGTCCTGGCTTTGTTCGTCAGTTTATCTTTGTCAAACTATTAAGAAAAAGCAAATAAAAGCAGGCACTAGATAGCAAATTAGCAAAAAGTGTTATAATAACAATATAACTATTCATCTCTTTTTAGGGGGACTAAATTCCTATGAATAAAAAACTAACAGATTATGTTATTGATCTGGTTGAAATTTTAAATAAGCAACAAAAACAAGTGTTTTGGGGGATTTTCGATATTCTAAGTATGGTGGTTTCTATCATCGTATCTTATATCTTATTTTATGGATTGATAAACCCAGCGCCTGTTGACTACATTATCTATACAAGTTTGTCCTTCTTATTTTATCAGTTGATGATTGCATTTTGGGGGCTAAACGCTAGTATCAGCCGTTATAGCAAGATAACGGATTTTATGAAAATCTTTTTTGGTGTGACTGCAAGTAGCATCTTGTCATATAGTATCTGTTATGCTTTCTTGCCACTCTTTTCGATTCGATTTATCGTTCTCTTTATCTTGTTGAGTACTTTCTTGATTTTATTACCACGTATTACCTGGCAATTAATTTACTCTAAACGCAAAAAAGGAAGTGGAGATGGTGAGCATCGTCGTACCTTCTTGATTGGTGCGGGTGATGGTGGAGCTCTCTTTATGGACAGTTACCAACATCCAACTAGTGAATTGGAACTTGTTGGTATTTTGGACAAGGATGCTAAGAAAAAAGGCCAAAAACTTGGTGGGATTCCTGTTTTGGGCTCATATGATAATTTGCCTGAATTAGCTAAACGTCACCAAATTGAGCGTGTGATCGTAGCTATTCCATCGCTAGATCCGTCAGAATATGAGCGAATCTTGCAGATGTGTAATAAACTAGGCGTTAAATGTTACAAGATGCCTAAGGTTGAAACAGTTGTTCAAGGTTTACACCAAGCAGGTACTGGGTTCCAGAAAATTGACATTACCGATCTTTTGGGACGTCAGGAAATTCGTCTCGACGAATCACGTCTAGGGGCAGAGCTTACAGGTAAGACTATCTTGGTTACAGGAGCTGGTGGCTCAATCGGTTCTGAAATCTGTCGCCAAGTTAGTCGCTTTAATCCTGAACGCATTGTTTTACTTGGTCATGGGGAAAATTCAATTTATCTGATCTATCATGAATTGATTCGTACATTCCAAGGGATTGATTACGTTCCAGTTATCGCAGATATTCAAGATTATGACCGTCTGTTACAAGTCTTTGAACAGTACAAGCCAGCTATTGTCTACCATGCTGCTGCCCACAAGCACGTTCCGATGATGGAGCGTAATCCTAAAGAAGCCTTCAAAAATAACATTCGTGGGACTTACAATGTTGCCAAGGCAGTTGATGAAGCTAAAGTACCTAAGATGGTCATGATTTCGACAGATAAAGCTGTGAACCCTCCAAACGTGATGGGTGCAACCAAGCGCGTGGCTGAGTTGATTGTGACTGGCTTTAATCAACGGAGCAAATCTACCTACTGTGCAGTTCGTTTTGGGAATGTTCTTGGTAGCCGTGGTAGTGTGATTCCAGTATTTGAGCGTCAGATTGCTGAGGGTGGTCCTGTAACAGTGACTGATTTCCGCATGACCCGTTACTTTATGACGATTCCAGAAGCTAGCCGTCTGGTTATCCATGCTGGTGCTTATGCTAAGGATGGAGAAGTTTTTATCCTTGATATGGGTAAACCAGTCAAGATTTATGACTTGGCTAAGAAAATGGTGCTACTAAGTGGTCATACTGAAAGCGAAATTCCAATTGTTGAAGTGGGTATCCGTCCAGGTGAAAAACTTTATGAAGAACTCTTGGTGTCAACCGAATTGGTTGATAATCAAGTGATGGACAAGATTTTTGTTGGTAAAGTAAATGTTATGCCACTAGAAGCTATCGATCAAAAAATTGAAGAATTCCGCTCCCTACGTGGGGATGAGTTGAAGCGAGCTATTATCGCTTTTGCTAATGAAACAACCCATGCTGAATAGAAAGAGTTTGGGTAAAAAGTCTTTAAAATCAGAAAAACGCATAGTATCAGGTATGAAAAAACGTGATACTATGCGTTTTGTTATGGAAAGTTTTACTTCAGTTTCTACTAAAATTGAGTTTTTACCTAGCTTCTTTTGTCTTGAAAAAAGTCAAAACTTCTAAGGGATCATGGGCTATAAAATCAGGTTGATAGATTAGTAAATCAGCATTTTCTCCGAAGCCCCAAGTGACTGCTAGTTTTTTAAGTCCGGTTTCCTGAGCTCCTATCATATCAAACTTGGTGTCACCAATGATGATAACTTGTTCGGGTGCTAGTTGATGTGTTTTTAGTGTATGGCGAATGACATCCGCCTTATGTGGAGTTTCAGGACTGGATCCATAGATTCCCTCAAAGAAATGATTAATTCCCAAGTTTTTTGTCATTTCCTGAGCAGTAGGTGTATTCTTTGTAGTGGTGATGTAGAGTGGATAATTGCTCGACAACTTCTCAAGCAAGTCTACAATCTGAGGAAAGAGTTGAGCTTCATAGATTCCCTTTTCCTTGTAGTAAGAACGGTAAGTCTGAACTGCCTCAGAGATTTTTTCTTTGGGGAGGCAAGTCTCAAAGCTACTTTCAAGAGGTGGTCCCATGAAACTACGAATGGTTTTGGCATCAGGACAAGGGGCTCCCAGCTCTTTAAAGGTAGAGCTAAAGGCATTATGAATCCCAATGGAACTATCAACAAGAGTTCCATCTAGATCAAAAAAGATGGCTGAGATAGAGGTCATAACTTCTCCTATCAGATAAGATTACTCTCCGAAAATTTCTTTTTGGAGGCGACGGCCAGTAGGAGTGGCAGCAAGGCCACCTTCGGCTGTTTCACGAAAGGCAGTTGGCATGGCTGATCCTACTTGGTACATGGCATCGATAACTTCATCTACGGGGATTTTGGATTCGATACCTGCCAAGGCCATATCTGCTGCGATGAAGGCAAAACTAGATCCCATGGCATTGCGCTTGACACAGGGAACTTCAACTAGACCTGCAACAGGGTCACAAATCAAGCCTAGCATATTTTTAATGACAAAGGCAATGGCTTGACTAGCTTGATAGGGAGTTCCACCTGCTGCTAAAGTGAGGGCAGCAGCACTCATAGCAGAGGCAGAACCGACTTCAGCCTGGCATCCACCTTCAGCTCCTGAGATAGAAGCATTGTTTGCGATAACTAGTCCAAAGGCCCCAGCGACTAATAAGAAATCTAATTGTTCTTGATGATTTAGGTCTAATTTTTGAATAGCGGTCGTAAGAACTGCCGGTAGGCAACCAGCACTCCCTGCTGTAGGAGTAGCGCAGACCAAACCCATTTTAGCATTGTGTTCATTGACTGCAATGGCATTGCGGGCGACTGATAAAATAGTGTTATCTGACAAGATTTTGCCACTTTGGATATAGCGATCAAGCTTTGCAGCGTCACCTCCAGTTAGGCCACTACGGGATTTATTTTCATTCAGTCCTAATTGTACAGAGTCCTTCATGACTTCTAGATTGCGTTCCATTAGGAGAAGGACTTCTTCGCGTTCTCGACCGGTCAACTCAAATTCTGTCGAGATCATCAGTTCAGCGACATTTCCTTGGAAGTTCTTTTCTGCTTGTTCGACTAATTCTTTGATAGAATAAAACATGATTCCCCCTACTTAAAGAAATTGACATTGTGAAGATGAGGGATTTTTCGAATTTCTTCGATGGCTTCCTCGCAATTTCGACTATCAACTTCGATAATCATGATGGCTTTTTCACCGGCCTTTTCTCTAGTAACATTCATCTGAGCGATATTGATATCATAGCGGGAAAGTGCCTCCGTTACAAGGGCAATCATCCCAGGGATATCCTGATGCACAATGATGATGGTAGGTGTATTCATATTGAGAGAGACCGCAAAGCCATTGAGTTCGGTGACCTGAATATTCCCCCCACCGATAGAAATACCAGTGACACTGATGCTCTTGTGGGCATTTTTGACAGTAATCTTGGTGGTGTTTGGGTGAGGGGCATTGCTGTCTTTTTGGATGGTCCAGACAATCTTGATGCCTCTCTTGTGGGCGATTTCAAGACTATTTGGAATCTCAGGGTCATCTGTATCCATACCCAAGATCCCTGCAACTAGGGCTAAATCTGTACCATGTCCTCGATAGGTTTTAGCAAATGAGTTGAATAATTGGAATTCGACTTCTGTCGGTGTATCATCAAAAATAGAAGAGACAATCTTCCCAATACGAACAGCACCAGCAGTATGGCTACTAGATGGTCCAATCATGACTGGTCCGATAATATCAAAGACAGATTGAAAACGAAGTGATTGCATCAGTTTCCCCTTATAAACATTCTTAGTTATATTATATCAAAGAATGAAAGTATTAGCTTTAATTGTGGATTAAAACCTCTTTAATGTTCAAAATAGCATAAAAATAGGCTCTTTTGTGACAAAAATGCCTTGTTTTATCAAATAAAAAAATAATTTTGTAATATTTCTACATAAAAGTGTTAAGAAATAGTAATATTTAAAAGGTATCATAGAGATATAGAAAGAAGGAGAACTTTTAAAAATGACAACAACAACTAATAAAATCAAAACAACTATTGCAGGAGTAGTCGCTTTGTTTGCAGTATTTGTACCATCGTTTGTATCTGCTCAAGAATCAACAACTTACACTGTTAAAGAGGGTGATACACTCTCAGAAATCGCTGAAACATATAACACAACTGTTGAGAAATTAGCAGAAAACAACCACATTGACAACATCCACTTGATTTACGTAGGTCAAGAGCTCGTTATCGATGGGCCTGTAGCACCTGCTGTAAAACCAGCTCCAAGCACTTATAAAGCTCCAGCGGCACAGAATGAGGCTGTTTCAGCACCAGTAGTAGCAACTAAAGAAGTAGCGCAGAAAGAAGCTCCAGTAGCAAGTGCTCCTGCAGAAGCAGTTGCTCCAACACCAGTGGCAGCACCAGCTTCAACTGTAAACGGATCTGATGCAGAAGCAAAAGAATGGATCGCTCAAAAAGAATCAGGTGGTAGCTACACAGCTACAAACGGACGCTACATCGGACGTTACCAATTGACAGATTCATACTTGAACGGTGACTACTCAGCTGAAAACCAAGAACGTGTAGCAGATGCTTATGTTGCAGGACGTTACGGTTCATGGACAGCTGCTAAGAACTTCTGGCTTAACAACGGCTGGTATTAAGAACTAACGAACAGAATAATATGAAAAGGTCGAGGAACTCCCTCGACTTTTTTATATTTTCTTCGCTTGATAATAGGTCTCCACTTCTTTTTTGAGATGAGACAGCATAGCAGTTTCCTCGGTCAGCTCTAGAAGGGAGAAACCTTTTTGGATAAGTTTAGCATCATCCCTACAAATCCCGATACGGACATAGCAGATAGCAAGCCTATCGTAGCTTTTCTTGTTCTTGGCGTCCTCTAGTAAAGTATAGCAGATTTGTTGGCACATGTTTTTGTCTTGATGGTATAAGTAAATGGTGGACAGATTGAGTAGGATTGCCATTCGTAAGTCATATAAATGTTGATAGTTTTTATAGACTTCTAAGCGTTGCAAGATTTTTCCAGTGATGAGATGGAGGTGTTCAATGGGAAAGCTGAAAAGGATGGTATTGAGGATTTTTAGGTCATTTTCATACCATATATCTTGTTTTTCAATTTTCTCCCAAAGTTTTGTGACAGTCTGTTTCACTTGGTTTGACAGTTGCTCTGTACCATGTTGACGGATATGAATGACAATTTCCAACATATCTCTGATTTCTTCTATGGGCAGGTCGTGGTGGGTTTTGAGATAGTCTTGGCATTTTTGAAATAGTTTTTCGAGTTCACTAGTCCCTAGGGTTGAGCTCATATTGAGATAGGTTTGCATGATTTCTGTTCGTTGGCTCGGTTGATAGAGGTGGCAGATATAGTCAAACTCTTCAAAACTCATATTGATTTGCCGGAGAAGAAATTCCATGTTTTCATATTTGGGAGTTACCTTACCGCTTTCAATCTTTGATAGGCTAGTTCTTGAAAGGACATCTCCACAGACCTCTTCTTGGGTCAAGCCTTTTGACTCACGTATTTCTTTATAGACCTTTCCGAAATCATAACGCATGCTTTTCTCCTTTTTGTGAAAAAAGTTAACAAACAATGTAATTCTATTAAAAATATTTTATCATAATAATAGGAATAGTAAAAAAGAAAACTAAAATAATGTGTGAAAAAAGTTAACTAATTTTAAAATAGAGTAAAGAAGAGGTATACTATAGACACAAAATACAGATAGGAAAAAGGTATGAATAAAAAAATTGATTTGTTTGAAATTGCGAAGAGCTTTGCTATAGAAGAAAATGATGAAATTGATTTTTCTGTTTGTCACGGAATAGCAGGAATGGTGCAATCTCTATTATTTGTATATGCTGTAACTGAAGATTCCAGATATTTAAATTTAGCAAATAGTTTTTGGAGAAAAGCCTTTGCTTTTGCTAGAGATAACGGTTATTACACTGGAGAACGATCTAGAGATTACTTATTGGGATATTTTTTAGGATGGTCGGGTATCATTGATACTGCTATTTTGTTAAGTCAGTATAACCAAGGAGAGAAATCTTATATTCCTTTAAACCTTAGCTCTAAATCATATCAGGACAAGTTATTTAATTCTAAAAGATATTAATGGAGGAATTGAAAAATGGAAGTTATAAATGTAAGTAAAAATTATGGTCATTCAACCATTCTCAAAGATATAAATTTTGCACTTAATAAGGGTGAAATTGTTGGTCTAGTAGGGAGAAACGGAGTTGGCAAGAGTACATTGATGAAAATTCTTGTTCAGAATAATCAACCGACTTCAGGGAATATTATAAGCAGCGATAATGTTGGGTATTTAATTGAAGAACCAAAATTATTTTTATCTAAAACAGGTTTAGAGAATTTAAAATATCTGGCAAATTTATATGGTGTTGACTACAATCAAGAAAGATTTGGAAGTTTGATTCAAGAGTTAGATTTGACTCAGTCTATTAATAAAAAAGTAAAGACTTATTCTTTGGGTACAAAACAAAAATTAGCTTTGCTTCTAACCCTCGTTACGGAACCTGATATATTGATTTTAGATGAACCGACTAATGGTTTAGATATTGAATCATCACAAATAGTTTTAGCGGTTCTAAAAAATTTAGCTTTACATGAAAATGTGGGAATTTTAATATCGAGTCATAAATTAGAAGATATTGAAGAAATTTGTGAGAGGGTCCTTTTCTTGGAGAACGGTCTTTTGACATTCCAAAAAGTAGGAAAAGATAGCCATAATTGCTTGTTTGAGATAGCTTTTTCATCAGCTACAGATAGAGACATTTTCATTACCAAACAAGAATTTGGGGATATTGTTCAGGAAGAGGGACTGAGAATTACTATGTCTGGGAATATTCAAAGTAGTGAGCTTTTTAAATTTTTTAACGAAAACTCTATTAAAGTAGTTGATTTTGAAACTAAAAAAGAGACGCTTAAAGATATTTATCTAAATCGTTCAAAATAAAGGAAGGTTATAATCATGAAATTAAATAAATTGAATTTTCTTAAGGAAAATATAAGAGATTTATATTCATCAGGCGTAATATATCTCGGTTTGCTTATCTCGTTTATACCGCCCATACTAGTTACATTCTTTATTCTAAAGACTCAAGGGACATCGCTTGGTATTAAGCATATTTCAAACTTTTATGCTATGCTCGGTATGTTAATGGCTGTTATACATGCTAACCGAATTATTAGCAGGGATTTTTCCCACAATACGATAAGCTTATTTTATAATCAACAGAAGAATCGGATGATTTACGTCTTGTCTAATTTTCTATATGCCATCTCAGTTTCCATTATTTATGCTTTGAATGGCATTGTGCTACTAGTCATCGTAAGTAAATTGGGTGTTCCAGGTGATTTAGGTTTAGATTTTATAGTATCCATTGTAGTCAATACAATTTTGTTAGTCCTATTTTATTTTCTATTATCTTACATTTTCTATTTATACAAATTGAAAAGTGGCTTGGTATTTGGTATTTTAGTAGCTTTACTACTCTTTATTCCTAACATATTAAATACGATTATGATGAATACTAGTAATGATTTGTTTATCAAAGCAATTGAACTTCTTCCTTTTTATTCCTTACCTGTATTTGTTGCTTCAAATACGATGTCTATTAGTCAGTATCTTGTGGTAATCACTACAATCATTTTATTGTACTTTTTCACTCTCAAGAAAAGCAAGGAGTATTCATTTTAGTTTCATTTAGTATTATTTACCGTCTCAAAATCTAGCAAAAAATAAAAAGATGTTGCGCTGACTAAAGAAAATTAGAATGTATAACAGAGGTAAACAGATAATTGTAGGGGAATTAAGCTTTCTATTGATGAGCATGAATTTTCTTATAACATTATCCAACAAACTGACCTATGAAACTTCAAAAATTCAAAAACCACACGGTATTCCTTTCAACTTGATTGTATTCAAGACTGAAACTACTTGAAAATATTTAATATTTTTCTTTAATTACTGGACAGGTTATATATGTTGATTTATAATATAGGTAAAATAGGGATTGTGTAAGCGTTAACAAATACAGTACCCTTAACTTTGTATTCAGCAAAGAATTATGATGTAGCTAGAAAAGGAGTGGGAAAATGTTTAAAAATAAGGATCTTTTGCGAGTAGTCATGATATTTGTGATAGGAATTATCCTCATTTTAATGACACCAGTCTTATTTAAAGTTGTGATGGAACTATTTTCAAAATAAATAGGCCTCTGCTTTAAGTGGAGTAGTGAATCAGGAGGTTAAGTGATGAACTACAATTTAAAATATCTCTTATCAGGAATATTTATCATATCCTTTATAGGTTTCCTAGTCTGGGTGAGTTATTTTAATCAGAAGAAGGAAGAAGAGCATTCGGATGTGTCTTTTGAAGCGAGGTTAGATAGTGAGGTCAAGACCTTATATAAACAACTAAGATTGGGTGAGGAACGTCACTATTTCTTAGCTTATCGCTACTTACACCCGTGGTTTAATTTGGCTATTTTACCACCAACAGTTGAAATTTTCTTAACTAAAATAGCGCTGGTGATGGTGACACCAGATGAACTATTGATAAGAAATCTTGGGAATGGGATGACTTTCACAAGTGAGCATCATCGTGATTTGCGGCAAGGACTTATCCGCATTCCAAAATCAGAGATGAAAGAATTTGAGATTCGTAACTGGAAAAAAATTTTTGTATTGGGCGATTTTTTGACAATTAAAACAAGCCAACATAGCTATTATTTACAGGTTAGAGATGATGGACTTCAAAAAGGAAGTCTTTCTACCAAACATTTCTCCGACTTGAAACGACAAGATTTTCTAGGATTATTGACAGATAATCGAACATTCTGATAGATAATTACTCCAAAAACTAACCTCTAAACGTTCAAAAACCACACAGTGTTTTTTTCAACTTGATTGTGTTCAAGACTGAAATCACTGTGTGGTTTTATTTAGAAGCTAAGCTTTTTTCTCTTTCCTTCGGTTGATAATGGGTCTCTACTTCTTTTTTGAGATGAGACAGCATAGAAGTTTCTTCGGTTAGCTCCAGAAGGGAGAACCCTTTTTGGATAAGTTTAGAATCGTCTGTACAAATCCCAATACGGACATAGCAGATAGCAAGCCTATCGTAGCTTTTCTTGTTCTTGGCATCCTCCAGTAAAGTGTAGCAGATTTGCTTACACATGTTTTTATCTTGATTGTATAGATAGAGTGTGGAAAGGTTTAATAGAATTGTCATTCGCAATTCATATAAATGTTGATAGTTTTTATAAACTTCTAGGCGTTGCAATATTTTTCCAGTGATGAGATGGAGGTATTCAATGGAAAAACTGAAAAGAATGGTATTGAGGATTTTCAGGTCACTCTCATACCATGTATCTTGTTTTTCAATTTTCCTCCAAAGTTTCTTGACAACCTGTTCTGCGTGATCTGATAGTTCTCCTGTCCCGTGTTGACGGATATAAATGACAACTTCAAGCATGTCGCTGATTTCCTCTATAGGAAGGTCGTGGTGGGTTTTGAGATAGTCTTGGCATTTTTGAAATAGTTTTTCGAGTTCACTAGTCCCTAGGGTTGAGCTCATATTGAGATAGGTTTGCATGATTTCTGTTCGTTGACTTGGTTGATAAAGTTGACAGATATATTCAAACTCTTCAAAACTCATATTGATTTGACGGAGAAGAAATTCCATATTTTCATATTTTGGGGTTGTCTTGCCACTTTCGATTTTTGATAAGCTAGTTCTTGAGATAACACCCCCACAGACCTCTTCTTGGGTCAGCCCCTTTGACTCACGTATTTCTTTATAGACCTTTCCGAAATCATAACGCATGATTTACTCCTTTTCGTGAAAAAAGTTAACAAACAATAAAATCTTGTTAAAAATATTGTATCATAGCAATGTAAAAAGTAAAAAAGAAAGTCGAAATAAAGTTGTGAAAAAAGTTAACGTAATTTTGAAATGAGCTTAATAAGAGGTACTATGTAGGTAGAAAATAAAGATAGGAGAAAAAGTATGAATAAAAAAATATTTTGTATTCTAGTATGTATTATATCATTGATTAGTCTGGCCATAATCTTTCCATGGGGCTGGCCGATATAATGTAAGGGAGTTTGAGTTGTTAAAGGAAGCTCAGTCCTTGGATAAAAATCTGCTGTACTACAATGCTTGGAAAGATATCAAGAACAAAGAATGATACGGTTGAAAATAAACTGATTCAAGAACTACTGGGCAGTGATTGAGGTTTGGGTGACATCAAAGAAAAGTTAGATTAATTCTAAAGAATTGAGTATTTCTATGTTAAAAAAATATCCTTGTACGATGCAACATGATCAGTCAGATTGTGCTGCGGCAGTTGTTTCAACAGTTCTTTTATCTTACAAAAAGGAACTATCAATCATGAAGATTCGGGAAATTATTGGTACAGACATGTATGGAACGACTGTCAGTGGTATTGTTTCAGGTCTGAATAAGTTGAATTTTACAGTAAAAGCTGTTCGAGTAGCACTGGAAGATTTGACTCCAAAATTAACATTTCCTGCGATTCTTCAAGTTAAGAATGATTTAGGTCAAAATCATTTTGTGGTATTACATAGTATAAAGAGGAATGGTAAATTTTACGTAGCAGACCCTGCTAGTGGCATACGCAAGATGTCAAGTGACGAATTGGGAGAAATTTATCAAGGTATTACTCTTTTTATGGTTCCAAATTCGGATTTTGAAAGAGGGAAACTAAAGGGAAAAGGACTTCTTGATTTATTTGGAATGTTAATTTTTAATCAAAAAGGATTGATTAGTACAGTCATATTAGCTTCCTTTGTTTTAAGTATCATTGGTATTTTATCGAGTCTCTTTTCAAAAGTTATCATGGACGAGGTGATTCCATATGCTTTAAAAAATAGTCTGTATATGTTCTTGATAGTATTTGGAATAGTGTCGTTCTTACAGACTCTTCTATCTGCATTTCGTCAGCACGTTCTTTTGTTTCTATCTCGAAAAATTGATATACCGGTTTTAATGGGATATTATGACCATATTATTCATCTTCCTTATAGTTTTTTTGGAAGTCGTAGAGTTGGTGATGTTTTAACAAGATTTCAAGATGCGATGACGATAAAGAATGTGTTTACGTCAGTCTCTATTTCGTTAGTCATGGATATCACCTTGTCAGTTATTAGTGCGGTTGTCCTTTGGACTATTAATCAATCTTTATTTCTGATATTAGTTTTTATGGTTATTGTTAACATCATTCTTATATACTGTTTTAAAAAGCCTTATAAAAAAATTAATCATGAACAAATGGAAGCAAATGGACTTCTTAATTCACAGTTAATTGAATCCATTCGTAACATTGATACCATTAAGTCTCAACATGACGAGGAACAACGTTTAAACAAAATTGAAGAAAAATTTGTTCATACTTTAGAAATTGGTTATAAAGAGGGTGTTTTGCAGAATATTCAATCTACAATATCTTCAATGACCTCAACCATGGGTGGGTTATTATTTATGGGAGTGGGCGCCTTATTTATCATTGATGGAAAAATGACTATTGGGGACCTCTTGGTTTTTCAGACATTAAGTCAATATTTTACAGAACCTATTCAGAATCTAGTTGGCTTGCAGTTAACCTTTCAAGAGGTACAGGTTGCGGTTAGTCGACTTCAAGAATTGATGGAAGTAGATCGTGAAGACATTGCCTTGGATTATAGTATTAGAGACTTCACCTTGTGTGATGATATTGAGTTTAAAGATGTAACATTTGCCTATGGTTCGCGCCCACCTGTTATTAAGAATTTTAATTTGCGAATTAAACAAGGAGAAAAAATAGCTTTTGTTGGAGAAAGTGGAGCAGGAAAAAGTACGATAGTTCGTTTATTATTACGATTTATAAATCCTAGTGATGGGAAAATTTGTATAGGAGCAAATGACTTATCAGACCTTGACTATGGTAAATTACGTAAGAAAATTTCCTACATTCCTCAGACCATAGAACTTTTTACAGGGACAATTATTGATAATCTAAAAATTGGTAATCCTTCTGTCACATATGAGGATATGGTGAGAGTTTGTCGTATTGTTGGTATTCATGATACGATTCAACGCCTTCAAAATCGTTATGGCTCCTTCGTAGAAGAAGGTGGTCAAAATTTCTCGGGTGGAGAGAAACAACGATTGGCTATTGCAAGAGCACTACTGAGTAAAGCTGACTTGTATATATTTGATGAGGCAACCTCTAACTTAGATTCATTTAGTGAACAGATTATTCAGGATTTAATCTTTAATAAAATAATAGATAAGACAACAATTGTAGTAGCCCACAGGCTGTCTACAATTCTTCGATGTGATAAGATATGTTTTTTGGAGAATGGTTCCATTGTAGAATATGGGACTCATGAGGAATTAATGGCTAAAAATGGAAAATATGCTAGAATGGTTGAGTTACAGAGTTTTTATATGAAGCAACAAGTAGAACCGTCGGTTATGTTAGATGCAGAGGAGGTTACTTATGGCTAAACTAGAGATTCAAGACAATAAAAAACTAGTACTAAAGTCAGTTATCTGTAAAAAGTTGTATGATATAAAAGTAGAAAATATAAATCAAGAGATTGAAAAGTTTTATCAACATTTGCAGTTGTTAAAAGCACAAATTTTTGGTCCATTAATTGTAAAAAGTTGTGGTACAACCATTCATGATGATGGATTAATAACGACTGATTTTGATTTTTATATTCAAGCTCATAATGCTCAACAGTACAGTAACATTTATGATGTACAGGGTTCCATCTCTGTTCCATATTGTTTATATGTTCGTTTTGAAGATAGCCCTGAGTATCTGCAGTATGCGTATTCTAAATTGGACCTATATGTCTATGAAAATGATATTCAAACGGATGGGATTGTCTATACAGTTTATGTTAATTCTTCTCCTGAAAAAATGGTAGTAGATATTTTTAGACCAATTGTAAGCCTATGAAATTATATAATAAATCAGAATTACGTTATTCTCGTATTTTCTTTGATAAGAGACCACCAGCTTTTGCGTTTATTCTCATTATTTCAACTGCTATTGTCTTAAGCGGTGCATTGATTGGTGCAGCTTATATCCCCAAAAACTATATTGTAAAAGCGAATGGGAATTCAGTTATAACAGGTACAGAGTTCCTATCAGCAATTAGTTCAGGGAAGGTAGTTACTTTACATAAGTCAGAAGGAGATATGGTAAATGCTGGAGATGTCATTATTTCGTTATCAAGTGGACAAGAAGGTTTACAAGCGAGCTCTTTGAATAAACAATTGGAGAAGTTACGCGCAAAAGAAGCTATTTTTCAAAAATTTGAACAATCATTAAATGAGAAATACAATCATTTATCTAATTCTGGTGAAGAACAGGAATATTATGGGAAAGTTGAATACTATCTGTCTCAGTTAAACTCGGAAAATTATAATAATGGTACCCAGTATTCAAAGATTCAGGATGAATATACGAAGTTGAATAAAATAACAGCTGAAAGAAATCAGTTAGATGCCGACTTGCAAGCTCTACAAAATGAATTGCTTCAACTTCAACAGCAAGGAGACTCACCTTCTCTATCAGATACGACATCAGCTGATAACAAAGCTAAGTTAGAAACTAAGATATCAGAAATAACAACAAAAATCGAAGCATTAAAAACAAATATTACTTCTAAGAATAGCGAGATTGATAGTCAACAAAGCAATATTAAGGATATGAACCGTACCTATAATAATCCAACTTCTCAGGCTTATAATATTTATGCTCAATTAATTAGTGAGTTAGGGACTGCTCGTTCAAACAACAATAAAAGTATTACAGAACTTGAGGCTAATCTTGGAGTGGCAACAGGTCAAGATAAAGCACATAGTATGTTAGCGCCAAATGAAGGTACTCTGCATTATCTGGTACCTTTGAAACAAGGAATGTCTATTCAGCAGGGGCAAACGATAGCAGAAGTTTCAGGGAAAGAAAAAGGTTACTATGTAGAAGCTTTTGTACTTGCGAGTGATATTTCTCGTGTTTCAAAAGGAGCAAAAGTTGATGTTGCTATTACTGGTGTAAATAGTCAAAAATATGGAACACTGAAGGGACAAGTCAGACAGATTGATTCAGGAACAATTTCCCAAGAAACGAAAGAAGGGAATATCAGCCTCTATAAAGTCATGATAGAATTAGAAACCTTAACTCTAAAACATGGAAGTGAGACAGTCGTCCTCCAAAAGGATATGCCAGTTGAAGTGCGGATTGTCTATGATAAAGAAAC
>ERZ772972.439-NODE-439-length-15384-cov-3.551699_pt1 | contig 15384 bp, 4 predicted proteins | sample MGYA00580673_ERZ772972 | MGnify/ENA primary metagenome ERZ772972 (study PRJEB29015, sample SAMEA2738051) | human oral metagenome | biome: human oral; feature: human-associated habitat; material: saliva | place: China | collected 2229 ... | reverse complement strand
CCAGTAGTGGTCACGAAGCGAAGCAGTAGTGGTCACTATATGCAACCACTACTGGTCGGAGCACGAACCACTACTGGTCGCTCTCCCCCCTTCGTAGAGTACAAAGAAAGCCCCCCACAAGCTCGTATGAGCGAGCTCGTGGGGGGCTTAGCTATTCGGCTGGGGGAATTACTTCTTCAGCGGCAGGACACTCGTCACGATACCAGCTGCCGTGTGCGCGCTGTAGTCTGGTGCATAGCACGAGACGATGCGGGCGACGGTGCCAGCGAAGCGGCCTGCACGTGCGACATACTGGTCGTAGCTGAGGAGGTACGTACCGCGGTTGAGATGGTCGATGTAGAAGTTCGTCTCCGTGTCCTTCGGCTCAACGTAGTAGCCCGTGCCTTCGCCCCACTCATAGCCGGGCTTCTGGATGATGGGCTCCGTGAAGCCTGGGCGGGGGTCGATGACTTGGACAAAGTCGAGGGACTGCTCGAGGCGGATCGTGAGACGCGTGCGGAGGCGGTCACCGACACGCAGCTCCTGCCCTTCAGCGAGCGGTAGGAGTTCGTCGCCCTTGCTCCCACGACGCAGGAGGAAGGTCTCACGCGTGATCTGGATTTGCTTGCCACGTGCCTCTACCTCTGCCGTGGGCAGGGTGTAGGTCGCCGTAGCACTCCCCCAGAGGACGGCAGGCTGCGACTGCGAGAGCGTCAGGACGGTGTCGGGGTGGACGGTGTTCGTGAAGGGCATCTTCACCTGCAGGCGGTCGCCCTCGAGGCGGATGGCTTCACCCCCTACGACGGGCAGATCGATGCGTGCCTGTGCATCCTTATCCAGCTCATGAGCGATAGGATCGCCGAGCGTGAGCCCGTAGACGGCTTCGGCCGTCGGGAGGTCACGCCCCCATGAGTTGGTGCGCTTCTGAGCGACGATCCAGCGCTTGATACCGCTGATGCGTTCGATATCCATGATGGCGGGGTCGGAGAAGAGCTCCAGCGCCTCGACGGCAGCGGGCAGTGCACGGCTGATCCACGAATAGCTCCCTGACTGCAGGCGGGCGAAGAAGAGGCCCGTCTCATCCTCGACGAGGTAGTCACGGATGCTCTCGACAAGCTCCATGGCGAGCTTCTTCTCCCCTGCACGGAGGAAGATAAGTGCTGCACGAGGCTTGTCGTCCAGCGGCATATCACGGAGATCCGTGCGTAGCTCGCGGAGGAAGTAGCTCTCTGCCTTCTTGGCTTCTTCGGAGGCATCACGCAGGCCGCGCGTCTTCGCCAGAGCCGAGAGGTAGAGGTAGTCAATGTCGGTGTAGACGTAGACACTCTTCCCTGCACGCTTAGCCTTGACGAGCTCAGCATGATCACGTACGGCCTGCTTGTCCAGTGCCTTCATCCCTCGGCGGATCATCTCCTCGAGGCGCAGACGCAGGGCGGACTCCAGATCGGAGTAAGCAGCCATACGCAGTAGCGTACGTAGCACATACTCGGTGGTATAGAGGCTCCCCTTCATACCGGGGTACCACGCCCACAGGCCGTCGGAGGTCTGTAGGTCGCCGAGACGCTTGAGGAGCTGATCGCTCGTGGTCGTATGATCAGGACTGAGGAGAAAGCGAGCCAGCTCACGCTCCTGCTCAGCTTCCTGCTTCAGGCGACGCGCCCAAGGGCTCTTCGAGAGCAGGCTGTCACGCCCGACGAGGGCGCCATAGCTGGTACCCTTCTGCGTGGACTCGGGAGCATTCAGCACGCCCTCTGCCCACTTATGCAGGGGCTCATAGCCGACGAGGAGGCGCGCTACCGACTGCCCGAAGAGGGCCGTCGCAGCAGCGAAGGCGGAGGCCTCCTTATTATAGGTCATCACGGGGAGTGCCGTGAGTGCCAGACGCGAAGCGTTGGGCTGCAGGGTGACGGTGAAGAGCCCCGACTCGGGGATCTTGCCCGTAGAGGGGAAGAGTGAAGCCAGTGAGATGCGCTGCGTCCCCTCGGAGTGCGTCGAGAAGGCGATCGTCTCGGTGATGGTCTCACGGTCGGAGAGGACGGGCAGGATGTGCTGCTCGCCGTCGGAGGAATGGTTACCACGGGCGATGACACGCACGCCGACGGAGTCCAGACCACGATAGCCCTCCAGCGGGAGGCTGAGGGTCGTAGCTGACGAAGCGGCGATGTCGAAGGTCAGTTGTTGGGTCGAGCGCACCGCACCACTTGCGGGATCGAAGAGCTCGAGGGTCAGCGTACCACGCTGTGCCTCGGGACTCTCATTGCGCACCTCGGTGACGAGGGTCGCGGCATCGCCCTCACGGACGAAGCGAGGGAGCGTGGGGCGGATACTGAATTCGCGAGATGTCTCTACCGTGCGGCGCTCGATATGATGATCCAGCGTACGGCTGTGGGCGTTGAGGACGAGGCGCCAGCGAGAGAGCTGCTCAGGGGCATCAAAGCTCCAGCTGACCTGTCCCTTGCTATCGGTCTTTAGCTCGGGGAGGAAGAACGTCGTCTCGGAGAAGTCCTTGCGGAGCTTCACTGCGGGGGCACTCTCCTCTGCCTTTTTTGCACGAGTACGAGAAGAGCCCATATCGGAGGGAGCAGAGACGATCTTATATTCTGCAGAGAGCTGCATCGTGGATCTTGCACCATATAGCATAGGGCTACCGACCGCGAGCATCGTCTCTACATTGTCCTCTTCCTCATCATCATCTTCGGCAGTAGCCGACTTCTTGATGAAGGGTGAGCGGAATTCCCCACGAGGCCTATCACCCAGCCAAGCAGTCCACCACGCTCCATCAGGATAGCGCCCTCCACTCTGCTTATCGACAGAGACGAAGTAGCTACCGAGGAGGTGCGAAAGTGCAGTCTCCTTCAGGCGCAGCGTAGGGCGCCATGGCTCCAGTGTACCGAAGGCTTCGAGGGCGGCATCGTACATCCAGACGGCCACCGCCACACCTTCAGCAGGGCGCCCCTTATCGTCACGGAGCGTGAAGCTCCACGTCTCCTTATCGCCTGCCTTCAGTCGGTCACGGAAGCTATCCCACGTGATCTGAAGCTGCTTCTCGGGCTGTGTCCGCTGAAGCTTCACCTCTTCGCGGAGGAAGCGCCCATCACGCACGGTGTAGAGCTGTACATCGATCTCTTCGGGCTCGGTGGGCTCCTTGGAGATATCTATCGGGAGCGTACACAGCGCACCAGCCTTCGGACGAAGGACACCCGAGGCAATGGGACCACGCTGACTATATACACTATAGTAGATGTAGGCATCGGGGAGGCTCGTCGCATAGTAGACGATGGGCTTCTTCCCGCCGCCATACTTCCCATCTCCTGCGGAGAGGAGGAGGGGCGCACGCAGGTCGCTGACCTTGCTATCATGCGCATCGAAGAGATAAAGAGCCATCTGCCCGACATAGGAGAGCGAGTCGCGGTACTTGACGGTATAGTCCAGCTCATAGCGTCCCGAGGGAAGGGAAGCTAAGCGAGGAGCCAGCTCAATGAGGCTATCAGTAAGGGTCATCCCCTCCAGATGTACCTTCCCACCACTCATGAGGCGATAATGAACGGTCGGAGCCTCGGCACGGGATCTATAGGTATCGTTCGAGAAGTGGAGCGTCGTGCTCGCACTCTTGCGGTCGATGAACTGGGCGAGTTTCACCCTCACCGCCCCCACAGGCTGACCGATGGGTATATTCAAGAACTTCTTTTGACTCTCACCAGCTCCATCCGTTGAGGTGACAGTCAGCACATAGTGGTACCACGGGGCGAAGTAATCCCCCTCACGCTGCGTGAGCTTCTGGGGATCCTCGGGAAGAGGCACCGTGAAGGAATAGCGACCCGAGGCATCAGTGACGACCTCCGACGTGATCTTCTCCATCTTGCTACGATCGCTATAGTCGACACCCAGCCCTCTGAAGCTCCAGAAGGTAGCATGACGCTCGAGCGTATAGCGCACACGAGCATCCGCTACGGGGCTACCACTGAGCGTGCGCACCGAGCCCGTGATGGGGAGCGTGCCACCATACTGATAGGGAGGCTGGGGCATGTCGACGGTGAGCTCTGTCCCCTCGCGCTTATACTCGAAGACAGCGAACTTACAGCTGAACTCAGACGAAAGCTCTTGATCACGCTCCGATGCCGCCCGAGCCTGGATATGATAGTCACCCGTGAGGCCATCCTTCGGCAGGGTGATGCTGGCCGAGAAGCGCCCGAAGGCATCCGTCTGGACCTTGAGCTCCTGCACCTTCTCACGCGAAGCATTGATGACCTCGAGCGTGAGGGCCTTCGAAGCTGCTACACGAGCATCCTCGGCGTGCATACGCACCTCGGAGTACACCCCATAGATATGAGCCGTCTGTCCAGGACGATAGGCGGGGCGGTCGGTGGTCACATAGCCTTCGTAGGCATAGAGACGTAGGGGGTCAGCAGGCCCCTCGCCCTTTCTCCACCGGCTGGAGTGGTAGGAGTAAGCGATGAGCGGATCCTTCCCCGACGCCATGAAGTAGCGGTAGGTCCCCTCCTTGAGGTGATAGAACCCGAGAGCATCGGTCTTCACATCCCCCTTATAGGCAAAGTCAACCATATCAGGGGATATCTGATAGGAGTGGAAGGACTGATCAGCTACAGGTGCCCCAGTACGGGCATTCAGCCACTGATGCGCCCCTGCATTCCCTATCTCATGCCCGAGATAAACGTACTCTGTACGCATCAGACTATTCGTCGCATCTAAGTCCTTGGACGAAGCCTCGGGAGAGTACTCGAACGTGGTCGTTAGGAAGTAGTTGGCTGGTGTAGGGAGATCCAGGCTAAAGGGCTTAGCTCCCTTGCCTTCGCCCAAGTCATCGAGCTGGAAGGTTACCTCCTTCGTCGCTATGGGCTTGTCTTGGCTACCAGGCTTCCACACCTCACGCATATCGGGGCGGATAATCGCAGGGACCTTATAGAGTCGCACCGTGGCCTTCGTCACGAGATAGGGGGCCTCCAGGCGGACACCTACCCTATCGAGGTAGCTATGGTCAGCCCTCTGTAGGAGCTCAGGGTGACGGCATCGCTTAGCCTCTTCCCCAAGCTGCTTGCGCATCTCTGGAGTAAGCCCCATCACACGCTGGATGACCGACTCAAGGAAGCGGGCACGGCGCAGACGCTGGTAGGGATAGATCCCGAGGAGCGAGCTGAGCCCCGTACTGACCTCCTGATGGGTCGCATACTTCTTGAGATAATCCTCAAGTGCCTCGATGCGCTGGGTCTCTGTCATCTTATCCTTGTCGAGGTGGATCTGATGTCTGTCAATGAGTGCACGATAGTAGATACTCTTGCTCGCCTCGGCGGCAGGGCGGAGCGTCTTCAGCACCTCACGATGCAGGGCTTCAAGGGCATCATCTTCGGGGAAGTTGTTGAGTAGCTCCGTGCCGAACGTAGGCTCTCCGATCGTCCCTTCATCAATAGAGAAGGCTGCGGAGTAAGGCTTCAGCGAAGCCGACAGCGCTGTGGGATCGCTGATGAGCTCACGGATACGGGTCGTGTAGAAGGTATTGTAGTCCTGCTGGCTCCAGCTCTCGGGATTCACAGGATCGACATGCTTCGCCACGATCTCCTCGGAGCGGTAGCGATAGCGATCCTGATGATCGGAGTAATAGCACAAGGTGAAGAGCTTGAGGGCCAGGCGGTCCGTCGCCGTCAGCCAAGGCAGGCTCTTCAGCTCATGAAGGGTCTGGTAAGCATTGATCTGCGCCTCGGGATCTCGACCTACCGTGCGTAGCCAGAGCTCCGAGTAGCCCTGGAGGAGGATATTGAGGTCGTGCTTCTTCATGCCGTAGTCGATGAGTTCGCGGGTGAGCGGGACATTAATACGATTACGATCACTCTGTCGGCTCGTATTGGGCTTGAGGATGCGCTGAATCTGCTGCACCCGTTGGATCTGGGGGGTGGCCTTAGCGCTCTGCTTCTTCTGCCCATAGCTGGGTAACGAGAGCGAGAGCGCCACAAGGAGGGCGTATCTGATCTTCATAAGAGGGAGGTGTATGTGGTAGGGATCAGGTGATTGAGTTATACAGCAAAGATAGCAAGCTCTTCACAATACTGTATCTCTTGGAAGTAAGCCTATTGATTTCCCCATGCGAAGCCGTGCTTTTCTGGTGACCGAGCGGATAAAGGAGGTGTGCTCCCACAGGCCGTAGCGAGCGCCTCTCGGGGAGGAGCGAGTGACGCCCAGCTCCCCGATATACCTCTCCGAAGCGACACGCAAGCCCTCCGCCTTATCGCGAGTATTTCTCTTATCCAGCGGAGGGAAAAGTGTCCTTCTCGTGAAGAAAAAAGCGCCTTCCCGTAGTGGTATTCTTCTATCTATGCACGTAGTCTTAAAGACCAGGCACGTAAATCCAAATATCCACGTACGTAGATTTATCGTCCACGTACGTAGTCCAAACTTATCTGCCACTCGTCCACAACTTTTATCCCTACACGAAGCAAGAACCTAATATAGATCCGCATCACGACCTATATAGGTTGACTCAGCGACCAATATAGGTTCGTACCCCTTACCGCTATGGGTCTGGGGTAGCACCTTCGTGGAGATGAGGGTAGGAAGAGGGGTAGGCGCCTTTGCCGTAGCGGCTTAGAAGGGATAGCCGATAGCCAGATGGAAGCCTAAGGCATCGCGGAAGCTGGGGATGTTGTACCAGCCACTTCGTGTCGTCTTGTAGGGGAGGTGGAGGCCCACACCGACATCGAAGCGCACGACGAGGAACGAGAGGTCATAGCGCAGACCTGCTCCCGTACCTACGGCGACTTGGTCGAGAAACTTACCCAACGAGCCTGCTTCGCTGAGTGCAGCCCCAGGGCGAGAGGTGTCGGGGCGCAGGAGCCATACGTTCCCCGCATCGAGGAAGACGGCACCGTAGCAGCTGCCGAAGAGGTGACGACGGAATTCGGCGTTCGCCTCGAGCTTGAATTCGCCCACGCGGTCCATAAAGGAGTAGGCATTGATCGTGGTGGGATTGTAGCTCCCTGGGCCCAGACTTCGTACCGTGAAGGCACGGATACTATTGGCTCCCCCGACGTAGAACTGCTCGATATAAGGTGCCGTAATGGCATTGCCATAGGGATAGATAGCTCCCGTAGCGAAGTGCGTAGCCAGCGTCTGCTTGCGGTCAATGCGGTAGGAGTAGCGGAGGTCAATGGCAGCCTTGACGAACTGTGCGAAGGGCACACCGAAGAGCGTCTTCGTGTCATTGTACTCACGACCGAAGGCTCTCATCGTAGCATTGACGAGGTTCCCAGCCTCACTGATTTCGCCCGAGAGCTGCATGTAGTGTGGGCTGTCGTCCTCGCGGTGGGTATAGGTGAAGCCGTAGCCGATCTTGGGGATGAACTGATTGCTCAAGCTAAGCCCAAGGGCGGGGTTGGCGAGGATGAGCTGGTCGAAGCGCTCCGTCGTGCGGGTCAGCCGAGTGAAGTTCAGGCTGAGCGGCGTGATACGATGGCTCCATCTGCTCGACGGCTGGAAGTTGTAGTCCATCGTGAAGGAGAGGGAGCGTAGGGTATAGTAGCGCGCGTGATTGACACTCTGCAGAGCGACCTTGAAGCTCGTCGACGTCGGGTACTTGTAGTACGCATCGATGAGGCGAGGGAAGAGGATTGAGGGGAAGGTGAGCGAGAGATCGGCACCGAACTGATAGCTATTGATAGACACCGAGTAGGAGTCTGCAGGGCTACGCCCCGTCTGCCATTCATAGGAGCCAGAGACGCTGGCGGAGAGCTTCTCCCCACCGCCGAAGACGTTGCTTCGCTCGATAGCTGCCGAGATACCTGGCCCGATGAAGCCCGTAGACTTACGCATGAAGGCCGCCCCGAGGTAGGTGCTCCAGGGCTTGTCCTTCCTGAGGAGGATCATCAGATCGAGCGTGCCGATGCTGTCTGCGACGCTCGAGAAGGTGGGGCGCTGTACGGCTGTTGAGTCGCTCGTGCTACTCATAGCTGTGCTATCTACCGCTGTGGAGTCCTTGGTGAAGGTCTCGCGAGGGGTGAAGTAGAACTCTACCGAGGAGAAGGCATTGAGCCCCGTGAGTGCCGATAGTGTACGCTCCTCCTCGAGACTGCTGTAGAGCTTGCCAGGACGGATGCGGACACGGGTCTTCAGCGCACCGGGGCGGACGATGGGGCGGCCCGAGTAGTACAGAGCGATGCTGTCGGTGAGGGCTACGCTATCCGTCGTGGTGAGGTTCGTGGGGGCTTCGGGATCTTCGGGGAGCTGGCGGAGCATGATCTTCCCCACACGCCACTGGCGCAGTGCTTCGGGAGGCGTGCTCGCAGAGAGCACCGTGCGTAGGTTCACGCGCTGGGGCGTGATGAGGGTATCAGCTTCGTAGCCGATGTGCTCGGACTTGAGGTAATAGTAGCCGTGCTCACGGAGGAAGGCACGGGTGACGGTGCGGTCATCCTCGAGCGCTGCGATGGAGAAGGGACGTCCCTTCTGCAGGGCACTGAGGCGGTGATGGTAGAAGTATCTCCCAGGGCGGATGTAGACACGAGGGAAGTACTGCACGCTGTCTAAGAGGAAGAGTGGGCCCAGCTGCATCTTGTAGTCCACACGAGCCTGCATGGAGTCAGCGGTGGCGGGGATGATCTCGGAGCTGGTCGTGGCGCGGAGGTAGCCGTGCTCACGGAGCGTCTGCTGGGCGACCTTGGCACGCAGGCTGGGGCTGACGTCTCGCATCCAGACGGGCTTGGCCGTGAGGCGACGCATCACACGCCCCACAAGCGTAGAGTCCGCAGAGAAGTGCATGTAGATAGCAGGGCTCAGGAGTGCAAAGGGGAAGCGTATAGAGCTACTGCCGAAGACCGACCCGTTGGGCGCATAGTTGAGGCGCTCCTCGGCAGCGGCTATCGCTTGCTCAGCGTAGGAGTGCTGTGGACGGTCGGAGACCTCGATCTTGCGGATACCTATATAAAGCTGGTCATCTGGACCCTGATACTTCCTTATCGAGCACGCCCCGAGAGCGAGGAGTGTGAGGGCGGTAAGGAGGCGGGTAGTGAGACGGATATGCATAAGTGGGATAGGTGTAGATAGGGAGGGCTGGAGGCCTTACTTCGCTTGGTAGCGGAGGGTGGGCATCGAGTCGCTCGTGAGGCTCGGCTGAGTCGAGAGCGTATCGAGACGGGGCTTCCATGCCTGACGGAAGAGCGTCGCCGTGGTGTCGGTCGTTGTCTTCTTGCGCTTGCGGCGGAAGAGGTCAAGTGGGCTGGACATCTTGCGGCGTATGACGTACCCCACACCCGTCTCGGAGAATTCCCCTTCGAGGACGTTGTCGGTGACGAGCTTGTGGTAGAGACTGAGGTACTGCTCACCGCTCTTATCGAGCTGGTACTGCAGCGATACGTTGTCGAGGAAGGTCTGCCCCTGGTTCGTCACGCCTGCGCCACTCTGCACCTTACCCCCGACGATGATACGTATGCGGTCATTGTAGAAGCGGCGGCTGAAGCTATAGGTGAAGTCCGTGCGAGCGGCCTCTCCCGAAGAGCCATCGTAGTGGTCGACGCCGAGGTTGAGGTCGGTACCCTGGAGGAGCTTGCCTGCGGTCTTGTTGATCTGCGACTGCAGGAGTGAGGTCAGTGCGGAGTTGAGGTCCAGATTGCCTGCCCCCGAGCCACCTGCCAGGTACATACCTGTCGCCATAAGGGCGATGGCTTGCTTGCTCTGCTCTTCCTTGGTCATCGTCGAGATGCTATTCTGCACGGAGAGGTTCTCCGGAGCGGAGATACCGAAGCTGAGGTTCATCTTGCTGACGTAGTCCTTGATGAGGATGCTGACGTTGAAGTTCACACGCTGGGAGTTCTCCGACGAGCTGGATACGGTGGCCTTGACCTTATTGACCGCGGAGAAGTTGAGGTAGGGGTTGGATATCGGTCCTGTCCACGTGAGGGTGCTGGTGGGGTCGATGGAGAAGCGCTTATTGCCCACGACGGGGAGGGTGTAGCTCAGCTCGCCACCACCACTCATCTCGTAGCGCCCCGTCATGCTCATCTCGCCGTAGGGCGGATAGGTGAAGTGAAGCGTGCCGCCCCCCTGAGCATGGACATAGTCCGTGCCGCCAGCCGTGAGGTCGGCGCCGATACGTACCGAGGGGTCCACGTTGATCGTCAGGTTCACATCAAGCCCGCCGAGAGAGGTGGGGGCGACCTCTACCTTCTTGGTGAAGAGGGTGTCGGAGAAGTCGATGAATTGGACGAGCTGATCGGTCTGCTGGCTAGCTGTCAGCGGGTCTTCGCGCATGACGTAGGTGCAGTTCGTACCGCTGAGTACGTTCACACTACCGCGGACGCGCAGTGAGGTAAGGGGACCCGTAGCCACCATACGTGTCGAGGCGATGATCTTACCATAGAGGAGCTGGTCGTCGCGGGTGGGGCGAGGCTCGTCGAGGAGGGTCAGCTCATCAGAGGTGATGCGTAGCGAAGCCGTAGCCTGTAGTGTGGTACTCTTACGTATCGAGCCATCGATATAGATCGCCTTCTTCGGATCTCCTGAGGGACGTAGCGCATAGTGGTCGAAGAAGATATCTGAGCCCTCTATGCGTACGGGGATAGAGTCGAGAGCAAGGTGTGTCCCGTAGGCGTTGAGGTTCAGCATACCCTTGTTTAGATGCATCTGACCTGAGAGTAGGGGCTCGGTGAGCTTCCCTGAGAGTCTGATACTCCCGTCGGCTGTCCCCGCAAGCGTGGTACTATTCTCCGCGAGGAAGGGGTTTGCAAGCTCCAGCGGGAAGGAGGTAAGCGTGAGTGTTCCCTTGAGCGGAGATACCTTCTCACGGGGGTAGTAGATCCCATCGATGCTCATCGCTGGCTGACCGTTGTAGCCAATTTCCCCAGTGATATAATGGGAGTCACCGCTACGTGGCTCGTAGAAGAGGGAGGAGGTGAAGTGTCCGAGCTTCTTGTCCTCGTAGCGTAGGTCGCTGATGGAGAGGTCGCCCGAGATCGTCGGCTGCTGGCTGAGGTCACCCTTACGCTGGTAGTGGACGTCGCCGAAGAAGATACCACCGACATCGGGTAGCCCCAGACTGCGGTAGTCCTCGAGATGGAGGTTGCTTATGCTGAGTAGGATGTCCTGTACGCCAGGAGTCTCCTCGGTGCCTTGTAGCGAGAACTCTCCTCGCTTCTCGCCGGTGAGCTTGAGTGAGCCGAGGAGGAAGTTGTCCCGCTTGCGCAGGCTGAGCAGGTTGTCGGGGTTGATGGTGTAGTCATTGGAGGCGATACGCAGGCGGTCACCGAGGAAGTGGAGCTGGTAGGCTTCGCCCGACCAGCTGCCCGAGGCCTCGGCAGCATGCACGGTTTGTCCCCGCTCATCCTGATAGGAGACATCGAGGTGCCCGCCCTGCAGACTCGCGCGCAGGTCGGTATTGATGGTGAAGCCCTCCTGCTCGCGGAAGTGGGACTTCATCACCGTACCGAAGAGTGCGAGGGACATACTGTCGCCTCGTGCGATGGCTGTGCGCTCGGTGGAGATGTTGAGCTGAGCTGCATTGATGCGGAGGGTATCGATACGCAGATCGGAGAGGCCCACGGATCCACTGATGCCCTCTTGGGGGGAGGTCGCGAGGTTAGCCGTCAGAGAGCCTACAGCGATACGCTGCTCTGCGAGGTAGTAGCGGAGAGGATTGTCCTTGCCCATAGAGAGGCTGAAGGTCGCCTTCGGAAGGTGGACAGCAAGGTCCTCAAGGTACTTCGTCGCGGACTTCCCCGAGGTGATGAGGTCGATCTGACGGAGGGTCTCATCGAGGAGCGTGGTGACTTCCTTCTGCGCTATGGTAGGACTGGCCTCGACATAGAGCGAAGATTTCATGTCGCCCGAGGTGAGGCTCGCATGGATATCTTGCGGCGAGGTGGAGACGTGAAGCTCGGCTCGAGGTGGGGCGACCTTCTCATTACCCATGGTGAAGTTCATCCCGTCGAGTACGGCCTGTATGGTATGCGTGTCCTTTAGGTCGGAGCGGAGCTCACCCTCCAGACGGAGCTTCCCAGCAAGTGGTGTCTCGGAGAAGCCCAAGCGCTGGAGGTCGAGGTCAACGAGTTCCAGCCCGATGCCTGTATTGATGCCTTGGCGAGAGAAGATTCCGTCAAGCTGAAGAGCGAAGTTCGCTCCAGGGTTCATACTGTTGACGGAGAGGACCAGGTTGCCTGACTGGAGGGAGCCGTCGAGGGTGATGTCTTGCAGATGCATGCTACCCCGATTTGCCTCATGCAGTCGGCCTCGGATAGAGAGCTGTGTATGCGGGCTGAGTGGATCGAAGCCACGTCCCTGAAGAGCTACGTCAAGGCTAACCAGCCCTATGGAGTCCTGAGGCATGAAGTGGCGTCCGTCGATATCCTGCGCCTTCAGTACGAGATCATAAGTCTTGGTGGCCTCGGTGAAGTGGCCCTTTAGCTGGAGCTTGCCCGTGCTCTCCTCAGCCGTGAGGTCACCTACATAGCGACCTCGACGGATGTCGACGTCGCCAGAAAGTGTGAGTGGGCTGGGGATGCGATAGGTCTTGGCTTGCTCGGGAGCAAGGAGTCCGAGGAGAGTATTGGCCTTGGGGCCTACACGTCCACGGAGCTTGAGACGACCCGAGCGGTGCATCTCAAGCACTTCGCTGAGCGTGCCCGAGAGATTGAGGTCAAGGATGTCGGGCCACTTGAGCTCGGCCTGACGAATCTGTATCGCGGTGAGTGTCCCCGTCAGCTCGGTCTGTATCTTGAGTGGCGCAAGGAGGCGGTGTCGGGCGAAGGTGTTGAAGAGTTCGCGCCCATCACGGGTCTCTTGGAGCGTCTTTCCTGCGAAGAGGAGAATATCCTTGATGCCGAGAGAGGTGTTGGTAGATAGCTCCAGCTGTGCCTTGCGGTCGGACTGCAGGAGACTCCAGGGCATGGAGAGATAGCCCTTAATGGAGGAGGCGTCGGTGATGAGGTCAAGCCCATCAAGGCGCATAGCGAGGCTGTCCATCTGATAGCGTCCGCTGAGATGGAGGAGCTTCAGCCCCGATTGCTCACGGAGCTGTGCGTGCCGTAGAAGGAGGCTAAGTCGCATACCCTCAGAGTCAATGTCCTCACCCTCGAGGTGGAGGTCATGGAGCTGGATGTGCTGGGGATCGAAGAAGGGTAGCTTGGAGAAGTTCTGGTCGACGGAGTAGCGTAGGCTCTTCGCATCGATCTTGGTGTGCGCAACCTGGAAGCGCATTTTGTTGAAGTCGGCTTCCCCGCGATCGATCTTGAGGCGGTCGACATCCGCATCGATGAGTAGTGAGTCCAGCGGCATAGCGACCTCAATGCGAGTCTTCTGCAGGTCGATCTCGCCAGCACGGATGAGCCACTTCAGCGGCTCACTCTCTTCCTCAGGCTTCTTCGTGGTGTCGGTCGAGTAGTAGCGGATGTAGCCCCCCTGGGTCGTGAGGCGGTTGAGGTCAACGCGCTCCTTGTTGAGATCGACGAAGAGCTGCTCGGCCGTGGCTGCTGGGAGGTGTACTTGCAGGAGGCTCAAGCCGAGGCTGTCGCGCTGATTGTAGGTCAGGCTGTCGAGGGTAATACGAGGGACCTCTACTTGACTGTCGAAGAGAGGACGTAGGGCAGGGGAGAGGCTGAGCGACCCGACCGAGATGAGGGTGTCGCCGGGACTGCGGAGGACCTGTAGCTTCTGAAGCGAGAGGTCGAGGGGGAAGGCAAGATGAATGTTCCCGACAGATACCTGCATCCCAGTCTTCTCCGATAGGTAGGCAGCGGTGCGCTGTACGACAAAGCGCTGCACGGGCGGTACGTATAGTAGTACTGCTACAAGAAGAATTAGGATGAAGGGCGTGAGGAGGATTCCCCACAAGATACGCTTGATGTACTTGGAGCGTCGGGACATCTCAGACGAGGTCGCTTCGGGGATGCTATTAGTGGGTGCGGTACCAGTCGAAGAGGCGCTGTACGCCGTCCTCGATCTCTACCTGATGTTGCCAGCCAAGGCTGTGGAGCTTCTCTACGGAGGTGAGCTTGCGCATCGTGCCGTCGGGCTTGCTGCTGTCCCACTCGATGCGCCCCTCGAAGCCGATGGTGCGGGCGATGAGCTGTGCCAGCTCACCGATCGAGATCTCCTTCCCAGTGCCGATATTGACGTGGCAGTTGCGGATGGGGCTACCATCTTGGGGGCAGAGTGAGCGGAAGTCCGTATTGAGAAGGATATGTACCGAGGCATCAGCCATATCTTCACTCCAGAGGAATTCTCTCAGCGGACGGCCTGAGCCCCAGAGGTTGACCTGGCCAGGGAGGATGCCGAAGCGCTCGAGGAGCGTGAGGATAGTGGCCTCATCTCCTGTGCCACCTTCGCCAGCGACGGGGCGCTTGCTGAGGTCTATGCGTACAGACTGCCAGTCCCCGTGTTGCAGGCGATCGGCAAGGTAGATCTTGCGGATCATTGCGGGTAGGACGTGGCTATTCTCGAGGTGGAAGTTGTCGTTGGGGCCGTAGAGGTTCGTCGGCATGACTGCGATGTAGTTCGTGCCGTACTGGAGGTTGAAGCTCTCGCACATCTTGAGTCCTGCGATCTTAGCGATAGCGTAGGGCTCGTTGGTGTACTCCAGAGGAGCAGTGAGGAGGGCTTCTTCGCGGAGGGGCTGCTCGGCCTCTCTGGGATAGATACAGGTGCTGCCGAGGAAGAGGAGGTGCTTTACGCCGTGGCGGAAGCTCTCTCCGATGACGTTCTGCTGTATCTGGAGGTTGTCGTAGATGAAGTCAGCGCGGTAGGTATTGTTCGCCATGATCCCCCCGACGTGTGCCGCTGCGAGGATCACCGCCTCAGGGCGCTCCTCATCGAAGAACGTACGCACAGCGACGGGATCCGTGAGGTCCAGCTCACCATGGGTACGGCCGACAAGGTTGGTATAGCCACGCTGCTCGAGGTTGCGCCAGATAGCGGAGCCTACGAGCCCACGATGCCCTGCGACATAGATCTTGGTCGAAGGGGAGAGTTTGGGCGAGTCCATTAGGCGTGCTTGTGGGATTGGACATAGGCGACATCATGGCGTACCATAATGCGTACCAGCTCTTCGAAGGAGGTCTTTCTGGGATTCCAGCCGAGGAGCTCCTTGGCCTTCGTGGGGTCACCCAAGAGGGTTTCCACTTCGGCGGGGCGGAAGTATTTCGGGTCGACCTCGACAAGGACGCGACCTGTGGCGATATCGATACCACGCTCTTCGACGCCTTCACCCTCCCAGCGTAGGTCGATACCTACCTCGTGGAAGGCGCGCTCGGTGAACTCACGTACGGAGTGCTGCTCACCAGTAGCGATGACGAAGTCCTCGGGGGTGTCGTGCTGCAGCATGAGCCACATGCACTCGACATAGTCACGGGCATAGCCCCAGTCGCGCAGGGCACTGAGGTTCCCGAGGTAGAGCTTGTCCTGCTCGCCAGCGGC
>ERZ772972.437-NODE-437-length-15433-cov-24.025881_pt1 | contig 15433 bp, 11 predicted proteins | sample MGYA00580673_ERZ772972 | MGnify/ENA primary metagenome ERZ772972 (study PRJEB29015, sample SAMEA2738051) | human oral metagenome | biome: human oral; feature: human-associated habitat; material: saliva | place: China | collected 2229 ... | reverse complement strand
GAGGATTCAGCGTGGTTTGAGTGGGCTAAGCCGCTGATTGCGGTGGGTACTCACCTGGGTGGCACCCATTTTTATGCGCAGAGCCTGCCGGAGGGTATGACGGCTCGTTATATTGAGTTCGATGAGTTTGATGTGCTGAATTTTGGGTGCGGTAGCGCTGTTTTTGATTTTGAGACCGGTGTTTTTGACTGGTCGTGCGGCTAGTACGCTTGCGTCGAAAAGCGCGCTTGTGACCCACATTTGACACGCATTTAAGCCGTTTACACAGTTTCCTCAAGTCGTGGATGCACCGCGGTGTACCGCCGGAACCGGCACCCTGAGCGTTTCACAGTGTGGACGGGGCGGTTTGCGGAGGTTCCACATCACCTTCCGCGAACCGCTCCCGGCGGGCGCGCCTCCTGTATCCTTGAAACCGTGGAATGGATTCAAGCAATTATTTTGGGCTTCGTTCAGGGCCTGACCGAATTTCTGCCGATTTCGTCATCGGCGCATCTGAACATTGTTGGCCAGATCCTGCCGGAGAAGGCTGACCCGGGCGCCGCGTTTACCGCAATCACCCAGCTGGGTACTGAGACTGCGGTTCTGATTTTCTTCTGGCGCGATATTGTTCGCATCCTGAAGGCGTGGTTCGGTGCTCTTGCCGGCCGCGTACCGCGCAATGACCCGGATGCCCGCATGGGTTGGCTGATTATTATTGGCTCCCTGCCGATCGGTGTTCTGGGTCTGTTGCTGGAAGACTACATTGACACGCAGTTCCGTAGCCTGTGGATTGTGGCGACCATGCTGATTGTCTTTGCCGTGTTCCTGGGTCTTGCGGACCGTTTTGGCCGCGAGCAGCGTGAGCTGAAGGACCTGACGTTCCGTCACGGCCTGCTGTACGGTTGCGCGCAGGCGCTGGCACTGATTCCGGGCGTTTCTCGTTCGGGCGGCACCATTACTGCGGGTCTGTTCATGGGTTACACCCGTGAGGCTGCGGCTCGTTACTCGTTCCTTCTGGCCATGCCCGCCGTGTTCATGTCTGGTCTGTACAAGACCTTTAAGGTGGTCACCGGTGAGGAGGCGACCGGCTACTACGGTATCCCGTCGACTATCGTTGCGACTCTGGTCGCGTTCGTGGTGGGTTACCTGATGATTGGCTGGTTCTTGAAGTACGTGTCTTCGAAGTCCTACGGCATTTTCATTTGGTACCGCATTGCGCTCGGTATCCTGATTTTCGTTGGTCTGGGCACTGGCGTTCTGAACGCTACTTCTTCGGCGTTCTAAGGCTTTAGCCCTCAGCGTGATATGACATACCCGTCCGTGAGTTTCTCACGGGCGGGTATTCTTATTGGAGTAGATTTTTTGGCACCCGCATGCCCTTAGGCTGGGCGGCGGGTGTGGCGCGTCCACCGGTGTGGGCGTTTTTACGGAAAGGAAACCCATGCGAGCTTGGGATGCCCCCGCCTCTGTGACTCTGCCCGGTCAGGCTGCGCTGCCGCGCATTTTTGATACTTCTGCCGGTGAGATTGTTCAGGTTCAGGAGGATAAGGCGGCGAGCCTGTACGTTTGCGGTATCACCCCGTACGACGCGACGCATATGGGTCACGCCTCCACCTATGTTGCTTTTGACCTGTTGCACCGTGCCTGGCTGGATGCGGGCGTTCCGGTGACGTACGTGCAGAATGTGACTGATGTGGACGACCCGCTGCTTGAGCGTGCGACCGCGACGAACGTTGATTGGCGTGAGCTGGCTGAGGATCAGACGGAGCTGTTCCGCACCGACATGAAGGCGCTGAACGTGATTCCCCCGGCGCACTATGTGGGTGTGGTGGAGTCCATTGAGTGGCTGTTCCCGCTGATTGAGGATTTGCTGCGCCGCGGCCTGGCGTACCGCGTGCCCGGTTTCACGGATGAGCAGGGTGTGGTGCATCCTGACGGTGACGTGTACCTGGACTTGAAGGCTGTGCGTGAGCTGCCCGCGAACGCTGAGGGCTACTCGTGGGCACCGGGCGAGGTCTGCCACCTGAGCCGTGATGAGATGCTGGAGATTTTTGCTGAGCGCGGCGGCGACCCGAACCGTGCCGGTAAGCGTGACGCGTTGGATCCGCTGCTGTGGCGTGTTGAGCGTGAGGGCGAGCCGAGCTGGGATGCCGGCGAGCTGGGTGCGGGTCGCCCCGGCTGGCATATCGAGTGCACCATGATTGCCCGCCGTTTTGTGGATGGTTCGCTGACCGTTCAGGCTGGCGGTAACGACCTGACGTTCCCGCACCACGACCTGGGTGCGGGCCATTCGTGGGCTGTGTCTGCACGCCCGCACGCTAAGCATTACGCGCACACCGGCATGGTCGGTTTGGACGGCCACAAGATGAGCAAGTCCCGCGGCAACCTGGTGCTGGTTTCGCGTCTGCGCGCTGCCGGTGAGGACGCGAACGCGGTGCGTCTGGCGATTATGGGTCAGCATTACCGTTCGGATTGGTTCTGGACTGATGAGCTACTGGAGCACGCGAAGGCTCGCCTGGATACGTACCGTCATGCAGTGTCGGTGGCTGAGGGCCGTGAGGGGTCCGAAGGTGTCACCGATGAGGCGGCGGTTGAGCTGCTGGGCGCTGTGCGTGAGGCACTCGGTGAGGACCTGAACGCTCCGGCGGCGTTGGCGGCTGTGGATGCGTGGGCTGTGAAGGCTCTGGCAGACACCACCGTCGGCGGTGGCGCGCTGGTGCGTGACATCCTGGCGGCACGCCTGGGCGTGGTCCTCTAGGATGGCTTCGTCGGTTATGGAGGAGCTGTACGCTCTTCGCCCGTACGACCGTGAGACGGTCGATGCGCTCGCCGCAGAGATGTTGGCTGAGGTGCGCGCATACGAGGCGCAGAGGGAAGCGTAGGGCTTCTGAGAGCAAAAAAGGGGTGGGTGACTCTGGAATAGTCCAGGGTCACCCACCCCTTTTGCGTTTAACCGGTTGTAGAACCCGATAACTGGTGCTGCTCTTCAGCGACTAGTCGTGAGCGACTAGTCTTCGGTGTCTACAAATTCCTCGCGGAAAATCTGCTCACCGGCGAGAACCTCATCCAGGAGCTTCTCCTGGGCGGGTTCCAGGTGCACCAGGTGCGTAAGAGTGTAGAGCAGACGCTCGTACTCTTCACTCCATGCGTCCGGCCATTCGCGCTGAACAATATCGTTGAGTGAGGAACTACGGCGCACTACCGGCTTCTTGAGGCGGTATTTAGCCCACAGTCCCAGCACCTGGTTACCGCCGATGGTGTAGTCGAAGACGCGCTTCTCCACGTTCTCGCAACGTGCCTGACCGAAGGAGACGGTGCCCATGACAGGGTTGTTCTCTTCCTCAGAGAGGCTATTGACCGGGTCGGGGGAGAAGCTGGGTTTCTTCTCCGGCATAGTCCTACCCATATCTACCGTCGGGGTCGGCAGAGTGTAGCCTGCACCTTCGGGAAGCTGGTGCAGGTACTTCATACCCGGTAGCGGCTCACCGCGTTCACCGTAGGTGTGCAACCAGACAACCTGCTTGCCGAGCTGAACGGCGCGTTCCCAGAGCTCCGGGTCGGCGGTGAGGGGCACACGAATACCCGCCTGCTGGAGGGGCTCGTCAAAGGTACGCACGTATCCGGGATGTCCGGTGAGTGCCGCCAAGTAGTAGACGAGGTCGCCGGGAGCATTATCACCGAAGTGTTCACGTAGCATCTGTGCGGCAGATTCGGTGAGGTTCGGGGTACCACCAATAGTCAACGTCGGATGAGCACGACCACCACGATTATTGAAGGCGTGCATATCCGGGATAAGGGCACTAAAGTACAGTCCCGGACCTGCCTTAGGATAGTGTGCGTGTTGCTCCACAATAAAAATTTGCCCGGGAACGCGATGCTCCCATAGTTTGGGGCGGGGCATATCGGCAAGACGTGCATCAGCCAGAATATACTGTCGGTCAAAGGAGCGATACCCCACCTGCACAATATTCGGCGTATCAGGAATGAGCTCGCGTGCAATCTGGTCGTTCAGGCTTTCGAGACTTCCCTGGAATGTATCACTCCCAGGAAGCGGCTTCTTGCCTTCCGTAATTTTGGTATCACGCGTTTCTTTGAACCGTTCAGCACGCACTTCCAGATCATTACCTTCGATGAGTTCCGCCCAGCGTTCCTGTAGTACGCTCTCCGAGGGAGCATAAACCCAGGTCTTATTAGGTTTCACACCGGGGAAGCAGCTGACATAGAAATCAGGCAATTCAGGGTAGCTATCCCAGTCACCACCCGCTTCGGGAGCGAATTTATCGCCCCAGCCAGAACGCGCCGGTTCAAACTCTGCACCGTCCAGGTCGAGAGTAGCAAGAGCCTGCATTTTCTCCGCAAAGGTACCGTGCAGGGCAACGTAGCGAATATCCGCGGGGGTTTCCTCATCGGTATTTTCTTCACGCAAGAACAGGGCAATAGACACCGGAGTCTCAATAGCAAAGACAGCGTTCTTTGCTGGCGGGCGCTTGCCCTCGGGGGTCACGTTAATAATCCATCCGCGGCTGGAGGAACGGCGAATATACTCGCGCATGCCCGCAAAACCGGGCCCGTGCAGATAACCGTCTGCGGTAATAAAGCAGACCACACCCGCACGTTGAGCACTATCGGGCTGACCTTCCAGAGCACGGAAAGAATCTTCAAAAACCTTCCAGAAAGCCCAGCGCCAGAAGTAGACGTACAGGTTCTTCAACACATACTCGTACTTGCCCATGCCCGGTGCTCGGAAGTCGTCCAGAATGGGGGATGCAACATCGGGAGAGCGGAAGCCCGACTCCACCCAGCCGCCCATACCCTCCGCCTTATCCTTATACGGCGGGTTACCAATGCACACCTGAATGGGTACTTCACGCTTCACCCTAGTTGCTTTATTCGACAACTGAGAAAGCAGACGCAGAGTATTACCGTTCACAGGCTTCTGCTTAGCGTAGGGGTCGCTCAGAGTATCCGCCACATAGAGATTCAGGCCGTCCTCAGGAACGTCACCACCCATCTCCTTAAGGGTCTGGTTCAGACGCAGCTCAGCTACAGAGAAAGGACCCGACTGTAGCTCAAAACCATACAGGTTATTAGCCAGACGATTCAGGGCACGAGTACGCGCAGCAGGAGCCAGGCTCTCCGTCTTCGCCACCTGATGCATGACCGACAAGGGATAGGTGCCGGTACCCATCGCCGGATCAATCACGGACACACCTTCACTCGCCAGACCGTGCTCCTTACCCAGGTAGGTGCGCAGAGCGTCATCCACCAGGCGCACCATCTGGTCTACCACCTCAACGGGGGTGTAGTAGCTACCGGTCTTCTTGCGCTGCTCAGGGTTATAGACCTTCAGGAAGTGCTCGTAGAGGTGCAGATACACATCCGACTTGCCGCCGGAAATATCAGCCCAGGAGGCGGCACCCATGACACGTACAATCACGGCTAGAGCGTTATACAGGGAGCTCTTCTCATCCAGATGCTCGGTCAGCAGACCCAGCGCATTACCCAGCAGACCATGCTGAGAACGCAAACGACCCGCCATAGTTGAGAACGTCTCAAGGCTCAGGTCGTGACCTTCCGAGAGAGCAACCACCAGTGAGAACACCACGGTCTGCGCAAAGCTATCGGCAAACTCTTCATTACTGGTACTCGGGGCGAGAGTATCGCGCCAATCCTTACGCAGACCCACCAGCGGGGGAGGAATCACAAAATCTTCCTCGCCCTTCTTCTTAGCTTTCGCCTGCTCCGCTTTATAGGTCTTCTCCTGTGCGGAAAGACCCAAAAGCATCTCTTCACGCAACAAAGCCGCCAGGGGTGCGAGAGTTTCCACCAGCTGGTCGGCACTCGTAATCGGAGCGGGAACCCAACGCAAAAAGTTGAGGAAGAACGTCGCCAGAGCATCCGGTGCGCTCAGCGTGCCATGGCCGCTGAAAGAACCATGCATATGCACCGCTTCATACCCGGTGCTCGTCAGCACCGGTTCGCCATAACGGTACAGGCGCCATTCCGTGCCGTTGGTGTACAAAAGGTTCGGAAGATTCCGCAGACGCTGCCACTGCTTATACTCGTGGCTCTTCTTAGTGAAAGAAGCGGGATCAATGTTCTTACCCGGAGCCTTCAGCTCCACATAGCCAGTCAAAACACCATCGACCATGATGGCGTAATCAGGGCGAACTAGACCCTCAGAAACTAGACCCCCCCCCCGCGGTTTTCAGCGAGGTTTCACGGACGGTCACAACCTTCATCGAATGCAAAGCGCCAAAGTCCTGCAACAGGGTAGCGACCGGGTTCGTCAGCTGAGCTTCCGGTTCACCATCCCCAACGCGCAGATTCTCCCGCACCTGCCTGCCGAACTCGGCAATTAGTGAGTTGAAATCAGTCACAATACTCTTTCCTTTGCCCCATAATTCGTGGGCACTAAGGTGTTTCTGCCCGCCAAGGATTCTGGCGAACTCCCCTCAAGTCTAACCAAAAATGAGTAGCTCTCATTGCTCAGTGGTCATCGCTCCATCCATGCCGTCGCCCTATCACGCTTGCGGGGGAACGCGCCACAGCCGATTTGCAGACTCCGCTAAAATAGAAAAGGACTTTTTCCGTCCCGCGGTTCGCCGCACAGCGCGAACAGCACAGACTGACCCAAACCCGAGGAGAATCACCCCGTGAGCAGCGGCACCCACACCCCCACCGGCGCAATCAACCGCCGCGGCCCCTTCCGCCCCGGCGAGCGCGTCCAAATTACTGACGAACGCGGCCGCATCACCACCATCACCCTCGCCGAAGGCGGCGAATACCACTCCCACAAGGGCTTCCTCAAGCACGACGACCTCATCGGCGCACCCGAAGGCACCGTCATCGCCAACACCCACGGCATCCTCTACCAGGCGCTGCGCCCCCTCTACAAGGACTTCGTGCTCTCCATGCCGCGCGGCGCGGCCGTCGTCTACCCCAAGGACGCCGCCCAGATCATCGTCAAGGCCGATATCTTCCCCGGCGCGCGCGTCGTCGAGGCCGGCGTTGGCTCCGGTGCGCTGTCCATCGCCCTGCTGCGTGCGGTCGGCGACTACGGATGCGTGCACTCCTTCGAACGTCGTGAAGAGTTCGCCGAGGTTGCCCGCGGCAACATTGAGACCATGTTCGGTGGACCCCACCCGGCGTGGAAGCTGAGCATCGGCGACCTGCAGGACACCCTGCCGCAGGTCGAGGAGCCCGGCAGCGTCGACCGCGTTGTGCTCGACATGCTCGCGCCCTGGGAGTGCCTGGACGCCGTGGCGGAGGCGCTCGCGCCCGGCGGCGTGCTCATCTGCTACGTTGCGACCGTGACCCAGATGTCGCGCCTGGTCGAGGGCATGCGCCTGGACGGCCGCTTCACCGAACCCGAGTGCGACGAGACCATTGTGCGCGGCTGGCACGTGGAGGGCCTGGCGGTCCGCCCCGACCACCGCATGGTGGCGCACACCGCGTTCCTGATTGTGGCTCGCCGCCTGGCCGACGGTGCGGTGCGCCTGGCGCCGAAGCGTCGCGCCTCCAAGACAGACTTCTCCGAGGATGATATGAACGCGTGGATTCCCATGAACGTGGGTGAGCGTGAGGTGACCGACAAGAAGATTCGCCGCGCCGCCCGCGATGCGAAGAACCTCGCCGCGCACGCCGCCCGCGCGAACGAGATTGCGCTCGAACAAAATGGCATCGAGTCTGCTGAATAATTGATGAACCACCTTTGACCTGCGGGGGCACGGGCGTTGCCTGGAGCCCCCGCAGTGCACTCACCAGGCTACTCGCCGTGCCCAACCACCCGCACAGAGTAGCCGCCGACTAGGACGAACAGCTAAAGGAGCTACCGTGTCCACCCACGAATCTGCAGATCAGGCAGGAACCCCCCAGTACGGCACCGCCCACAGTGCAGCCAGCGCGGCACCGCACTACTCGGCTGCTTTCGGGGCGACCTCCCTGCCCGGCAGTCAGCCCGTCAGCGCGCAGGAGTATGACGCCGTGCTGCGTCGACTCTCCGCGGCGGAGGCAACCCGCGACAATATGAGCCGACAGATTCGTGGTGCGGGGGAGAAGAACCGCAAGCTCGTTGAGGCAATCACCAGCATGCGCTATCAGGTGGAGCGTCTGCGCGCCTCCCTGTCGCAGAACGTCATGCCGCCGCTGAATTCGGCGATTGTGCTGGCGGTGCATGAGGGTCAGACCATGACCTACGAGCAGGTCGCTGACGATAAGACCCCCGCCGAAATTGACACCTACCTTGATGTTCAGGTGGGCGGCCGCATGATGCGTATTCCCGTGTCCCCGCTCATTGACCTGTCCACGCTGACCCCCGGCATGACCGTGCTGCTCAACGACAAGACGGAGGCGGTGCTCGCCCTGGACACCGAACCCTTCGGTGACGTGGTGACCGTGCGCGAGGTGCTGGATGAGCAGCGCGTGCTGGTTGATACGTCCTCGGGTGCTCAGCAGGTGGCGCGCGTGGCTGGTTCCCTCGACATTGAGCAGCTGCGCACCGGGGACGCGGTCACCCTCGACACGCGCACCCGCATGCTGACCTCGCAGGTTCCCGCCTCCCGCTCGCAGGAGCTGGTTCTGGAAGAGATCCCGGACGTCACCTACGAGCAGATTGGTGGCCTGGGCGCTCAGATTGAGCAGATTCGTGACGCGGTGGAGCTGCCGTACCTGCACCCGGAGATTTTTGAGCGCTACCACCTGGCACCGCCCAAGGGCATTCTGCTGTACGGTCCTCCCGGTAACGGTAAGACCATGATCGCTAAGGCTGTGGCGAACTCCCTGGCGGCTCGTGCGGCTGCGCTGAACCCGGGTTCGGCTACTCGCGGCTACTTCTTGAACATTAAGGGCCCGGAGCTGCTCGATAAGTTTGTCGGTGAGACGGAGCGTCAGATTCGCGATATTTTCGTTGCCGCCCGTGAGAAGGCGGAGGCTGGCCACCCGGTCGTCGTGTTTTTTGACGAGATGGAGTCGCTGTTCCGTATGCGCGGTTCGGGTCGTTCCTCCGATATTGAGACGACCATCGTGCCGCAGCTGCTTGCCGAAATTGACGGTGTGGAGTCGCTGCAGAACGTCATCGTTATTGGTGCGACCAACCGTGAAGACCTGATTGATGCCGCGGTGATGCGCCCGGGCCGACTCGACCTGAAGATTCGCATTAACCGCCCGGATGCCGCCGGTGCGGCAGAGGTTTTCGGTCTGTACCTGACCGAGGACCTACCCCTGGACGCTGCGGAGGTGGCAGCCGCCGGTTCGACCCGCGCCGCCCTGACCGCGATGATTGCGGCGGCGACAGGTCAGCTGTACGCGCGCACCCCCTCCACGGCGTACGCTGTGGCGACCGTGGACTCTTCCATGGTCGTTGGTTCTGGCGCGAGCGCGAACCTGTCCACTCACACGCTGTACCGCGGCGATTTCGCTTCGGGTGCGGTGATTCGCAATATTGTGGACCGCGCGAAGAAGGCGGCGATTAAGGAGCAGCTGCAGGCGCTGACCGCCGGTGCGAACGCATCGAGTGTGGGTATTGGCACCTGCCACTTGCTGGAGGCGGTACGCGCCGAGTTTGAGGATCAGGTGGACTTGCCGCCGCTGCCCGATATTGAGGATGCGCTCACCGTTGCCGGTGTGCGTGGCCGCCTGGTGTCGGTGGAGCCGCCGCGCTAAACCGCACACCCACTATGCTGTGCGCTCAGCCCACACCCCGCGCTTATCCCGCATAACCTCAGCATTACCGCAGGTCCAGCCCTTTAGATGGTATAGAACTTTTCAGGAGAACCCCCATGAACTCCACCCCCAGCTACGGCGTGCACCGCATTATGGGTGCCGAAACCGAGTACGGCGTCATCGCCCCCTCCGCGCCGGGCACCAACCCGACCGTGCTGTCCGCACTGGTGGTCAACACCTACGCCAAGCTCGCGTTCCGCCGCGGCGCCGCCTTCCGTGAGGAGTTGCAGCGCCGCGCCCTGGCGGATGAGCTGACCGCCGAGCAGGCACGCCAGGCAGAGAACTACTCGACCCCCGAGGGTCAGTGGCTGGGTGAGTCCGAGTCGCCGCTGCGTGATGCGTTCGGTCAGGTTCAGGACGCATCCACCGCCCATTCGAGCCAGATGACGCACACCCGCACCGAGCTGACCAGCGAAGACATCGCCTTGGAGATTATGCGTGAGGCGGGCGTTCAGGCACCGGGTGAGCCCGCCGAGCCGCGTAGCGCCCTGGATGCGCTCGCCGGTGTGCACGGCCGCGGTGGTTTCCCGGAGCGTCTGGACTGGGACCGCGTGACCATGAACGCGATTCTGCCCAATGGTGCGCGCCTGTATGTGGACCACGCGCATCCGGAGTACTCGTCGCCGGAGGTTCTGACCCCCGCCGATGCGGTGCTCTATGACGCTGCCGGTGACGCGCTGGCGTACGAGTCGCTGGTGGAGCTGGGCAATCACGCACAGGATTTGCCGCAGGTGAAGCTGTACAAGAACAACACCGACTCGAAGGGCCAGTCATACGGCGCCCACGAAAACTACCTGATTAGCCGTGACGTTCCGTTTGAGCAGGTTGCGGATGCGCTCCTGCCGTTCTTTGCGACCCGCGCTATTTTTACGGGTGCGGGCCGTGTGGGTATTGGTACGCACGGTGAGGTTCCGGGTTTTCAGATTAGTTCGCGTGCTGATTTCTTTGAGCGCACGATTGGTCTGGAGACCACGATTCGCCGCCCAATCGTGAATACGCGCGATGAGCCGCATGCGGATGAGTCGAAGTACCGCCGCCTGCACGTGATTCCGGCGGATGCGAACATGTCGCACTATTCGAACCTGTTGAAGTTTGGTACGGCGGCGCTGGTGATGAACCTGATTGAGTCGCACAGCGAGCAGGCTCCGGTGTTGCCGGGTGTGCGACTGTCTGATCCGGTGGCGGCAATGCACGCGGTCAGCCACGACCTATCACTGTCGGTTCAGCTGCCGCTGGCGCCGTCTTCGGCGACCCTGCCGAACCCGGTGTCCACGAGTGGTTCTGCGAGCGCCCTGCAGATTCAGCGCGCCTACTATGAGGCCTCCCGCGCGCACGAGGAGTCGAACCCGGCGGGTGTGGACGCTGCGACCGCGCAGATCCTTGACCTGTGGGGCGAGGTTCTGGATGCCCTGGAAACCAACCCACTCTCGCTGGCGGATCGTCTGGACTGGGTGGCGAAGTATGCGCTGGTGCGCGGTTATGTCGCTCAGGGCGTAGATTATGCGAATCCGAAGTTGAAGGCTTTGGATTTGCAGTACGCTGATATTGACCCGTCGAAGAGCCTGTATCACCGTCTGGTGTCGCGTGGCCGTATGCGCACGCTGTTCTCTGCTGAGCAGATTGAGCGTGCGACGACCGAGCCGCCGCGTGAGACGCGCGCGTTTTTGCGTGGCACGTTGATGGCGCGTTGGCCGGAGGAGATTCTCGGTATTAACTGGGATACGGTGTCCTGCCGTGGACGCTATTCGAAGGATCTGACTCGTTTTACGATGATGGAGCCGACCCGGTACGGTGCCACCCAGGTGGAGCCGCTGCTGGATGAGGTGAACCATTCGGATGAGCTGCTGAACCGCCTGCGCTAGTGGCACCTCACCACCCCTAAACCCACATAAACTCATATTCTTCCCCGGGGCGAATACCCCCATTCGGAAGAGTAAAACCCACATAACCCACAGGTAGGGTGCAGGAAGGTCCGGGTACCAAAACCCTGACACCCCGCACCCGACCCCACTAAAAACTTATTTGTCCACAACCGAAAACCCCTTGAGGAGAGAACCATGAGCCGCGAACGAATCAGCGCACAGCAGACCGAAACCACCGCATCCGAGCAGGAGCAGGAACTGACCCTCGCCGCCTCCCACGTTGTCTCTGACGTGAGCGAGGTCGACGACCTGCTCGACGAAATTGACGGCCTGCTCGCTGAGAACGCTGAAGACTTCGTCACCGGCTTCGTCCAGAAGGGCGGCGAGTAACCGGCGCACCTGCGCGCCGGGTCAGCATCATGGAACACCGTATTTTCGGCATTGAAAGCGAATTCGGGCTCAGCTACGTCCCGCACGGGCTCGGTCGGTTGAGCATCGAAGAGTCCGCCGCCGCCCTTTTCAAGCCCGTCCTGGATCAGTGGCGTTCAACGAACGTCTTCCTGCCTAACGGCGGTAGGCTCTACCTTGATGTGGGTTCGCACCCCGAGTACGCCTCCGCCGAATGCGGCAGCATTGACGAACTACTCGCGCAGGAACGCGCCGGTGAGCTGCTGTTCGCTGATCTGGCGCGTACCGCCCGCAAGCGCCTGCTCGCAGGTTCGGAGGGCCGCCCCCTCGACGGTGAACTGTACCTGTTCAAGAACAACGTGGATTCGGCGGGCAACTCCTACGGCAGCCACGAGAACTACCTGATCAGCCGCAAACTGCAGTTCAACGACCTGATTGCCCAGCTCGTGCCGTTCCTGGTGACCCGCCAGATTCTGGTTGGTGCCGGTAAGACCCACCCGAATGGCGGCCCGGTGCCCGGTTCGACCGATCCGGCGTCCAGCACGGGTGTGCCTTCGTATTCGTTCTCGCAGCGTGCCGACCATATTTGGGAGGCGGCGTCCACCTCGACTTCGCGCGCTCGCCCGCTCATTAACACGCGCGATGAGCCGCATGCGGACGCTTCGAAGTTCCGCCGCATGCACGTCATTAATGGTGATTCGAACATGGCGGAGCCGACGACCCTGCTGAAGATTGCCAGTACCGACCTGGTGTTGCGCATGTTGGAGGATCGTTTCCCGGTCACGAGCCTGGATATTGTGTCCGTCCCGGCGGCTCTGCGCGCTATCAGCCACGATCTGACCGGCACCGCGACCTTCGAAACCACGGACGGTAAGCATTACACGGCGTTGAGCGTTCAGCGTCACTACCTGGATGCGGCACGCCAGTACGTGCAGCAGTACGGCGCGCACCACCGTCACGTGGAATACGCCCTGGACCTGTGGCAACGCACCCTGGACGCTATCGAGTCCGGCGACTACAGCAGCATTGACACTGAGATTGACTGGGCGATTAAGAAGAAGCTTCTGGATGCGTATATTGCCCGCGCCCGCGCGGCCGGTCAGCCTGCCGATTATGCGAGCGCACGCATCCGTCAGCTGGATTTGGCGTACCACGACATCGACCCGGAGCGTAGTGTCTTCCACGCGCTGGTTCGTCGCGGCGCGGTCAAGCGCATCCTGCCTGAGGGTACTGCGGAGGCGGCGAAGACTCAGCCGCCGAACACTCGCGCCCTGCAGCGTTCGCGTTTCATTAACGCGGCGGTTGCGGCGGGGGAGCAGTTCACCGTGGATTGGGTGCACTTGAAGCTCAACGCCTACCCGCAGCACACGCTGGTGTGCAAGGACCCGTTTGCTACCGGCAGTGAGGAGCTGGAGGAGGTGCTGAGCCTGCTGGCGTCTAAGGCGCGTCAGCATCAGGAGGCGGCATTCCCGCCGCCCTGCTAAGCAGCACTGCTAAACAGCTCCGCTAGAAATGCTCTGACGAGGGGAAACCCGCCGGCGGTCGGGGTTGTAGACCTTCGGGAACACCCCGGCCGCAACACAGCTTGAGCACAGCTACGTGCCGTAGCATAAAACAGCTAAACCTATACCTGTAAACTGTTCTGTGGCACACGGGCACTCACACGCCCCACTCTCACAGAAAACCCCAGAGGATAACACTATGACCAAACGCTCTAAGCTCACTATTTTCGGTGCCAGCGCGGCAGCTCTCGCACTCGCACTGTCTGCATGTGGCGCACAGTCCTCCAATAACGGCGACCTGTCCAAGGTGCAGTACACCTTGAAGAATGCGACCGCTGAGCCTGAGGCGTCCTTCGCGACTCCCTTCGCCGCGTCTAGCCCCTCCGCGTACGTGATTGAGGAAGGTAACGGCGACTCCATCAACGATGGTGACTGCGTGCTCGTTGAGGCTGCCGTATTCAAAGGCACCGACGGCAAGATCAACGGTTCCACGTACTCCAGCGAGCCGATTCTATTGCCAGTCAATGAGCAGCTAAAAAAGGCAGCACCGCAGGTGTACGAAACCCTGAAGAAGATTAAGGTTGGCGGTTCTTTCTCGTACACCACCAACGTTCTGCAGCAGCGCAGCACCGCGGGCGTGACCACTACGACCGCTTCGCCCGGTACCGCAACTAACGTTGAGGTGTACACCGTGAAGACGAAGCTGCCCAAGTACGCAACCGGTAAGGCTGTCGAGGCTGACCCGTCTCTGCCGTCCTTCACTCTGGATGAGTCCACCGGCAAGGCTGAGATTAAGCTGCCCGATAATAAGCCTGAGGTCACCGAGCTGGTCTCGAAGAACCTCATTGAGGGCGAGGGCCCCGAGGTCAAGGAAACCGACACCGTGTACGTGCGCTACATTGGCGTGCAGTACTCCGACGGTAAGGTCGTCGACGGCAACTACGACGCCGCCACCCCGATGGGCATCTCCCTGCAAGGCGTTATCAAGGGCTGGACTCAGGGTCTGAAGGGCAAGAAGGTCGGTTCCCGCGTTGAGCTGGTCATTCCGGCGGACCTGGCGTACGGTAACGACACCGGCGGTTCCAAGCCTTCGGGCGCCCTGGTGTTCGTGGTTGATATTCTGGGTGCGGAGGAGAACCCGCAGACCCTGCAGCGTGCTCAGGCAGCTTCTAGCGCGGCCGCTGCGGAGGCGAGCGCCTCGGCAACAGCTTCTGCGACCGCAACCCCGGCGGCTACCGCTTCGGCTACCGCGCAGTAGCCCGGTACCCATATTTTCGGTACCCACATTTTTATACCGCGCTCGCCGCTTATATGACTATGACGTAGGCGGCGGGCGCACCCACTATTTCGATTCATTTCGAACCAATCAAAGGAGACACCCATGTCTTTCGGTCAGCGTAACCTCGACCGCGAAAAGCCCGAAATCGATTTCCCCGAGGGCGACGCCCCCACCGAGCTGGTCATCACCGACCTGATCGAGGGTGCAGGCGCTGAGGTTGTTCCCGGCTCCCGCGTGCTCACCCACTACGTTGGTGTGGCATTCTCCACCGGTGAAGAGTTCGACGCGTCCTGGAACCGCGGCGAGCCGCTGCCGTTCCAGGTGGGCGTTGGCCAGGTTATCCGCGGCTGGGATGAGGGTCTGCTCGGCATGAAGGTCGGCGGCCGTCGTCGCCTGGAGATTCCCGCCGACATGGCGTACGGTGACCGCGGCGCTGGTTCGGTCATTAAGCCCGGCGAGGCCCTGATTTTCGTGGTGGACCTGCTGGACGTCCGCTAAGGACTAGCCAGGTTCTCGCGTTTCTCGCGTAAGACACGTAGCCCGGTGCTTTCTCCCCATTGCGGGAGGGGGTGCCGGGCTTTTGCGTACCCGCACGCAAAGTAAGTGCCGCGGAACACACACGGTATGATGGAATCATGTCCACCGCAGCTCAGCTTTTCATGACCCTGAACCGCCTCGCC
>ERZ772972.429-NODE-429-length-15606-cov-7.363514_pt1 | contig 15606 bp, 20 predicted proteins | sample MGYA00580673_ERZ772972 | MGnify/ENA primary metagenome ERZ772972 (study PRJEB29015, sample SAMEA2738051) | human oral metagenome | biome: human oral; feature: human-associated habitat; material: saliva | place: China | collected 2229 ... | reverse complement strand
AGTAGAAATTCGTTTTTGAATTCCTTAAACTAAATGCACAATTCAAATGCTTATTATAGTGACAACTTTCAAAAAAAAAAGGCTGAAACAATCTGTTCCAACCTCACAATTTTAAACAATCTCAAATTTTAACTGACCAGCTTTGACACCAATCTTAAGGGTCTTGCCTGCTTCCAATTCTCCTTTGAGTAAGAGTTCAGCTAGTTTGTCTTCCACTTCAGTTTGTAGAGTTCTACGAAGCGGTCGCGCACCCATTTCTGGATCATAGCCATGTTGGGCTAAAAGTTTTAGAGCAGATGCTTGAAGTTTTAAGTCTACCCCTTTTTCTGCCAAGCTTGCAATCAAAGGTTTGACCATAATCTTAACCACTTCCTGCATATCTTGACTTGACAAGCTGTGGAAGACCACCTTTTCGTCAATACGGTTAATAAACTCTGGACGATAAGCTTTTTTCAACTCTTCAAACATACGTTTTTCCATATTTTCCTGGTCAAAACGAATATCTCGAGCTCCAAAACCGACTGTCTTATCATCACGAAGGGAAGTCGCACCAAGGTTTGATGTCATAATAATGATGGTGTTTGAGAAGTCAACTTTGCGTCCCTTGCTATCTGTTAGAACCCCATCGTCCAAGACTTGTAAGAGGACATTAAAGATGTCTGGGTGAGCCTTCTCTACTTCATCAAAGAGCAGAACAGAGTATGGCTTATTACGGACTTTTTCAGTCAACTCTCCGCCTTCTTCGTAGCCTACATAACCTGGAGGAGCACCATTGAGACGGCTAGCCGCAAATTTCTCCATGTATTCACTCATGTCAAAGCGGATAAGGGCAGATTCATCATCAAAGAGAACCTCTGCCAAAGCCTTAGCTAACTCTGTCTTACCGACACCAGTTGGTCCTAAGAACATAAAGGAACCAATCGGACGTTTGTTATTGCGAATACCAGATTGATTACGACGAATAGCTCGGCTAATACTTGAGACCGCCTGTTCTTGTCCAATAACACGCTTGTGGAGTTCAGCCTCCAAATTAAGGTACTTCTTAGCATCGCTTTGAGTTAATTTTTGAACTGGGATTCCTGACAAACGACTGAGTGTTGTCAAGATATCAGACTCGGTTACAGAGTCTTTATAGACAGGTAATTCCTGTTCTTTTGCAATGAGTTGAGCTGCCTGCTTCCATTTACCATCCATCAGAGCCTTATCAGCCGCAGACAAGCCCGACTCATCATTTTTCCCATATTTCGACTTGTTCTGAACAGTGGCAGCCGCTTCGTCCAAAAGATCAATAGCAGAGTCTGGTAAATGACGGCTGGTTAGGTAACGATGAGCCATTTTGACAGCTGTATCGACTGCATCATCTGTAATTTGAACATGATGGTGTTTTTCATAAGTTGATTTCAAACCTTGTAAGATTTCAATACTATCTGCTAGATTTGGCTCCTCAATAGTTACTTTGGCAAATCGACGAGAAAGGGCTGCGTCTTTTTCAATATGTTTTTGATATTCTTCCTGGGTTGTAGCTCCGACAGTTCTCAGAGTCCCGCGCGCCAAGGCAGGTTTTAAGATGTTAGCTGCATCCAATGTCGAATCAATACCGCTACCCGATCCCATGATGGTATGGAGCTCATCGATAAAGAGAATAACCTGACCATCTTCCTCAATGTCTTTAATGATGTTGTTCATGCGCTCTTCAAAATCACCACGGAAACGTGTCCCTGCAACCACATTCATCAAATCGAGTTCTAAGACTCGCATCTTAGCCATTTCAACCGGTACATCCCCACTAGCAATTCGCTGAGCTAGTCCAAGTGCCAGAGCTGTTTTACCAACACCTGCGTCACCAACTAGTACAGGATTATTCTTTGTCTTCCGACTCAAGATTTGAATCATGCGAGAAATTTCTTGATCACGACCGATGACTGGTTCCAATTTGCCAGAACGAGCTTGTTCCGTAAGGTCATGAGTATAATCCTCCAAGCCACCACTCGGATTTTGAGGCATTCCCATCATATTAGCCATAGAATTTTGCTTATCTGCTACTGAACGATGACGTTGACGAAGAGCCTTCAAATCTTCTCTAGTCCATCCAGCACGCGCTTCAAGTTTGCGACGAAGTCCAGCAATCTTAACCAGGTCCTTCTTGTCTTCGTAAGAAAATCCAGATTGCTCTAGGATACGAGTAGCTAAGGCATTCCCATCATGCAAAATAGCATAGAGAACATGTTCAGTTCCCAAAACTTTTGCATGCACTACAGAAGCAATATGTTCAGCCTCTAGAAACAAAACTTTCAAACGGTGTGAAAAAGAAAGCTCCTGATACTCTTCTTTATCGCCGTGCTTTGCCTCTGTCAGCTCTGCCGCAACTTCCTCCAAACGATCAATTTCATATGGAAATTCATTTAAGGTCGCTCCAGCTACACTGTAATTATGATTTGCCATTGCAATCAATAGGTGCCAAGACTCTAAGTATTCTGCCTCATAATGACTTGCTACTAGAAAGGCACTGTCTATACATTCTTTCAATGCTTTAGAATATTTCATGTGGTCTTATTTTCCTTTTCTATCTACCTCTTGTAGTAACTGCTTAAGCATATTAGCACGGATTTGATTTGCTTCCTCACCTAAAATACGGTCTGGAGCCATAGCTACTAATAAATTCATCTCTTGGCTTGTCAGCAAGTCTTGCTCAAACAAGAGTCTTAAAACATCTTCAAAAACAACCTGGCTAACTTCTTCACCTACTGAATACAACAAATCTCGAAGCATTTCATGATGATTGGAGAATTCGATTCGTCCAATACGAATATAGCCTCCACCTCCCCGTTTACTCTCAACTAGATAGCCTCTACTTTCTGTAAAACGAGTTTTGATAACATAGTTAATTTGACTAGGAACTACTTGAAAAGTATCCGCTAATTGGCTTCGTTGCAATTCAACCATTCCTGACTGCTCCAAAATAGCCTTGATATAAGCTTCTATATGGTCTGATGTATTTTTAAATCTCATAGCACTCCACCTCTTTCTTTGAACCTTGACTATCTTTGACTATACTATCATTTAACACTCTATAAGTCAAATTTTTAGGGCTCAGCCCTTGAAAATACTGACTTTCTTTAAAAACATTTAGGCATTAAATCGCCTTAGTTTTTCTTGAAAGTTCCTAAAAAAGTCCATAAAAAAGAGCCCTAAAAAGGGCGAAATATTGACGAGTTCAGCAGGCAAGAAACTAGCACGGTCAAACGTGCTTTTTTAATACCTAGTATTATTATACCATATCCTCACCAAACTTATATATAACCAGAATCCCGCAAAAGAAAAAGATAAAAGCATAGAGGATAGGGCGAAACCCCCTCGTAGTTTTATTTTATCAAATGGACAGAGGAAAAGCAATGATTAAAAAAATCCCTCAAATTCATATCTGAGGGATTTCTAGTTTATCCATGGAAAAGAGGATAATATCTTATTTAAGATATCCTAGATGGATAAAATGAAACATAGAGCTACTTATACACTTCTAGTTCTCCATTTTGGTGGATTCTCGCAAAATTTAAAACTGCTATTTGTTTATATCGGTGATAATTAGTAGATTTTGTTCCAGCAATTTCTACACATTCATTTATGGTTTTCTTTCTCATGTAACAATAATGAATGATAAAACACTTTCTAGCACGTTCGTTCTCTATGCTATTGATATCATGGACAAATTTTTCTAAACCCTTTCGGATTGTTTTTTCGTACTTACTAGTCAAATTCCACTGATCAGGTAAGACAAGTTTCCAAGCCTGTTCATCTATCGTAACCCGATTTTCACTTCCTGCCATCCTCTGGAATCTCAGAAAGTAAGTCATCCGCTTTCTAACGTTCATCATCGTTTTAAACTTATCCAGCTCCATTTTTAACGACAACCTTTCTACTCCTATAACTCAGGCCTATCTTAATCTTCTTTTAGGATTCCCAAACTTGGCAATCCTTTCATCTCGCTTTATTTTACGTTCTTCAGCGGACTCTGTACCTATCTGTTTTCGACGCTCCACATCTTCTTGATTGATATTACTCCATTTTCTGGTATGTACGTTCTGCCGTCTACCATCTTGCGGATAATATTCAACGGTACACCTACAATTACTATGGCGTCTGTAAATATCATGAGGAACGGAAGGATATTTATAACTGCCTTCCAGTTCTTGGCACCACTTACAACACTTTCCAGCCGTTCGTCTAGTAATTTTAGGTCTAAGTCCTGCTTTATACTGAAATACCACGTTTTTTTGAATCGCATCATCTACAATACTTTGGGTAAAATTAACAATCGTTTCACCCACCAACCACCTTACTGCCTCAAAATCGTCTTCACTAGCTAAACGATTTACTAAGCCGTTAATCCTATCCTGATTTAATTCAGGAACTTGAGCAGAAATGTGAAGATTAGCCTTAAGATTTAAATCTTCTTGAACCTTTTCAGTATAATCACTTACAAGGCCATAGTTTCGACCTAAAACATCTTCCAGCAATCGTTTAGCGATATTATAGTACATCTTACCATCCGGTAGGCTTTCATTACTTAAGTAAGCTCCTAAAACCTTTGAGAGTATTTCACCAATTTCTATAGCATATTGATGTGCATCCAGATAGTTAGCCTGATCGCGTTCCAGCTTTTCTAGTAATTCTTGTAAAACCTCGCTATCACGCCTAGCATTTTCAAACGCTGCCTTGATTTTCTGGAGTAGACCAGGAAATATATCTTCCATTACTTTTCACCCCCTTCCAGTAAATCGCCTTTTTCATTTTGGCACTCTTTCTGCCGTCTATAGTATCGTTTCTTTTGGGTCAATATCTTGTCTTTTTTCTTTTGGTAACGCTCTGCGTCTTTCTTTTTATTACATAGCTTACAAACTGTTGAGAAACCTTTCTTATTTGACTGCTTCTTATAAAAGTTTTCGCTAGATAATTGTTTGGTCTCGTGACACTTGGAGCATTTTCTAGTTAAAGTATCTTCATTCAATCTTTTTTACTCCTTTTGACTTTCTCGCTCGCGAGAAAAAATGTACAGTGATGGCGTGCAGGTCGCTCGCTCACAGGGGGAGGGGGTTACCCCCCTACTCTCAGCTATGAGTCTCTCATACATTTATATTTTTATTTAAGATTCTATTATTTTTTATTATAGTTTAAAATCAATTTATACGCTTCAAACTCCTTAAAGCAATTCATTGCATCACGAAGATTTTCGCCTCTGATTTCGTAGGAATAAAAATTAAATCCTGTAGTACCTTTAGTGGTAAAGTTTGTTTGTAAGTCACGGATTGTGCTCTCAGCTTCATTTCTTAAATTATTGCATTCTGTATAAATATCTTCAAGTTCTTTAAGAAGATTACTAGCATTTTTTAATAATCTATCATCTTCTTTTTTCATAAAATCACGGATCTCATCCTCAATACTTTGCGTCTGTTCTTTAGGAATATAATTCTTATTTTCAATGCTACTAAGACGATTTTGGTACATTTCTCGTTTTTTATTTAATACGGAAATCTTTTCTTCAATTTTGGTGTAAGACTCAGCATCCAGGTTGGCTTCAGCAGCAGCCAATTCTTCATACTGTGAACTAATTTCAGATTCGATTATTGGTAAATGATCACTGATTTCAGTTAATTCTTTCGCTTGTTTGTTACGTACTTCTTCTAGTTTCTTTTTATTTTTTTCAATTACATTCATCTTCTTCTCCAATTCTTTGTTAAATATTTTTTGTATCCGTCGTTAATTTTATCTGTCTCGTTTCTTATCCTTGGTTTTTCTAACATTTTCACCTCATTTTACTACTGTTATATTTAACATATCTTCTATTCTGTTAAATTCAAAGGATTCCCTCAATCCCTTTTGTATCAAGGGGATAGGTCTATTTTGCGTTTTTTAATTTACATTTTTTTATTATGTTAAATACACATGAATTTTATAGCTAAAATAACCTCCAAAAATCAAATTCAATCACTGAAAAATAATCAGTTTCAAAAAGGTAGTCATTTTTGAATATCTAGTGACTACCACTTCTGCCTTACAGCCACAAGGGTTTAGAAAATGCGTAGTCAGGTAGTCACCTCGCTCCGAAAAAAAATAAATAATAATCACCTTAACTCTATTTACTTTATAAATAATGTAAAATAACTACTTTTTAACATAGAAGTCAATAATATTAAGGGTTTAATAGGGTAGTCAGTTAAATCTTAAAAACTACCCTTTTTCTAAATCCTTTTTGTTTAAAGGCTTTAGCTACCATCTAAAAGGTAGTTATTTTTTGAGTTAGTGACTACCCTAACTACCTTTTATGTTTTGAGTAACCAGGTTTAACGCTTTTTCCAAATTTTAAAGATCGTTTGTGTTCCCATCCCTCTTTATTTTGCATGTACTTTTTAACCTTTGCTTTATCCTTTGGTGGTGCTTTGTCAGTTAGATAGACTTCTTGGAAGAATAAGTTTATAGTCATCTTGTCACGTTCTACTAGTTCGCCATATTTATCTGTATCAAGTTCAACAGTTCCACCTTTACTATTTCTAAAATAGCCCTCGTTCATCATGTCATAAATATAGTAATACCTGGTTCTGTCTGTAACTGGGCAATGGTACATATTTTTAGGAAAAGGCAAAGCCAAATAGCGCTCCAAATCCTCAAGGGTTTCATCTGCAAACTTGTAACGGCTTCTCACATCGTTTACTAGCTTTTCCTGTTCGTCTGTCAAGTTTAGCACCTGGTTAGATCTCCAAGCCACCACCATAGCGCCCCAAAAGGCTCTGCGGTCTTTTTCCGTCCACTTCCTGCCCTTATAAGTGGTATCCTTATGTACTTCAGCAACAAGAAAGCGCCTTTCCCCTGTTAAGTCGTTCAAATAATCATGATCATTAGTTGCCCTCACGATGATAAAACTCTTGGGTAGTCGTCTATCACTGGAAGCATACGGCGGTCTATACTCTAGTTTGGTTTCAGTGATGAACTTCTTCAACTCTGAAAAACTAGCCTTTTTACTAGCCACCATTTCATCATCAAATACACACCAGTTTCTCACCATTCTAGCCTTATCGTCTTTGTCTGTGAAGGTTTCAACCGTTGTAAAATACTTGTGAGTGAAAAGCCCCTCAAAAAATTGAGTCTTTCCCACTCCCTGCCTTCCAGTCAAGTCCAGCACAAAGTCAAACTTAATAGAGGGGTCAAATACCTTAGCAACCGCCCCACGGAAAAACAAATCCATGATAATGCGGTTATATTCGTCATCCTTGATATTCAGATAATGCCTTAGAATATCAAAGGGTTCACGCTGATTCACTAACTCTTTATACTCGATTTCGCATGATTCCAGATAGTCTTTTAAAGGGTTGTAGCTATGCTCACCAGCCACCACCTCCAAAATATCAGCGATATCCCCTTTTTTATAGTCCATCTTGTACTTTGTAGCAATATAAGCCCTAATCTCTCTAATAATTAGGTCGTCAATGGTTCCGCTTAAAGTTCTACCGTTCAATTTTGTTGGTTTTGTCACGTCAATTTCATAAGTGAATGTATTGTACTGTATCACCCCCTTCAGCTTGCTATCTCCGCTTAAAATCTTCTTGAGATTGTCCAAGGTTATGGCAAAACCTTTCCCCTTGGTTTTAGGTGTTAGATTCAGGCTATTGTTTTCCTCGTTGGTCTCTCTTGCTCTTGTCAAGTCCACCACGTCAGGCGGCGTTTGCTGCTGCTCTTCCTCAATGATTTTATTTACAATGTCATTGTTATTCAAAAGCCACCTCCTTATAGAATTTTGTTGCTACTTCAAGGAAATAACTGGCCAATTCTTTCCGTCTGACGATAGTAGAAAACAAATCCACTAACTGACTAAAACTGTAACCATTCACAAATAGCAAGCGGACTAGTGTAGCCGTCTCATATCTGGTATGGATTCCATTACAAATCAGGTCAAAAATCCACCCTTTCAGCTCCACGCCAAGCCCCTGCCGTTGCTCTGTCAATTTATTTACCTCTAAATCTTTCAGAATCATCAGCAATTCAGGACTAGCCAAGGTAATTTCTAATGGTCTAGCTAGTTCCCAGCCTTCCCTCTCACTCTTTTCGTCTCTGATAGCTACATATAAGCCTTTATAACGAAAATCCGTCATTCCCTCACCTATTGGCTCGTAGTATACAAACTTATAGTGATTTCCATTCTTCCAAACTTGGGTAGGGGTAGACTTGAGAAAGGCAAATAATGCTAATTTGTCAGCTGATAAAATCAACTCAATCACTCGCATTCTTCCACCCCCAAGAACTTGAGAACTTCGGAAATTTTATAATAAGCCTTTCTAGTATCCTCGATTGGTGGAATATATTGCCGTAAGCCTGCATGTTCCCAACTACTCAAGGTTTTATCCCCTATATTTAACTCTTCCTTAAGTTCCGTTTTACTAATCAAATTCAACTTCTTTGGAGGAATTTTTTCATGGTTCTTTAGATACCGTTCCACTGATTCCAGAATATTCGACTTTAGATCCTCAATCATCTTTTCAAACATATCATCACCTCCACGGTTTAACCCCTAGCTGGATATACCGCCCATAGTCAGGGCTTAAACCCTCGCTAGACCTTTCTCCCAGTTTCCTGTTTTCTAGCTCCAGTTGGGCGCTCTTTTTGAGGTCTCGGTGGTTTAGGTAAAGCAGTAAGCCAATCAATACCATCATAAAGACAACCGCTTGTGTATTGGTCAAATCTAATTCATTCATGTCATGCCCTCGCTTTGTAATTCTTGATATAGTCCACTTGATCAGTTCGCTCCATCTTCAAAAACTCCTCTACCTCTTCGGTGCTTACTTTTCGATCTACAAAATCAGCAATAAACTGGAAGAGGTTCGGACTTCTCTCCTTGATTTCAGCCATTTGTTTATCAAATTCTGCTTGTGTCATGTTGTCTAGGTCTAGTGTCATTGCATTGCCTCCTCAAACTTCTCTATAAGACAACTTTTATTCGCTTTCTGAGTTCCATTTTTAGAGTTAAAAAGAATATCCTTTAGGGTTACAGTAGCCTCTAAATACTCCTTTTCAGCATGCTCTATATACACCTGTTGCTCTGCTTCGTTGTCAAAAAAGTGCTTAGCTTGGCGTTTAAAGAATGCTTGTCGCATAGCATCCATTTCAAAAATACCAGGGTTGAAAAACATTCTAGTAGTGCTTTTAGAGACTGCCTCGATTTTATGGCGGTCATTCAATTCAGGAAGTTCGATCCAAAGTAAGCGGTGTAAATTTTCTTTGATAGCTTTTAATTGTCCTGATAAGAGTCCTATTCTTAAAAAATCATTGTTTTCGTCTGCTTGGTGTAATTCCATACTAATTCTATCCAAGCTTTTAGCGATAATATCGTATGTTGTTTCTGTCATAGTCTACTATTCCTTTTTCCTGCTTTTTCCTATACACGATTCCCACCACTCCAAACGCTGGGCATTTGCCCCAAGTTGACGGACGCTTGTAGTGATGTTTCGTGGGTAATCACCCACATTTTTGCTAAACAAGTGCTTAGAGTCGCCGTGTCAGCACTCGTTTTTCAAAACCTTTTCTAATTGCTTGCCTGCACTTCGGTTTTCTTAGTTTTTCTTCGTTTCGTTTTCGATTTGATCGCCTAATCTTTTCCAGGCTCTATCAAATTCATCACGTTGAATTTCTTTACTATGTAATTGCCTTGCTAACTCCATGCCTCTACGCATGAATCTAGCGAAATGGGTTTTTGATTCCATCCTAGCCCTCCATCATGTCATAAAGTAGGGCGTAATGTTTATCTGGTATCCTGTCCAAAGCTTTCAAGCCGTCGTGTTCTGCTTTTTGTCTGGTTTCCGCCTTGACCGTACTATCAAAGGCTATAGAAAAGGCGTTTAGCATTGCCTTGTAGCGGTCTACGCTCTTCAAATAGCGCCCACGGTCTGACAACTCCTTGTCTTCCAGTTCTTCTTTTACAGTATCGTCCAAGAGTTCAAACTTTGTGTAAACTCCTTTTTCTACTTTGAATCCTAATCGCTTGTTTTGTCTGAGATTGTAAAGATTAACCTTGCAACTATCTAGGTTACGATAACCTAACACTCCTGCGATTTCTTCTAAGTTTTTGCCCTCAAGTTCAGGCAATTTTTCAGCAATATCCTTGAATTTTACTGCTTGATGTTTTTTTCTCATTGTGTACCTTGTCTTTCTATGATATAATCAAGGTATAGAAAAAATATCTATACCAATGTATTGTCGCTTGCTCTCCTCGACCAAAATTTGAGCAAGTGACTTTTTTGTTATCTTGTTTCATGCTTTTTTCCCTGACTTGGGTTTATAAAGCAAGTCTTTACTTTCGATAAGATCCAGGATCCAGCTGATTCCCTGCTCCACCGTTTCAAGAAATGCGCCCAAATCTTCACTGTCCAAGTTCTCGTAGTTCATGCAAAGATATTCGGCTAGTTGTCTGTCTTTCTCAACTAACTTTTTAAAATCCTTGAAATACTTGGGAATCGGAAAACCCTTGCTATTAGTAATTGTTTCAAATTCTACTTTATTATCCATTCTTAAAATTTCTACACTTAAATAATAAGTTTCCTTTCTTCTTTTTTGCTAATGCTTGCCACTTAAGACAGTACCATTGAATTTACTAATTGAGATAGGAGACAAAACCGTTATAAATCCTTGATACTGCCATAGGTAGCAAGCATCTTAATCTATCGAATAGCTAGCTAGTCTGATAAATCAATCTCCAGTGCTAAAGCACCATACAAGAAATCTGTAAATATAAACTAAAATAGTGATTAGTTGACTCCTTTCTAATAATCTTCAGCAAGCCACTGCATGGCTTTTTGATAAATACTAGGCTTTACTTCGCCACCGTCTCGGATTTTGCGATAGGTAACTTGTGAAACCCCTATTTCTTCGCCTGCTTGCTTTGCAGTCAATTTCTTGTCTGCTTGTTTTCGGCGAATCGCTTTTGCTTGTGTTGAGGTAATAAGCAATGAAGTTCCTCCTTTCTTTTCTAACATTTTTGTTAGTTCTTCTGTATTCTACTAAATAAAATGTTAGTTGTCAAGAATTTCTAACATTTTTGTTAAAGATTTATTTTTTGTGTTATAATTATCTTGAGGTAATATACGATGAACAAATTACAAGAATTACGAAAGAGTAAAGGGGACACCCAAAAAACACTTGCTGAACTTCTTGGAGTATCAGAGATGACTATATCCCGTTGGGAAAAAGAAAAAGAATTAAAAATTAAATATGAATATACACAAAAACTAGCTGACTACTTTGGGGTAAGTGTTGGTCATCTTTTAGGCTATGAAGATAATTTTATTGAAACAGTAAAAGAACTTAGTCAAAAAGATGGCTCAGATGAAGCTTTTTTTAAAGCTTTTAGAGCATACTATGAATTAAAAATGGCTGATGGTACTGAGAGGATATTAATTTTAAAAGGGGAAGATTTTCTAAATAGGTATCGTGAAGAAATTTTAAAAAGCCTCATTCCAAATTTTAATGAATTAAGCAAGCATGACATAGAAAAATACTTATCAGATGATAAGACTATTAATGAAGCAGAGCAAAAACTTAATGATTTTCTATTTACTCTTGGAACATTAAACCCTCAAGAAGTTCATTTATTGGTAAACTTCATCTTTCTATCTGGAGAAGATAAACAGATTGTATTAAACCTATTAAAATCGTTATCAAATAAATAACAAATAAAAATATGTATAACAAGGAGTACCCACATGGGATTTTTTGACACTGTAAAACAAGAAGGTAGTTTTTCTACCGCATCTGGAGTAAATGGACTACACTATGTTGTCCTTCAGGTAACTTTGAAAGAAAAGTTTTTCGGTACTGGATCAGGAAACCTTACAGAATTAGAAGATGTTATCAATAAACAAGCTTCAAAAGGTTATCGCCTGCATACCATCACAACCGCCAATGGTGGAAGCAAAGGACTAGGCGGTGGCGACCGTATCCAGGCTACAATGGTTTTTGAGAAGATTATCTAAAACCTTTCTTGTTTTCTAAGCTTTTCTCTACTAAAATAGGGAGTTTAAAAGATAGACAGCATAAAAAATAAAAGCTAACAAGTTCGCTAACTTGTTGACATATGGCTCCAAATGGATTATAATTTATTTAATCTTAATGAATGGTTGCAGTAGCGACCTACCGAAAGGGGCTTCCAATGAAGTCCCTTTTGTGCATTATTTTGAGGTACAATCAATGAAACCTTTTACAAATATTGATGAACAAATAGAGTTACTAAAATCAAGAAATCTAACATTTCTAAACGAAAGTTTAGCAAGGCAATCTCTAACTAATTATGGATACTATGAAATAGTGAACGGCTATAAGTATTTCACTATTGAATTAGACTCTGAAGAGGAAATCTATAAAGACGGTGAAACGTTTGAACATATGCTCGCCCTCTATGAACTTGATAAAGATATCCGAAAAGGAATTATAGAAGCGACTATGGAGATTGAATTGTCACTACGGACAGCAATCGGTTACGTTGTCGCAAAAGATATCGGAGTTGAAAAAGAGCATTACCTGGATAGAAAAAATTATAATCAAGGTAAGAAGAATAAAAGAGGTTATGAGATTGATCAGCTCATTCTTAAATTAAATAAAATTTACGATGATAACTCTGAACCTTATAAACACTACAGAGAAACTCACGGACACATCCCGCCTTGGATTCTTTTAAAAGGTACTACTCTAGGAAACCTGGTAACAATGTGTAAGCTACTAAAACCTGCTCAAAAAGAGCAAGTCATTTCAACCTGCCTAACAATTCCTAAAGAATTTATAACCGAGGAAGTAAAAGCAACCTTTTCAGAAATTCTATACCTAGTTTTAGCGTTTAGAAACCGTGCAGCCCATAGCGGTAGACTGTTTAATTATCATTCTGAGAAATATTCAATCAGTTATAGAGAATTTTTCCACAAACGTATGGGAATATCTGAAGCTGGCTATAGAAAAGGCGCAGGAAAAAACGATTTATACACCCTTTTCAACTCTCTTACATGGTTTAAAAATGAAGATGCAGCATTTCATGCCGAATTTGCTTTATTCTATTCTCTCAAGGAACATCTTAAAAAATTCCCTGATGACGATGTTATGTTTACGATAGAATCAGGTATGCCATTAGAGTATATAAAAGACAAAATAGTTAAGTATTCTGAATAGACCTATTTACTAAGTAATTATAAACCCCATATCCGCCTTGTTTCTTATTCTGGTACAATTTACCATCTGACTGCTTAAAATCAAAAATAGGGGCATTCTCGTAGCTCCTCGCATGGTATAAACTCAAAACCTTTTCTAATTGCTTGCCTGCTGATGGAAAAGGAGTTAAAACCATGAAAATTACACAACACACGAAAAAAGACGGATCAGCAGTCTACCGCTCCAGTATCTATCTTGGCATTGATTCTGTAACTGGTAAGAAGGTCAAGACTACCATATCAGCACGAACAAAGAAAGAACTCAAAAACAAGGCCACCCAAGCTAAGGTAGAATTTGAGAAAAACGGCTCGACACGGAAACAACGCTCACATATAACAAAATATAGCGAACTTGTGGACTTATTTTGGCAAACCTACCAGCATACCATAAAGACTAATACGCAGATAAAGATAAAAGGCTGCTTAAATAATTACCTCTTGCCCTCATTTGGTACTTACAAACTAGATAAACTTACTCCTGTTATTATCCAAACTCAGGTAAATAAGTGGGCGGATGAGTACAATCAGGACGGAACGGGGTATAAAGAATACAATCACCTTCACGCCTTAAATAAACGTATTCTACAGTATGGAGTTTCTATCCAGGCATTGGATAATAACCCTGCTCGTGATGTTGTCATTCCTAGAAAGATAACAAGAGATAAGCAAGAAATTAAATACTTTCAAGATCAGGAACTTAAAAACTTCCTCTCCTATCTCGATAACCTGGAAAATACCTTTATCAATTTCTATGATACTGTGCTTTATAAAACGCTCCTAGCTACTGGACTGCGCATCCGTGAATGTCTGGCCCTGGAATGGTCTGATATTGACCTGCAGAACGGAACAATCGATATTAACAAAACACTCAACATTTTAAACCAGGTAAACACTCCTAAGACAAAATCAAGCTATAGAGTTCTAGATATCGATCATAAAACAGTACTCATGCTTCGTCTCTACCGAGCAAGACAAGCAGAAAACGGTAGAAACATTGGCTTAACCTATGAGAAAGTATTCTCTGATAGCTTTGACAACTATGTCAATACTCGAAAGGTTGATTATCGCCTACATAAGCACTTAAAAAACGCTAACTGTACTGATTTAGGCTTTCATGCTTTCCGACACACTCACGCTAGTATCTTGCTTAATGCTGGCCTGCCATACAAGGAAATACAGACACGGCTTGGCCATGCAAAAATATCTGTAACTATGGATACTTACAGCCATTTATCAAAAGAAAACCAAAAAAGAGCAGTCTCATTCTTTGAAACTGCCCTCGAAAAAATAAAAAGTTCTTAAAAAAGTCCACAAAATTAAAAAAGCGATACATAAAACCCTTATGTATCAACGATTATAAAATGATTTCGGTATAATTGACTATTATACCGAAATTTTCTCATTTTTAAAAGAAAAAGGGCGCTGGTAAAGGATAATCTTCACCAACTCCCTATTTTTCTACTTATCTAAGCCTAATTCTGCCAAGATTTGACGTTTATAGGCAATCTTTTGGACTTCCTTGTCCTCATCTCCAGACCAATCTAGTTTAATTTCTGAAACAATCTGCCCAGGGCGGTTTTTCAGAATATAGATGCGGTCGCTGAGATTAAGGGCCTCTTCGATACTATGCGTGATGATCAGGGTCGTTAGTTGCAACTGCCTGTGAATCTCAAGGTACCAAGCATGGAGTTCCATCTTGGTCATCTCATCCAAAGCGCTAAAGGCCTCATCCAAGAGAAAGAGCTTGTGACCGAAAAGGTAGGTCCTGAGCAAGGCCACACGCTGACGCATCCCTCCACTGAGTTCGTGAGGATATTTGTCCCGTACAGCTGTCAACTGGAAGGTCGCAAGAATTTCATCTGCGCGAGCAATAGCTTCAGCCTTATCCACTTTTTGAATCAAGAGGGGCAGAATGATATTACCAAGCACCGTCTTGTGCTCCAAGAGCAGATCCTTTTGCAACATATAACTCACGCGCCCCTTGGGATTCTCCTCACCGTCAAGTACAATTCTCCCTGACTGAACTTCTAAAATCCCAGCGATCAGATTAAAGAGGGTGGTCTTTCCTACACCACTTGGGCCCAGAATAGAAACCACTTCACCTGAAGTCACCTGCAGGTTAATGTCTTCTAAAATCCTCTCCTGACCATAGGCATAACTGACGTGTTCTAGTCTAATTTCTGTCATTATTTCACAAATTCGTTGGTGAAGCCTTTGTCTGTCAAGTCTTCTTTAAGGATACCATTTTCTTTGTCCCATTTGTAGAAGGCATTCCAGCGAGCTGCATCAAATTGACCCCATTTTTCCTTGTCGCTTGCGTATTCTTTTGACAAGTATTTTTGAGATTCGATGACAAAGTCACGTTTTTCCTGAA
>ERZ772972.427-NODE-427-length-15639-cov-4.132315_pt1 | contig 15639 bp, 13 predicted proteins | sample MGYA00580673_ERZ772972 | MGnify/ENA primary metagenome ERZ772972 (study PRJEB29015, sample SAMEA2738051) | human oral metagenome | biome: human oral; feature: human-associated habitat; material: saliva | place: China | collected 2229 ... | reverse complement strand
TAGCTACTAAATCGCGAAGCACAGCCTCAAATTGATCTAAATACAACATGTTTGGACCATCGGATAATGCTTCCTCTGGATTGTCATGCACTTCAAAGAACAAGCCATCTACACCACTAGCTACAGCTGCGCGAGCCAAGTTAGGTACAAATTCACGATTACCACTAGATTTAGTACCTGCACCACCTGGTAATTGAACACTATGAGTAGCATCAAAGATGACTGGGTAGTCGAAAGAGCGCATGATAGGGAAGGATCTCATATCTACTACGAGGTTGTTATAGCCAAAGCTAAAACCACGTTCTGTAAGCATAAGATTTTCATTACCTGTTTCTTTCATTTTATTAAGAACATTTTCCATGTCCTTAGGCGCCATAAATTGGCCTTTTTTAACATTTACGCATTTACCAGTTTTAGCAGCCCCGTAAACAAGGTCTGTTTGGCGGCATAAGAAAGCTGGAATTTGAAGAATATCTAATACTTCAGCAGCAGGCTCTATTTGCTCAATAGAGTGAATATCACTTACAACTGGTACGTTGAGTTCCTTCTTAATAGAAGCGAGCATTTTTAAACCTTCTTCTAGACCTGGGCCACGGAAGGAGCCAAAGCTAGAACGATTAGCTTTATCGAAAGATGCTTTAAAGATGTAAGGAACACCTAAACGCTGACAAATCTCTTTTGCACGTTTACCAATGGCTAATGTGCGATCATAGTCCTCGATAACACATGGTCCAGCAAGAACAAATAAGCCTTTGCCACCACCTACTGTAATATCTTTAATTTGAACTGTTTTCATTTATTTCTCCTCTTGCTCGTAAATTGCATTTACACGAGCTAAGTCTTCCGGTGTGTCTACACCGATAAATCGTTTATCTGTAAGAATAACACGAATAGTATAGCCATTTTCAAGAGCTCGTAATTGCTCTAACGATTCCGTTTGCTCCGCCGCAGTTGGTTCCATCTTAGCGTAATGTAATAAGAAATCTCTACGATACGCATAGATACCAATATGTTTTAATGGAGTTCGCACAAAATCATGGCGAGGATAGGGAATTAAAGATCTTGAAAAATACATCGCATCATTGCGATTATTTAAAATGACCTTTACCGCTGACGGTTCATCGTATTCCTCCTCTAATAAAGGAGTAGCTACGGTAGCCATTTGCAAGTTTGGATCCTCTTCAAAAAGATGGGCTAAGTCATCAATAAGGTTTGGCTCAATCATAGGCTCATCACCTTGGACATTGATAACTACATCTAAGTCAGTATAATGACTAGCAACCTCTGCTAATCGATCAGTCCCTGTCGGATGATTAGGGTCTGTCATCATAACAGTTCCCCCAAATTGTTGAACTGCAGAATAAACGCGGTCATCATCAGTAGCAACAATAGTACATACCGTTTTAGTTGCTTGAGACACCCTATCGTAAACGCGTTCAATCATCGGCTTTCCTGCAATATCAGCTAATGGTTTACCAGGTAGTCTAGTAGAACCATAACGGGCAGGAATGACACATCCAAACTTCACAATAAAACCCCATTTCTGTTATTCGTGTATCTTATTATTATACACTAAATCTCTAAATTTTCTATGAATTCTTGTTTTCCAGAAATAAACTCAATCCCTATGGATAGCACTAGAATCGGTATTTTCAAGTCTTCGATTGCATGCAATTGACTCAACTTCACCGCATCCTTTTCTGTAATGCAAATTGCATCAGCTTGATGAGCAAACGCTTCTTTCCAAATATCTACTACATCATCATTGGTGAAGTCGTGATGATCACCAAACGGTAAAGTATGAACCACATTATATCCTATATCAGTCAAAGTTTGCGTAAAGGAATGTGGATTACCTATACCACTAACTGCCATAATACGCTGATCCTTATAGGAGTCTACAGGAGCACCAGCTGTACCATTAGCCCACTCATCCAAGGTATACATAAATTGAGGCTTATGTGTAGTTTCATAGACAGGTATATTTGGAACTAGCAGAGATAAGCGCTTACGAATCCCCGACACAATACCTGGTGCCACTTGATCAACCTTCGTAAGGACAATGATATGAGCTCGTTGCAAACCACTGAGTGGTTCACGCAATAAACCACGTGGTAATACATGGTCATAGCCAAACGGATTAGACGCATCGATGAGCACGATATCAATATCTCGAGCTAATGCGCGATGTTGAAATCCATCATCCATTACAAGACAATCGGCCCCAAGTTCATTAATAGCAATCTCTGCCGATTTTGTTCGTTCACGGCCAATGATAACATTAGACTTTTGCAAAACCTTTGCAAGCAACCAAGCTTCATCACCACTAATAGTTGGTTCTACTAGCATTGTGCCATCTTTAGAAATAATGATATTCTTCTTGTTATCTTCTGCTCGATAACCGCGACTAAGCACCGTAGGATGAAGGCCCTTTTGGGTGAGTGCATCACAGATAAATCGTACCATCGGTGTTTTACCAGTACCACCAGCCGTAATATTACCAACACTGATAACAGGTACTGTAACTTTTGTAACGCCTTTGCCTTCATCAAATTTAGCATTGCGCATGGATACAGCCTTCTCATAACCTTTACTTAAAAAGCCTAAGCTAGAACGAGCTATATCACCTAATATGGATTGATTTTCACCACTAACTATGGATTTGAATAATGCTTCCCCACTCATAGGTGACCCCTCCGATTATGTAATATGATAGAGTAATTAAACAAATTATATAGCCTTACGGAATAATTTGATGTTTTTCAAATAACAAACGTAATTCTTGTGTATTACGTTGTGTAGCACCACGGTTTTCTTGAATGATTTCAAGACAATGTCGGCCCATTTCTTCCGCCAGTGCCTTATCCTTACATAGGCGTAAGACCATAGTTGTTAAAGCCTTACCGTTTTTCACTTGTTCACAAGCACCGCGAGAATTTAACAATGCGAAGATTTCTTTAAAGTTAAACATATGTGGGCCAACTAAGATTGGCTTACCATGTGCAGCAGGTTCCAAAATATTATGGCCCCCAGTCTTCACAAGAGAACCACCTACAAAGATGATATCCCCTAAGCTATAAAGACGACCGAGCTCACCAATGGTATCCAAAATAACAACAGGAATACCTTCATGCACAGGTTCTATCATATCACTACGACAAATTGCACTCAGTTCATAACGTTTCGCAAGATTTTGTATATCATGGCCGCGATAGATTTCACGAGGTGCAATTAATAATCGAGCTTGTGGATATTCTTTTAAAACCTGTATGAACGTTTCAAAAATAGTCTCTTCTTCACCCTTATGTGTACTGCCTGCAATAATAATTGGATGATTATTACCAAAGCCAAATTCATCAAGAAGTGCTTGTTTTTCGTCATCTGATACAGTGGCATACGTTTGATCATATTTCATATTGCCTGTTACGGTAATATCTGGTGTATGAGCACCTAAACATTCAATATGAGCCGCATCAAATTTAGACTGCATGCAGAAACGCTCGATGGAACGCAACATTTCACGCGTGAAAGCGCTAATATACTTGTAGCGTTTCATACTGCGGTCAGAAATACGACCGTTAACCATCATAACAGGAATATTTTCCGATTGAGCAATACGCAAGAAGTTAGGCCAGATTTCAGTTTCTACAAGCAAAATAGTAATTGGCTTGATAATGTGTAAAATTTTACGAGTTAAATATGGCAAATCTAAAGGGAAGAAAATAATCCCTTCTGCCTCAGGAATAATTCGATGCGCCATAGCATGACCAGTTGCGGTAACAACAGACACAACTACAACAGCTTCAGGAAATTCCTTTTTAACCTCTTTTACCAATGGACTAGTAGCCACAATTTCCCCTACAGAAGCAGCGTGAATCCAAATGGCACGGCGGCCTTCAATTTTTTTTAATAGTGAGGCTGGCATATAGCCTGCGCTCTGTTTGATACGCTCATAGAAACCTTCTTCAAAGGCGAGTCGGTATAAAATAACCGGTATCAAGCCAATCCAATAGATTATGAGCAATACATTATATATCCAGTACATGGTTATCCTTTGTGGGAGAATTGAACGGAATAGAGATGGTTGTACAATCCGCCGTCAACAGCTAATAGCTCTTGGTGAGTCCCCTGCTCTACCAAGCGACCTTGATTAAGTACAACAATTTGATGAGCATTTTGAACAGTGCTCAATCGATGGGCAATAACAAATGCTGTACGCCCTTTCATGAGACGATCCAGTGCCTCTTGTACAAGTTTTTCACTCTCTGTATCTAATGCAGATGTAGCTTCATCTAAAATTAAAATACGAGGATCTTTTAAAATAGCCCGTGCAATAGCAACGCGTTGACGCTGACCACCAGATAAGGAGCTGCCTCGTTCGCCTACGATAGTATCGAGACCATCAGGCATCTTTTCAACGAATTCAAGCACATTAGCAGCCTTGGCAGCCTCATATACCTCTTCATCAGTAGCATCTAAACGACCATACAAAATGTTCTCTTTAATAGTAGCGTTGAACAATACAGTTTCTTGTGGCACAAGGCCGATTTGCTCGCGCAAAGACTTAAACGTAACATTCTTAATATCGTAACCGTCAATGGTAATAGAACCACTTGTTACATCATAGAAACGAGGTAATAAGTTTGCCAAAGTGGTCTTGCCTGCACCAGAAGGACCTACGAGGGCTACGCTTTCACCAGCCTTAACAGACAAGGTAAAGTTTTCTAGTGCCATCTTTTCTCCATCATAGGAGAAGGACACATCTTTGAACTCAACATCACCTTTAATATGAGGCAATGTAATAGCATCAGCTTTTTCTACTACATCAGTTTTTGTATCTAAGATTTCAAATACACGGTCCGCCGCGGCCAACGCTTTTTGAATATTACCATATACTTGGCTCAACCGTTTTACTGGGTTGGACAAGTTAATAGCATAAATCAAGAAGGCAATTAAAGAACCAGCCGTAATTGTACCAGTTACTACGGAATAGCCGCCGTACCAAAGAATGACTGCTACAGCAATAGCCGCAGAGAACTCAACCATTGGGCTTAGTAAGCTAGTCAATTTAGTAGCCTTAATAACGGCTCTAAAGTTACGATCGTTTTCGTCTTCAAAGCGCTTGCGCTCAAAATCTTCACGAGCGAAGGATTTTACAACGCGCACTGCACTAATGACCTCTTGTAAAAGTGCCGTAATATCAGCTACACGACCTTGTACATCATGGCCTGCAACGCGAAGCTTTTTACCAAACACATTAATAATCACCAATACCACTGGTACTGTAATAAAGGTAACGAGTGTCAATTTCCAGTCGATGAGAAGCATAGACACCAAAGAACCGATAAGTGTTACAGATTCAGTAATAAAGGAAATCAAATTATCTACAACGGCGGTTTGCAAGGCAGCAACATCATTCGTAAGATTACTCATGATAACGCCTGTCTTGCGTCGATCAAAGTAAGATAAACTTAATTTTTGTAAATGATTAAAGATGGACTCTCGCACATCGATAATAACGCGTTGTCCAATGTAGGACATATTATAGGTTTGACCATAAGTGGCAAAACCGCGAATCAAGAATATCAAAATGATGGCCCCTACAATGAGGTTCAACATAAACATATTCTTTTCGTCTAATACTTGGTCAACTACGTTCTTGATTAGCCAAGGTACTACCAAGTAGGCAGCAGCAGCGACAATCATGCAGAACACTGCAAAAATCATGCGCTTATAATAAGGCTTTACAAAGTATAAGAGCCTAGAATAACTATTCATTACATTTCTCCTTACCGAGATCATATACAAGATGTGCTACTCGTTTTACAGCACCAGGCTCACCTAATTTATGATGTACCTCACGCAATTCGCTACGCATAGCTTCGTTCTTTTCTACATCACTAATGAGAGGTTCTACCAAGGATACAATCGCCTCTGGTGTAACATCATCTTGCAATAATTCAGGGATTACTTCTTTACCAGCCACGATATTAGGCAAACCTACATGTGTTACATTGACCACCATCTTACCAATACCATACGTTATGGGAGATACGCGATACAATAATACGGTTGGCAATTCCATCATAGCCGTTTCTAATGTAGCTGTTCCTGATGCGGCAAGGCATACATCACAAATTTGCATCAAATCATATGTATGGTCTTCTGTAATCGTAACAGGCACCTTATGAGCATCGATGAAAGTTTCTAACTCACTGCGATCGATGGTGTGTGCACGAGGCAAGAAGAATTGAATGTCTTCATGGTTTGCCATTAATTGCTCACCACTTTTTAACATCGTATCAAGCAAGGATAAAACCTCTTGCTTGCGACTACCAGGCATGAGCAATACCTTTTTAGCGTCTTTACGAGCTCCAAAGTATTCTTCAGCCTCCTCTTTAGTCATCGTAGGATGTACGATATCTAATAAGGGATGGCCCACGAACTCTACATCGCATTTATATTTGCGATATGCTTCAGCTTCAAAGGGGAATATAGATGCAACCTTTGTTACATACTTGCGAATTGTATTACCACGACTGCTGTGCCAAGCCCAAATCGTAGGAGCAATATAATAAAGAACTGGAATACCCAATTCATGAGCTACAGCAGCAAGTTTCATATTAAACCCAGGATAATCTACACAAACGAGGATATCCGGTTTTTCCTTCATCATGACGCGTTTTAAGTACGTCCGTAACTTAAAGAATTTTGGTAATGATTTTACAATTTCAACAATACCAATGACGCCAAGGTTTTTAATGTCATATACAATGCGAACACCGGCACGCTCCATCAAGGTGCCGCCCATGCCAAACATGTCTACAGAAGGATCTATTTCTCTCAATGCATTGGCAACACTTGCCGCATGAGTATCACCGGATGCTTCACCGGCAGAAAACATGACTTTCATTATGCATCCTTTCTGGAATTTACAAATTCTTGGTCTACAGCACAAATAACAATACCATGACGATTGGCCATATCAAGTACATCTTGTTGTTGTACAAAAATAGTCTTTTCCGCTTCAACAGCGAGCACTTTACAGCCACTGTCAATCATGGACATCAATGTCTTTATACCCACTGCCGGCACATCAAAGCGTACATCTTGATTTGGTTTTTCTGTTTTTACTACAACAGCCTCACCACGGCCAAGCTCACCACCGCGCAAAATACACTTATCAGTACCCTCAATGGCTTCAATGGCCATCGCCGCTTTGTGTTTAACAACAACAGTTTGCCCAATATCAAGGCCGCCCATTTGTTTCGCTAATTCAAAGCCAAAGCATATATCTTCCCATTGTTCTTCTGTTGGCTGTGCTTTTGAAAATACACCGACCTTAGGCATAAATGGTTTTAAGTATACTGTCTGATCTAATACTTTAAAGCCTTCTCTTTCAATTTCATCAACGATGGCAAGCATGATCGTATCATCCTTGCGATTTTTTAACCGTTTAAGAACACCTAGTGTTTTCAAATCGGGGAAGCTAAGTCCCTTAAAGAGTATTTCCTTAGTTACTTTGCCTAACATAGTTAACTCAACAACACCTTCATTTTTTAAGGTCTTGAAGATTTTACCTAGTTTAGCAACACTAATATCATAGAAAGCATCGGCCTCAGCTTTCAAAGCTGGGTCAATATCAGGTACCACACCGATAACAACCACTTCGTGGCCTAATACATGAGCGGCGCGCATGAATTCTACAGGCAAAGCACCAATGCCCGCAATTAATCCTACCTTTGCCAAGACTTTACCTCCTAGATGGCTCTATGGCCTATATATCAATTAGTAATCTCAAATTTATAATGATTTGACTAGAAAAAGACATAATCATATACAATATATTGTACTATAAATAGCCACTTTTTACCATTAAAACACCACGGTTTATGCCCTTTTCTTCATCATTTTATCAGATATTTTTAGCCCACAAAAAAGACCTCGTACATAATACGAGGTCCTTAAATTTAGTCGCGACGTGTACGCATAATACCACGATCGGCATTGCGCAAGAAGCGTAATAAGTTTTCAATTTCTACGGAAGAATCAAGTTGCATTTCCATTTCTTCAATAGCTTTGGACAAACTAAATCCAGAGCGATAAATAATACGGAAAGCTTGTTTCAAATCTCGGCGTACTTCTTCAGAAATACCTGCACGAGATAAACCAACAGAGTTAAGACCGATAACACGTGCTGGTTGACCATCAGCGATAACATAAGGTGGAATATCTTGTACTACCTTAGCCATCCCGCCAACCATTGCATTGCGACCGATTTTAACAAATTGATGAATGCCAGCAAGACCTCCAATTACCACGCGATCTTCAACGATAGCGTGACCAGCAAGACCTGCACAGTTACTCATAATTACATTATTGCCAACGATACAGTTATGAGCCACATGTGTACATGCTTGAAGCAAGCAGTTATTACCTACTCGTGTCTCTTCACCTTCTCCAGTAGCGCGGCTAATTGTGACGCATTCACGAATAACCGTTTCATCACCAATATTACAATAGCTTTTTTCGCCTTTAAATTTTAAATCTTGAGGTTCCAATCCAATAGATGCGTTTGGATAAATTTCACAACGCTTGCCAATGGTTGTCCAACCACCAATTACAACATTTGCACCAATTTTTGTGCCGTCGCCAATTTCGACATGTTCGCCGATTACAGCTCCGGGGCCTACGATTACATCTTTGCCCAATTTAGCATTTGGATGGACTATGGCTGTACTATGGATGTTGGATTCTGCATTTTCCATGCCTACAACTATCACTACAATCACTCCTCATCTATTATACAAGGGCAAACATGTATTCACCACTAGCGCACAATTTATCGCCTACATAGGCACGGCCTTCTACCTTGCCCATTTTGCCTTTAATCTTTACGATTTCAACTTCCATGCGCACTTGGTCACCAGGTTTTACGGGATGACGGAAACGTACTTTATCAATACCTGTAAACATAGGAGTAAGACCACGGTTTTCTTCTGGGTACAATAAAGCAATACCGCCAACTTGAGCAATTGCTTCTGTAAGCAACACACCTGGCATTACTGGGTTACCTGGGAAGTGACCTTGGAAGAACAATTCGTTGAATGTAGCATTCTTAATGCCCACAGCACGTTTCATAGGTTCTAACTCAACAATTCGATCTACCAAAAGCATTGGGTAACGATGAGGTAAAATTTCTAAAATATCTTCGTGATTAAGAATCATGGCTGTGTCTCCCTTATTTCTTCCATTATACTACGAGCCAATCTAGAATTTAATTCATGACTCGATTTCAAAGCAATTACATGACCTTCTATTGGTCCTAATAAGAATAAGTCACCTATAACGTCTAGCGCCTTATGACGAACTAATTCATCATCAAAACGTGGTACAGATAAACATTTCTCATCATCATAGACTAATACATTATCTAGGCTACCACCTTTTGCAAGGCCCATAGCCTGTAATTGTTCTAACTCTTTCATAAATCCGATAGTCCTAGCAGGTCCAATATGCTCTTTAAAATATTCAGATGATACTTCAAAGTCACATTGTTGTGTGCCAAGCAACGGATGACTGTTAATAGATGTGAATGTCATACGATATCCATCATATGGCAAAATCAAAACAAAACGGTCTCCATCATAAATAGCATGGGATCGAGTCACTTTATATATATGACGCGGCGCTGCTTGTTCTACAATGCCCGCCTCTTCAATAAGATTGATAAAAACAGCACTACTGCCATCACCTACTGGAGGCTCTGGAGAATCCATTTCTATATAACAGTTATCAATATTCATAGCACTGAACGCTGCCATCAAATGCTCTACAGTGAATACCTTTGCCTCACCATTTTCCAATGTGGTAGCGCGCATAGTGTTCGTCACATTATCAATGTGTGCTCGCACAGAAGGATGACCTTCAATGTCCGTGCGGACAAACACAATTCCTGTATCTTCAGGTGCAGGTCTGAAAACCATATGTACTGGTTCACCGCTATGAAGGCCAATCCCTTGATATGAAACAGCCTTTTCTATTGTTTGTTGGGGCTTACTCATAAGAATGTCCTTTCATAATCTGAATTCACGTTTACTATACACCAATATGTATTATACCCTATTTGCATAGGTGTTACAAGAAATTTACCATATATTACGCTATTTTGAAAGCCTATTCTTATTCTTTAAAATTATAATAGCTTATTTTTAAATACTGCGTAATAATTCCCAAAATAAAAAGAGATTTCATTTATGTAGCAGGAATCAGTTCTATCTAGAATATTCCTATTTTTACATATATAAAATCTCTTTATAATTATTTATTATTGGTATACATCAGTTATTTATTATTGATATACATCAGGTGGCGTTTCTATTTGTTCGCCATAGAAACGACGAGTCCACTTCCAACGGTTGTGTAGCCAGAACCAATCTTCAGGATAACGTCTAATATAGTCTTCAATAAACTCATTAAGCAGAGTTGTAGTAACAGCTATATCACGTTTTTTATCATCTGTACGTTCCACATAAATTGGTGGGTGAACTTCTATCTCATGTTTTCCAGAGTATGGACTATAATGTATGGTCACAAAGATAATAGGTACATCTTGCATACGAGCCAACACAGCGGGACCAGCAGCGGTTAATGTTTCATAACCAAAGAATGGTACAAGAACACCATCATCACCTGGATCTTGATCCATAATAAGCCCTAAAAAAGCGCCCTTTTTAAGTTCATTAATCATTTCACGTACGCCAGTTTTATACGTTACATGTTGGTTCATAAGACGACGATATTCATTGATAAACTTATCTGCATCACCATTTTGTTTCATGGCTACAGAAATCAATGGATAGCCTTCAGATGCGAGTACACCGCCAAGCAATTCCCAGTTGCCACTATGAACAGCTGCTAAAATAGCCCCTCGACCGTTTTCCAAAGCATCATCTAAGTACTCACGATTAATAAACTCTACCATATCTTTGTATGCACCATCCTTAATCTCAGGATATCGCAATACATCAATAATCATACGACCAAAGCGAGTCGTACTAGCTTTGGCAATACGACGTGCTTCTTTAGGGTCATCCGTAATATTACAGAATAGAATTTGGCCTATTGCTAGGCGCTTGCGTTTTGGCGGTACCAACAACCACGCAATTTCACCAAGCAATGTTCCAATAGCATATTGCAAACCTTTAGGTAATAAGCAAATAAAGGCACTAAAGATTTTCATAAACCTATACATGGATTATTAGCTCTCCTTAAGCTGTGCTTTCAAAGCATCAATTTCTTTTTGTAATTGTTTTACAGTTTTCACCATATCTGGCAAACGATTTTCATAGGCTGCCAATTTTAACCACTCTTTATGCGGTCTCATTGGATAACCAGCCATGATGGAATTAGATGGTACATTACCTGTAATACCAGTTTTACCAGCAAATTGTACATTATCACCAATTGTAATATGACCGGTACAACCTGTTTGACCTGCAAAGATTACATGATTACCACATTTTGTACTACCTGCAATACCAACTTGAGCAATCAAGAAGCAATCTTCACCGATTTCAACATTATGTCCAAGGTGAACAAGATTATCAATTTTTGTACCACGACGAACTAATGTAGATCCCATTGTAGCATTATCAATGGTAGTACAAGAGCCAATTTCTACGTCATCCTCAAGAATAACATTGCCTACTTGAGGAATGTGAGTATGAACACCATTTTCCGTAGCAAAACCAAAACCTTCGCCACCAATAACTGCTTTAGCGCGCAATACAACGCGTTTACCTAAAATACAGTTTTCATGAACAATAGCACCTGCATAAATATCGGCATCTTCACCGATACGCACATTATGACCAATATATACATAAGGGCGAATCGTTACATTATCACCGATAACAGCATTATCATTAATAACACAATAGGCACCAATAGATACATTGTTACCAAGAGTTACATTATCGCCAATAATTGCCGTACTATGTACTTCACGTGGCACTACAACAGGTGGATGGAAGAGCTCTAACACTTGTGCAAATGCTGCTTTAGCATTATCAACTACGATTTGTGCCATCGGTGCATCTTTCACTTCAGATTCAACGATAACAGCACCCGCTTGGCATAATGCAATATGTTCAACATATTCACCAATAGCAAAAGTGATGGATTGTTTAACAGCTTGTTCAAAGCCACGTGTCTCAGTAATGACAATAGACTCATCGCCTACAACGCGACCGCCTACCAATGTTGCGAGTTCCTGTAAAGTTTTTTCCAAGGTAAACTCCTCCCCCTGTGATAATCCTTAATTATTGTGCGCTTTCAGTAGTAGCTGCTGCTGCAGCTTGACCTGCTTGTTGAGCGTTTTGTTGAGCTTCTTGTTGCTCTTCAGCTTTTGCAGCCGCTTCAGCTTCTTTAATTTGAGCTTCAGATGCTTTACCCATTTTTGTGATCAAGTCTTCAGTCACATCAGCGCCACCGCCTACAACAGCACCTTTTTCAATCACTACATCAAGTTTTTTCTCTTTTACAAGTTCATTGATTTTTTGTTCTTGGTATTGACGGTATTCTTGTGCTTTTGCATTTGTAAAAGCAGTTAACTCTTGAGATGCTTGGTTATATACATTTTGTTTGGAAGCATCATCAGCAGCTTCAATTTTCTTGTTCAACTCAGCTTTTTTAGCGTTAATTTCTTTAGTAATTTCGATACCTTTTTCAGTGCTATTAGCTACTTTCATTGTATCAACATAACCGATATTATTGGCACCACAACCACCTAAAATTGCCATAGAAGCCACTAAAGTTGCACTCAATACTAAAGATTTAATACGTTTATTCATTATATAACTCCTTATTGAACTCGATAAGATGCCTTGACTGCATCTGTAATATCAAGCCCTTTAATATTACCACCGTCATCAATGATGACTAAATCTAAATGTTGTTCTTTTGCAATTACAGCTACGCGCATGCGTACATCTTCCAAAATAGCTTCATGAATAGCGCTTACTTCTGCCTCTTTATCAGATAGCTTTTTCGCCCACGTATCATTCCACTCTTGCGCTACAGGAAGGTTGTTATTAGCAATGATAGCTTGTGCTTGTTGTTGCACCATAGTATCTCTTTTTTTTGCTAACTCCTTCTGTAGAGATGCCGCATATTGGTTGAGTTCCTCTTGTCCTTTTTGTTGCATTGGAGCAAGCTCAGCCTGTACCTTTGCTTTTATAGAGTCCACATCGAGATTCGATGGTTTTCGTTTAGCTAATAATTCTTTTAATCGTTCTTCTTTTACAGCTTTTTCAGCCATAGCGGCTGCCTTTTGCGCTTCGTCAATATATACACGAGCATCATAGGCATATAAGTCTAATTGAAGGTTTACGATTTCTAGATCATATTCGTTAGTACTTACTTTTAACTCAGCTAAATATTTTTGAGTCAATTCGTTACGCTTAGCATTTAATTGCTGATTTAGTTCATTTTCTTTTGTTGCAATACGAGTTTGCAATTCCACCGTAAGAGCATCTGACAAGGTTGAATCCAGTGCAAGTGTTTTCAACTGTTCATCTTGTGTCTCCGACTTGGCATTTAAGGCTTGTTGTTCAAGTTCATATTGACGTTGTAAAAGGTCTAGCTCATTTTTAGCTTGCTTATAATCCTCATAGGATGGATTAAACTCTAATACATCATCAATACGCACAACACCTATGGACACCCCATCTGGACCCTGTTGGCGATTTGTTACAAACCCATAGGCCCAAACCATAGCACTTATTGCAGCAACGAGAAATATGACTAATCCTATATATCGTTTTTTCCCGTCCATTGTCGTTCTCCCTTACATAGAACTACAGCTTATTTTTTTGCATCGCTAGCTAATTTTTTCAACACTTGATCTGTAATATCTACGCCACCGTATAAAACAGTATCTTTAGACATAACAACGCTTAAACCTTTACCATCACCAACAGCTTTTGCTGCTTCCATAGCTTTATCTTGAATAGATTTAGCAATTTCTTGGTCTTTTTTAGCCAAGTTTTGACGCATTTCTTCTACTAACTTTTGTTTCGTCGCATCATCTTGTGCTGCATCAATTTTAGCTTGAGTTTCTTGTTGTAATTGACTTTGATAACTCATGAACTCTTGTGCTGCAGACACAAATAATGGATTATCTTGAGACATCATACGAGATGTATCGATAACACCAATTGTACTAGCCCCACCATTACCACTAGGCGTAGCCATTTGAGTGTATGCTAATGCACCAATACCGATAATAAATACGGTAGCAATGACGATGGAAAAAATCTTCACATTCGCCTTATTATTCATCATTCGCATCATAATAGAGTGCCCTCATTTCTATAAATTTTTCTGTAAATTATTGCATCAAAGGATGCCATATAGAGATATTGGTGAAAGCCTCTTCGAAAAGAGGCCTCCACCATATACTTTTACTATATTAGAATTGTGTACCGAAGCTGAAGTGGAATTTATTTTTGTGTTTACCCACGCCATAGTCAAGTTTAACAGGACCGATAGGTGTTGTAACACGAACACCAGCACCAACGCCATAGTTAAATGTTTTCTTGCTGTTGTACCATGTAACATTTGGTGCATCCCATGCGTCACCGATATCAGTGAACAATACGCCACTAACCTTTTTAACGATTGGGAAGCGGAATTCCAATGTAGCATTATACATATACTTACCACGGAATTGATCATCTTCATAACCACGTAAGGAGTCAGCACCACCCAATGTGAATAATTGGCTATAAGGTGCATCACCTTGGATAAAACCACCACGTGCGCGGAATGCCAATACATTTTTAGCACCTAGTTTTTTATACATACGAGTTTCAGCTGTGAATTTATAGAAGTCGAAATCACCGCCTAAGCCATGACCAGCCCATTGTGCTGTATAGGAAATACGACGACCACGTGTCGGATCATAGATGTTATCACGGGAGTCGTATACCTTTTGCCATGTAATAGAGTTAATGCGGCCGAAGTTGTTTTTTACATAGTTGTTAGATGCAAAGTTCCAACTATTCCCAGTGTTTGGCTTTGTATTATTCCAATCGTTACCACTACCAGATGTATTGCGAATGGCATCGGTATCATAACGATAACCAGAGCTATCATCACTATCCCATTTATAGGAATCTTTACGGGATTCTAATGTCAAGTAATCACGTGTATATTCCCCAGTTTGACGACCGAAGGAGATATTGAAACCACGAGATTTCTTGTTGTATTCTGCTACTTCATTACCATCTTCGTTATAATCTGTATATTCATCTTCACGGTTGAAGAAGGAGAAGCCTAGGGATGTACCTTTACTATCGATCCAAGGTTTCAAGTAAGAGATTTGGTAGTTTTTATATTTTTTCTTACCGCCGATTTCCCAGTGAACTTTAAATTTATCACCAGTACCGCGGAAGTTTTCTTCACCAAACTCAATGATACCCATTAAACCATCGGATTTGGAGTAGCCAGCACCTAATGTAATAGTACCAGTTTTATGTTCCAATACATCGATTTCAATGATTACATTGTTAGGATCTTGTTCGCCAGGTAACATACGAACATTTACATCGTCAAAGAAGCCTAAGTTGTATACGC
>ERZ772972.425-NODE-425-length-15646-cov-2.939581_pt1 | contig 15646 bp, 16 predicted proteins | sample MGYA00580673_ERZ772972 | MGnify/ENA primary metagenome ERZ772972 (study PRJEB29015, sample SAMEA2738051) | human oral metagenome | biome: human oral; feature: human-associated habitat; material: saliva | place: China | collected 2229 ... | reverse complement strand
AGACCACCAAATATGCCTTTGGCACTAATGCCAACTGCACCGATGCCGACATCTTTCACAGTGTCAGCTTGGCGACCAACAAATTTAGTCGCCGTTTTTACCCAGCCAGAGAACATAGTATTTCTCTTAGCACGGGCAAAGGCATCGGTTATGTCTTTGAGGTGATTATCATCGACCTCAACTTTAAGACCGCCGTCGATTTCTTCGACAGAGCCTTTATATTCGACTTCAATCTTTTCTCTCATATAGTCAAGAATAGATTGGTTGGAATGCTTAATATTAAAAGTAGCCATCAGGGGCTCCCTCCTTTACTAATAAAAATAAAGGGGGCAAAATGCCCCCAATGTTAGATGAGGTCTTCTGCGGAGACCTCTTCCGCCCTGATTTCGCGAATCAAGTTAAGAGTGGCGTTAATACAGCCCATGCGATGTTTCGCATTAGGCGTATTCTTTGGTCTTAGGGCTTTTAATTCCCCGTTGACCTCAGCTACTTCATAAGCGTAGCTGGATTGCACTCCATACGCTAACTTGATACCGTCTTCGGATACACCGCGGTCAAATTTGACCACGTCGCCAGCTTGGAGTTCTACTCCTTCTGGCACCTCAAGAGCATAACTGTGCTCTTGAGAAAGACGGCTGATGCGAAGACGCACACCCTGGCTTTGACAGTCTTTGATTGCCATAGCAAGACGCTTAAACTGCTCGCGGTCTTCAGCTGTATCCGCTTCTTTCATAACATGGTCAGCTACTTTAGCTGGCGTTAAGCCATCTTTAATAGCTTTCATGATAGAATAACAGCGGATAGCGACAGCGTCGCTAGTCACTACTTCACCAGTGAACTGTCCGTAATTAACGGACTTGTTGGCGAACAACTCCAAGATTTGGGCTACGGCATTACAACCTTGACCCACATAAGATTGACCTGCTGTTTCAATTCTAACAGGCTTGGTGTCGCGAACACCAGGAACACCCGCTACAACAGCGGATAACGTTTGTGCCCAACCATTAGAGTTGGAGCCGAACAAATAACATACAACGTTAGCAAATTTAGACATATTAATGTCTCCTTTCATTAAAAGTACCCTGACTGAGCTTCTCAGGGTGAAAAAATCTCCTCTTGCTACACACTTGCAAGAGATATCAACGCTAGATAAGTCAATGCTTATCTAGCCCTCATATCTCCCGCAGTTTCTCACCGCGAGAGAGAGGAGAAAAGTATGAAAGGGACCTTCACACAGAAAGCCCCATGAGAGATTTCGCCCCGGAGGGCGTCCTCTCCCGTAAGGTTATAAAACCTTATATCGAATGCTATGAGATGCATATCAGATTGTTAAGCATCTATTAAAGGGAGGTATTATGAGTACATTAACATACACCTCATAGCATTCCATATAAAGCTTTATATAGAATATAATATGACCTACTATTAATGAGAAGGTCACAGGAGATTTCGCCCCGGAGGGGAAACTTCAGAAGTTAACCCTCCAGCGAAATCTTCTACCGCCTAGCGTTTTGCTAGACGATGTTGTAGTACTGCCATCTTGACAGCACTACCTACAGTCCAACCTACCATGAACCAGAATACTCTGAATGTAACAGGGTATTCTTCATAAAAATTGTTCAACCAAGAAATGAATTCGCGTTTTAACATGATGTATACCTCCTCATGTTTATAAAAAAATATTAAATGCAGCTTTAAAATAAGGTGCCGGCAATCTCTTACCAGCACCTCATTATTAGTCGGCTAAGATTGCTCTATAGCCGACTACCTCTCTTCCGATTAACATATAGCCTTGATATTCATTCAAAACTTCGGAAGTAGTATCAGATGTTGTAACGGAGAATATTTCTCCATCAACATCTATTAAATGATAATTATAAACTGTTTCTACTGGCATAACTTTTCTCCTTCCATGTAGAATAACGAATGTGAGGCGAAATTGCCTCATGAAAAATTTCGGCACGTGAGTGCCATGACTTCAACAGGAGTACCATGTCGTAAATGTCGACATAGTACCCCGGAGAAGGTTTAGCCCCGGCGGGGGGCTAATCTCCAGCAATGATTGCTAGAGTATTAGGAGATAATTTGTTATATCTCCCTTCGTCTAGCAAATATACTGGATGTTGTTCATATGACACCGGCTCATCTTCGGAGCCTATATTTTTCCATGAACGAATACAGACCGCTACGACACCTTCTTCTAAAGATGTCACATTTTCTGCGACGATGCAATCTTTGAAGAAGGAGTCCAAAGCATATTCCAATGCATGGTAGCAATCCTTACAAGAGAATTCGGTTTTCGGCATAGCTTCACCGAAAAGTATGAATTTCATGCTACGCCTCCTCGTAAATGCGTTGAACATCTTCTAAGACGTCCAACACACCTTTTACATCAAGCCAGCCTATTACGTCTTTTGTGATAGGCGTATCATATACGCATCTATCATTTCTGAGCATGGCTAACTCAAAAAGACCTTCTGCTCCGCCATAAGTCACGAAGCTTCTGATTACAGAAACTTCCATATTTTTGTGGTTAGGTACAGCAAATCTATAACATTCGGTTTCCGGAGCAAATACACTATCCTCTCTAATAAAGAAATCTTTAAAGAGAGGGTGACGAACAAATTCTTTTACAACTTCTTCGTCTTTAGATACATTGGCAGATAATAATTCTGCCCAGGAATTTTGATTTTCTTGACATGGCATAGTAGCCTTAATAGTTTTCATAGTTTTTCCTCCTCTATAAAATAAAAACTGTAGAGGGCAAATTACCCTCATAATAAATTTCGGAGCGGGCTCTTATATTAACAGCCCACTCCTAGAGAGACCTTACGCTTCTCTGATTAACACGCCATTAAAGACGTGTCCAACCTTGAAGTGGATGTATGTTACACCCTCCACCTCAAATCCTGATGCAAAACCTTCATCGTCAAAATCCAAGACGATAGGTTTTGCACCATTAATGTCGATACCAATAGAAGCATAAGCTTCCTCGATATCATAAATACAAAGCCATGGCTTTTGTGGATTAATCTCCACTGTACCAAGCTTTAAAAAACCTTCGGCATAACAGCCGAAAATAACTAATTGTTCCATGATAATACCTCCACTAGAATAACAAATAAAGTACAGAGGGAAAAATACCCTCATAAAACATTTCGTGACGGAGTCACAAAAAACAAAAACACACTAGTAAACGACCACAGCTGGATCGCATACCACACAAGAAAATATATATTTCGATAGTGAGACCCAAAGGGACACTGCCGGAATACATATAGAGGCGACAGGTGAGTATTTGCCGACCAGAGACGAAGTGACGCGGGCCCAGAGCCCAACGTTGCAAGCGTCGGAAGGCAAATACGGTACCGTCCACATAACACTCACGTTATATTATAAAAAAACGTGATTTCGTGAGTGCCGAAACAATGTGGGCGGGCACCTGTCGCCGGACGATATTTATAAAAAAAATATAAATATCATAATTACGCCATCAATATTCTATTAATAGTATAATTATAATATTTATAAATAACAAAAAATAAAGCTTTAGCCATAGATATATAATAATAATATACCTATGACTAAAGCCAAAAATGATGAGAACTACTTAATAAAAGTAGCTCTCATCATCATTCTTTTCCGTGGCAACTTTGCCACGTAATTTACTAGATTACAGCTCTCTTCAGCTGTAATTTTATCTGTAAGACACCAGTTATGACTGGTGTCTTTTTGTTTGAAGAGAACATCTAATTCTCCGTTCTCTTCAATTGTATCAATAATCGTAGCACCATAGATGACACGATTATTAAGAGCTAAATTTAAAGCTAAATTAAAGATTAAATTATTGTTCATGATATATACCTCCCTATGAACAACTAATTAAACTAAATTTATATACCGCCAGAAGTACAAATATACTCCTGACGGTCCCCCTAGTGCGTTCAATAAGCCACACTAAAAGACTTTTGTAGTCTCGCCGATTCAACTCCCTATTACTGCCACAAGGACAAAGTTAGGACGATATCGGCGGGTCTACCGCTAGCTAAAGATAACATTATATGTGAACGGCTGTGACCTCGAACTCACGCCATAATCCAATATGGACCGTCCACATATAATATTATAAAATACGGGAAGCTCCTTTAACGTCCGGCTTCCCCCAAGGACGACCACTCAGCGTGTATTTAACGTCTCCGTGGTCCAAGACGATATGAGAGATAAAAATCCCTCGAAGAAGATTTCGGAGCGGAGCGACAGACACATCTATCGCAGAACGCCCAATATCTTCACTAAAGACAGTTACGCATATATATGCATAACTGCCTCAAAGAATGTTTCGGGACGGAGTCCGGAAACACAACTTCGACTTATATAGGACTTGCCCCGCAGGGGACCCTCCGTCAGGAGGCCCCCGGCAGGGAAAATCCCTTATAAATCTCAAATAAAATTTCGATACGGAGCACATCTATCGTAGAATGATAAATATACTCCTGTATCTTCATATGTAATTGTCGTTCCTCCCACGTCTTACTTCGGCTAACGTAGGAGGGGAGGACCCGGAGGGTTATTTAGCTTCCTCTGGACCCTCGAAGGCGTTCTCTATTACTGCACCGACACTTTTAGCGTAGTCGATGCAGTTCTTAGTACCGCCTTCGCTTCCATTATGGTAAGCCAATACCATATCGGCATTGTCTACCATGAAACGGTTTCGACGCTGCATGCAGCCCTTATCGTCTTGGTATTTCTTGTTAGAAATACGGACTTTTTTGTCGGCTGCTTTTAACATAGCAGCGTAGGAAATTCGACAATCGTCTTTCCATACGCCGTCTTGTTCTAAACAAGGAACAGCGGCAGTTAGCACGATTGTAACATCCTTTGCTGCATATTCTTTGCGTAGTTGATTTCCTACGCTAAAGAAGAGTTGGTCAACGCCAAGAGCCATACCGCTGATCAACTCAAATTTCTTTTCGCCCGCTAGGACTTGAAAATCGAGGATATTGCGAAGTTTTGCCTCGATCTTCTCGCGGACAGGTTGTAACTTAGGAGACTTGGAACTCCAATCATCTCCTTTACTACAGCCTAATTTATCTGAGCGATGGCCAGTCACACAGATAGTCATAGCGCCTTCTTCGCGCTTGTAGCTATCCATGTCGAGCCATTCGCTCTTCGTAGCAGAGTCTTCGGCCTTTGCTACTGCTTCCTTAGCAGAAGTTTTCTTAGATTCTTTTACTGCAGGAGCTTTTTCTGGATCTGGCAACATAACACCAGACTCTTGTTTTGTCATCAACAAGAGAATGGTGTTCTTTTTGCTATCTTTGTTTTCATCGATGAAGTTGAAACATAACTCATCGATATTCACCTTAATAGCAAATTTACCTTCGCCAGTTTGATTGAAGACGTATTTACCACCTTCTTTATCAAACTTGCACACTTGCAAAGGTGTTCCTTTAGCAATTTTATTGCTACCAGAAGCAAGAACAAACAAACCATCACCGATGGCTTCTTTATTCTTGCCATACCAGATAGCTCCTTTAGAACGAGCGCAGCTACTGCTCATTAAATAAAATTCAGCTTTTTGCTCTACAGGAGCCATAGAGTTCCACTTAATGAGTTTAAAGATTTCGTCAGAAGAATTTTCTGTACGAGTTCTCAATGCAACTCGTCCTTTCAACTCTACTGCCTTAAAGGAATCTCTCACGTCTTTCATGACGTAAGCAATGTTCCCTTTACGGAAGAGTTCGAATTGGCCACAAATTTTTTCGGACAAGAATAAGCAGTTGTCACTGCTAATTCCATCGAAGAACGATACGTATTCGCCCTCCCGACCTGTTTCAAAGTCGTGGTAGCGGTACATATTTAATGCAACGTTATCACGGCCGTAAACAGTCACAGGCACGTATAACTTTTCTTCGCCGAATTGATCAGCCAATTCGTCCAAATATTCCTTAGCGAAGCAGTTTTCACTATAGATGAAGCCTGCTTCTTTTGCTAAAGAATACTTGTTGCCGGCGCCAAGATTGCTTGCAACCATATCAGCTACGTATGGAAGTGCTGTTTTCAAATTATTAACAGTCACACCATCAGCGTCGACGCTGAATATGGACTTGCGGCAGTCCTCTAAAATAAGGTTGCCCATTTCAACAACTTTATTTTCGAGGTTCTTTTCGCCTTCGCTACGACCTTTGTAGCCTAATTCTTGAGCTACACGGTTCATAATTTCGGCCATAGCTTTGGCAGTTGGTACCATGATATCACGGTACAAAACGTCTGACAAACAGTATTTTTGTTCGCCAGACATATCGCTGTAGAAACCACCGCAAATGCTTGGGTTTTCACTTGCAACGAATCTTTCTCGTTTAAAATCGTATGTTGCGACAGTGAACTTCCCTTCTGCTTCCACGATAATTGGGGCGTGTTTCTTTCTCAAAAGAGTGATTCTTTCGAGAAGTTCCCCAATTTGTGACGTTACATGGCATTGCGTTTTAGGGATATCGATAATCATCCCTACGGAACATGGTGCCACTCTCACGACATCCTTTAGCCAATTAACAGTATCGGCTAAAGTCAAGGTAGATTGAACGTATGCCAAGTAGATATCGTTCAACTTGGCATTGCTAATCTCACCTTCCTTGATATCGTGTTCATCGTCGTAAGCTTCTACATACGGAACTTCGACGATGTCGCCACCATCCTTACCTTCCATGCCGAGGCGAGCCTTTCTAGCATCTTTGGAAATGACAGCATGGCAATTTAATAGTTCCTTGCTGTCTTTGTCTTCAGACAAGATGCCTGCTGCTGCTGCAATGTCGTTTGCATGGCTACCGACGTTGGTTTCTGTCGCCAACATCGCGTTTTCCCATACTTGATAAACAAGTTGTGGATGCGTTGTCCATTCGACTTGTTTATCTTCGCCCATCTCGCTAGAAACATGGACAGAGATAGGTTTCTTGTGGCGGAAGATAGCCGCATCTTTGTATAAGCAGAGACCGAATGCATCCTTGTCGAGGTCACTGCCGCCGGTACAAGATTTAAAGTAATCTGTACCGGTTACCATAATGCAATTGTCGGCAATATTTTCAATTGCATTAATAATAACCTTAAATACCACATCGCTACTAAAGATGTGGTATTTACGTTGCAATGCACGAACACGTTTTGCGTACATAGATGCACTTAATACACGTGTTTCGTACGATTCGCCTGCATGCGGATTGCGGAATACTCTACCGCACAAAGCATGAAGTCCGTCGTTGCGTTTCACTGCTTTGTACGTAGCATCAGAAACGACAACTTCGCCTTCTTGTAACAAACCTCCTTTCTCGTCGAGGCGTGTAGGATCGCAGACGCCGTACATGTATCTGCTTTCCTTTTCTCCTTTGAATCCTGGGGATTCAAGGATGCTCTTAGTTTTATCTAAGATCGCCGCCATCTTAGTAGCCAAGATAACATTATTGCTCAACGCGGACTCAGCATCGACCATTAGAGCTGCGTCGCCAGCGAGGCCTGTATCGCCACCCCGAAGAATGGCTTTAACGTCATCTTCGAAGTTGCGAACTTTACACTTAACAGCGTATTCCGCTATCAAGCTGCGGTGAGCCTTACTCATCATCAAGAACTGTAATGGTTGCGAACCAATCGTTACTTGAGTTTTATGAGTGAAACTCATCACTTTCAATACCTCTTGTTCAGCGGACTGCTGCTCAGCTGGGGAAGCCTTCCAGCCGTTTAAGTCGTGAACGGAGATACATTCGCCGTCTGGGTTCCCAACGACCCATACGTTTTTGTACTCCTTAGCGCGACCAATCTTAGACGCATTTCGCTCGCAGAGGTAAACTTTATCGCCAGAAGTCAATTCCTTCCCCCAGGCATTGATTACATCGCGATTCAAAGGCTGAGATCCTTCTTTCGCCATGTACATCAATCTGGATTGATGGTACGTATCGATAAAGAATGGAAGACCATAGCCACGACAGAACCATTCGTGGTTATGGAACCCTTGCCCATCGAAGTAGTCTCCTTCGTTAAAGGAAGCTACTACGACGAAGTAATCTTTTTCAAGATTTACCTCGAGCTCCTTGCCGGCAACATTAGGTTGACCGGATCGTGTCAACAGCTTGGCTGCCTTACCTACCGGTAATTTGCCTCCTTTCGATGTTAATTTACCGGTGAGCAAGTCGACTTTATCGACTATTGCCCATCCGAGTTCTTTGTCGCAGAGTAGCAACTGGTTCCCTCTCATTTGTGACGGACTGGAGAGGACTGGTAATAAGTCCTTGAAGTCCTCTCTACTATGAAGGAGCTTCATGGCTTCGATTACGTCTCGACCTTTCAATGCTCCGAAGTCGAAGACGTAAACATCTGGAGCGATGTCACGTACCAACGATTTCGTCATCGCTCCTTCTTTATAGCCTCCTTTTCCAAACGTAAACGTCCCGGTTTGGACGATTGCTCCGGATGCTATTGGCGTATCACGGAGCACACCACAATCGTTGATCGTGGTGATGGTTATGTCGAACGCGAAGTCATCGCGCCCGACTTTCCTCGCCTTGATACAGCGAGTTTTGAAAGACTTAGTGCTGTTGAGCACATAAACCTGCTCAAGCAGCATATTTTTTGGCCGTGCTGCCATCGCGGCCCTTTCGACCGGCGGCACCTTCCTTGTAATTAGCCCGATCGGTTTAAACATGAATCCTCGTTGGCGCCGCAATTCGCGCGCCTCCAATTCATTAGAACATTGCTTTTGCAACAACTCCTTAGCTGCCTTAATACAGCGACCTTGAGCCTTCAAGGCTCTTTTTTTTTGCGACTTTCTGTTGTCGCAAGGGATAACAGCAGGCTCGCTTTCAGCGGCCTTTTTTAATGCCGCAACGTAGGCGGCGAAAGCTTTCGCCTTTTTCACCTCCTCTCTTCTTTTAGCTGTCATTGCAGCTAACACGCGTTTATTATAACGCGCATTTTCTTTAACTGCTACTGTTACGGCTGGAACTTGAAGCTCCATACCCGCAACAACCATTTTTTCACTTACAGTAATGTTGAACTTTTTCATCTTTTTCTCCTCCTCGGCAGTATTAATTTATTATTAGCTATCTATCTACTGCCGAGTTTTAATTAATTAATTTTCGACAGATAGCTTTAATTAGAAATGTTTTTCCGATATTTATTATTAGCGCCTCGGTGGTCGGGCGCTAATTCTAGCATCAAGCATTGGAGACATACTCCAAATATTTGGAGTATATTTTTTTGAATGTCCCGATGCTACTCCAACCATACGGCTGGATAGCAGCAACGAAACATTCAGTTTTTATTTCGTCCGGACGGCCTCGCTCAACCGTCCAGACTGTTTCTTTAAGCGGAGAATACACATCCGCTTTATGAATGTGTATAAACCACTTAAAGAAATTTTTTCCCCGTTGTCCACTTAGCACGTGGACTTCACCACATGCTAGTTTGACAACAGGGCAAAATTTAAAGTTGTACTGCTTCATAGTTCACCTCCTTTCAGTACAACGAAGCACGGGGATGATTATTCATCATCACCCCCTTCCATAAATTCGGTCGCTTCTTTTAGTACCATGGCTTTTTGGACTGAGGAGCCCCAACCTCAATGCTACCTTTGATGGTAGCATTTTTGTCGGTCGCAACTTCACGACCTTCTTCTACTTCGACGTCGACCTTCGCCGAAGCTTTCTTCGCCGCTGCTTTTTCGGCTACGGCTTCGGCCTGGCGACTAACCTCCTTGAGCGCCCAATAAGCCGTACGGTACTCCTTAGTACCAGTTTCTTTTATGTGGCAGACTTTTACCACGAAGGATAGCAGTCTGCCATTACTATCCTTCACTAAAACAACGTCGTTGCAATTAGTTGCAACAGTTCTGCTGAAGCCAGCGCCATGGTAAAATCCCATGACGCTGGTTGCAACATCTGTTGCACGTGCAGCTTCCTTTTCCATGCGGAATACTGCACCTTCCGCATTTTCAATACCGCAAACGAAATATTTTTTTAACTCTACTTTAGTCATAGCTACCTCCCTGGGCTTACGCCCCAACAAAATAAAAGCCCTAAATATTGGGCAAAAAAAACAAAGGAATAAAAAATTATATTCCTTATATAAAGACCTTATATATAAGATCCTTATATAAAGAATGAGTTAGTATTTATATAGCGTCCTAACTCACGACGCTTACACACCTTTCATAATGTTCACCTCCTAATAGCAGCTTTCGATTCTCCAGGAGTTTGCTATATCTCCGTATAGCAATACCGCTGCCATACCTTGACGCTTAATAGATTTGTATTTCCTTCTTGAATATCTATTAAGCCGCAATATAGCATCATAGAAGCAGAGTTCTGCTCTGCACCATCTCCGCTATATTAAAGCCATCTTTCCGGTGGTATCCCGGTGCTGTTATATTAACAGCCAGGCAGGCCTTTCCTGGGCAGTTTAAGATTGCCAGCTTTTACATGTGTCCATAGTAGCATCACCTCCTTATATATGGACACTTATATTATTTAAAATGATGCCATATCGTCATGGCAGAGTCACGAGACGACTCGTGATCCCATACTAAACGATAGGCATCATTTTTCTTCAGGTATCGTTTGAACTTACTGAATCCGTAAGTATGGAACGATACCTGAAGCTTCTGCCCGTTCACTTTGCATGTGAAGTAAACGAGCAGATTTTCTCCAGCATCGACAACTCTATATCGGAAGGAACTATTCCGATCAGAAGCGATCAGGTTCAGTGCCTTCTCGATATAGTTGTCTTTTACATCGTATCCGCGATACCATGCACATTTGTTCATGTGCATAATCTCACGGATACCTTTACCGCCATCAGATGCTACTTGAGCATCGAGAATGGCTTTCGCTACAAGACGATCTCTGTTCATTTACTTCACCTCCTTTACTAGTAACGAACAGAAACAACGTTGCTATAGTTTATAGTCATACAGCTGGACTTTGGTAGCAGCATCAATCATTTATATATTGGTACTGCTACCTTTTCACCTGGAAAGATGGTGTCACGTGTCACACCTCCTTCCATTTTTTTACTTTCGGCTACTGCTCTTGCAGCAGCCTCTCTAATGTCGAAGGTGACATCACCTCCTTTATTTGCATCGAGAATGATGCTATGGAGGTTTTCACCTCCTTTCACTATGTGCAACTCATAGTGATCAGGTTGTATCGGTGTCAGCCACCAGCACAACACTGCAGCTGCTAAAGCTGTAGTTACTACCAATACTGCTGTTTCTACTAAGATTGCTGCGAATTGTTTTTTCATGGTTGAATTCCTTCCCTCCCTTTGATTAGATATAGACATTGTGAAGGAAGTGTTTTGTTTTACACAATGTCTTAATTAAATTGACCCCATCATAATGATGAAGGTCACGACCGATTGACCATCGCTCAGTCCAAATACCACCTAGAATCAAAGGCGGGGGGGCGAACTTTGGTCGATCGACCATATATATATAAAACACTTACCCCGTCAGAAAATATCCTAAGTTTTATATATATAATGTTTTTCTCATTTATATACTCTTACTGAGAATAAATATTTTTACTTTTATATAAATTTACTTACCCCCTCACAAAATATTTTCTAATTTTCTTACTTATTAGGTTTTCTCATTTATATATCGTTACTGATAATATGCATTTCTTTATATATATATTTATGATCCTTATTCTCAAAAAATATACGCATCACAATTTACATCCTTATAACGAACATATATTCAATAAAAAAGAATAAAAAAATAAGAGCCTCGTTAAAGACTCTTATTAAGATAGTTTATTACGACTTCTTTTTTAATTTTTGTTCTATATTTGTTAAATACTATCTGTTGACTTTTATTCTCAACAAACGTTTCGGCTAAATACTTTGCTTGTTCTTTAAATAATAGTGTCTGAATCTCGCCGCGTAGCGTATGAATCTCGTAATCGATATGTTCGTAATTACAAAGTGATAAGAATTTAATTACGGCGATAAAGATATATTTCTTACGTATATCGTTATCGCGCAAGCCTGGTTGTTCATAAAGATAATTGCCGACGATATCGTGTTTAATAATATCTTTAATATTAGTTTTAGGTGTCTTCGTGAAGAACGGATCGAACGACGGATAATACATATCGACTATCGTATCAATATAATTATTAATCGATAGATTACTGTCTTCTAATTTCATTACCCGACGTTCCCATTAATAGTAATAATACTAATTCATCGATAAAGAGTTTATAAGCTTCTTCTTGATTTTGAGGTTTCTTTTCGAGAAGAAGTCGTTCGATCGATATAAATTTATATTCGATATATTTAATTTTTTTGATATCGTTAATAATATCATATGCTTCTAAAGTATACGAGATAATACGATCATCTTTAACGTTATTCGTTAAGAAGAAATAGTCGTCGTAATTATATACGACATCTTTTAATAGGAATTCGCCGTACTTATACTTATGCCACATGTCGACAAGGAAAGTTAACATATCGGATTTAAGTTTAATTTCAGGAATACGACTTCTGATATAAGAAGAAAAATTATTGAAGCTAATTTGTTTCATAAAAAAATATCCTCCATATGAAAATAATAATACTTGTATATACTATTAGTATATCATATAGAGGATATAATTGCTACTAAAATACTAAATTAAATAGTAGTAATAGTATAATTAAACTTCCAAATACTTTAAAATATAAATATTTCGTATGAAATATTGCTTCTGTATAAATATTCTCTATATCCTATTAATCTATTATTATCAATGTATATGTTTTCATTTGAAGACCTATAATTATTCATTCCATTAATTAGAATTATAAAGTTTCCAGAATTATTTAATCTAACATATATTATTGACCAATTCTTTGGTAAATCTAATAATTTGATTCTATCAAAATCAACAATCCACGAAGAATTTTCTGACCCATCATAATTAATTCCGAAACTCCCGACTCTTTCTAACCTTCTAACTTCTTCGTTGCTTATTGTAATATGTTGCATTCTACTACTATTACTATTTAATTTAGTATTAATAGCATTAATTTTATTATTAATATCGTCGAGATCGTTCTGTACTAAGAAACGTTGGAAATTACGATTAGCATCGAGCCAGCCCGGGTTATTAATCGAAGATAAGTTTACTTTATGAGTCGTATCGTATGTACCGACATTTAATTCTGATTCACCGCGAGCATTTAAGCTCGATTTAATACTATGGAATGTATTCGTATTTAATAGATCGAGCGACGGAATTTTTAAGCCTTCGTTAAACGTTACGAGACCGGTAAACGTATCGCCTGCCTTATTAGCTTTAGCATCGATATTTAATAGTAAATCGGAAGAGAGTTTTTCTTTCGTGATAGCATGATCGCGAATCTTACGAGTCGTAACACTAGCATCGGGATGATCGAGTTCCTCGAGCGTGCGATGTTTACTATTAACTAATTGTTTTAAGCCATCGCCTGTTGTATCGAGAGAAGTTTTTAACTCGTTCTTCAAGTTATTCAACATAGTGTCGATCTGATCTTTTAAATAATACTTAGCGACGAGATCATTCAGAAGATTATCGACTTCTGATTTTGTATAGCAGCTATTTAAAAGATGTACCTTAGTCGGGAATAATTTATATAATAAGAAAGCACTTAATGCTTTATCCTCGGCAAAGCCGGATTCGCCGTCGACAAATTCGTCGGAAGAAATAACTTCTTTTTTGTCGACATGCTGTACTCGATCCTTCAACCGATTGAGCATTTCGGCCCTTCTAGGCTCACTTTCGTTAACGGTGAATTCATAATCGTATATATTAGTTTCTGGCATATATATATGTCCTTTCGTTAATTTAAAATATATACTACTATATTACAAAAAAATCCCCGCACTTTACGTACGGGGACAGTTTATTATAAAGTATCGTTAGGTTGTAACGTAGCTTTTCGCCAAGAATTAGTACTAGCCGTCGATTCTGCAATATATAATGTATTATCAACCACGGCAATCTGACCAGCAAAAGCAGGTGGCTGATTAACGTCGGTCGTAAATAACTTGTCGATACGTACATATTCAGCTAACTTAGCATCGATATCGACATTATTAGCAATCCATTTAGTACCATTCCATATTACTTGTAAACCGATCGTCGTATCAAAGTATTGTTGACCAATAGCGATATTTTCGGTCGGTCTTTTTTCTGTCGGACCAGAATGGATAATCGGAATAGTCTCGTAGGTCATCGTACCCATAGTATTAACAGGTTTGGCTGGCATGAAATAAATTTCCATACTTAAGTCGGCTAATGAAGTAATAACATTAGCATCGTAATGTTCAGAAATTTCACATTTCATAGTCTTAGCATCGACATCGGTTTCGATAACCTTAAAGCCACCTTTGCCTAATACACTCATTATACTACCAACTGTAATCGGCGTATCTTTTAATGTACCGTTATCCCATACTGGGAATTTACTAAAACCGAAAGTAAGTGTTCTGTCGCCATGATTCACAACAGAAGTAGGTTTATCTGCTGCCGGTAAATACTCAGTTTTGGTCGTATATCGATAAGTCGACACATAACCAAAATGACCGGAATAATTTGGCTTAGATTCTAAATATACATCGCCAGCAACACCAGCCATATAATTACTATAATCATGACCTTTAGCGTCTTTATAAGGAACGCCATTAGAACCGAAGAAGATAGCCGAGCCTTCGCTATCGGCTAATTCATCTCGACTACTAGGATTTTGTTCATGAATAGTTCGGTCATAGCCCAAATAGATTCTTGTCTTAGCATTATCTTCTGCTTTAATTTCATATTTTCTATCTCGAGCTATATTCATCGACAGAACCTAAATTGTTAAATAAAGTTAATGCAGGATATTCTGCTACGCCATTTGGCGAAATAGATAATTCTGGAGAATTAATCCAAGAGAATTTAGTACCCTTCTGTATCCAGTTATCAAAATTTTCTTGGAATTTATCAAATTTAAGATTACTTATTTTAACTTCGATCTTAGCGCCATCTGGCGATACTAAATAGATAAATGCCGAAGGTTTTTCTTCGACAAGTACATAATCGATATTATCGCTAAGCGTAATATCGAGCGTAACATTACTAATCTCGGCTCTTGGCCCAACGCTAATATACAATGGATTTTGATTAAGAGCCCATCGACCAGTTAATTTAAAATTCGATATTTTATTAGCATAAAAATTAGCCGTAGTACCATTATTTAAATCGACAGTATCGTCAAAATGAAGAGTAATGGTTTCGAAATCAGCATATGAGTATGTACAGATACAGAAAGTACAGTTATTAGAAACGATATTACTTATATTGTTGTTTATGCCATCAGTATTTTCTAAATATATAGCATACATACCATAATTAGCTTTTACATTATCGATAGTCAAGTTATGACATTGAGCAGCTAAATCGATATTATTACCCGTACAATCTTTAGTATTAGTCATTCGAAGATTTAATAATTTTAAATTAGTAAATACTAATTGATTAAAATCACCAGCAGTACCGATAAATTTAAAACTACTACCTTCTGCGTCTTGATCTTTAACTTTAAAAATAAAACCATCGATCGCGATATTATAAGCATTAGTAATATCGTCTAAATC
>ERZ772972.423-NODE-423-length-15667-cov-3.700423_pt1 | contig 15667 bp, 13 predicted proteins | sample MGYA00580673_ERZ772972 | MGnify/ENA primary metagenome ERZ772972 (study PRJEB29015, sample SAMEA2738051) | human oral metagenome | biome: human oral; feature: human-associated habitat; material: saliva | place: China | collected 2229 ... | reverse complement strand
ATTGGATTAACATCACACGTTTGTCGTGAATGCTTATCTTTATTCCATTTTGGGCCTGGTGTTTTTGTAGCTACTTTACTATTTTTAATGATGCTTACACCATTTAGTTTTGCACCATTATTAACAGTGTTTGGTCTATACTTATTAGCAGTTCTTGGCTTATCTGCTTTTGAAATTTCGAAACAAAAATATAACCACACATTATTGTTGATTCCTTTCATTATGATTGCGATTCATATCGCATATGGTATTGGAACTATCAAAGGATGGATATTTGGATTTGAGTTTAAGAAAGAGTATTTTGGAGAGGAAGATAAATCTTAAAATTCCTATAAATACTCATGAGTTCAAGCTTATTCTGTGGTATAATAAACTGATTGTATAGTTATTGGAGTGGAATAAATGAGAGTAAATGAAGAAAAATTATCAAATAGAAGAAAACAAAGAAAAAATCAAAAAAGAAGAAAAATTGTTTTTACAGTATTGCTGGCAATTGTTGCAGTGTTTATTGCGGGTGCTGCTTATGCATGGAGTCGAATTTCAAAAGCAGAAGATGCCATCCATCAAAAGGTTGAAACCGTACAATTACGTGATAAAGAATTAACAGATGATAGCAGTTTTTCTGTACTACTATTAGGTATTGATAATGGAGCGTATGGTCGAGAGACAGAAGTAGGTCGTTCGGATACAATGTTATTAGTGACAGTAAATCCAAAACAAAAGAAAACAACGATGATTAGTATTCCTCGTGATTCTTATACGGAAATTATCGGGTATGGTACTTTTGATAAAATTAACCATGCATATGCCTTTGGGAAAGAGAAATTTTCTATTAACAGTGTTCAAAATATGTTAAACATTCCAATTGATTACTATATTACTGTAGATATGAATGGGTTAATTGGATTGGTCAATGCAGTTGGTGGAATAGAAGTCACTCCAAATCTTACCTTTACATACGAAAATGAATCATTTACTGAAGGTATTACCCGTCATGTTGATGGAGAAGCGGCTCTTCGTTATGCACGAATGCGATATGATGATACTGAAGGAGATACAGGTCGTCAAAAACGTCAACAGTATGTGATTCAAAAATTAGTTGAGAAACTATTATCTTTAGGTTCAGTTACTAAGTATGAAGAAATCCTTAAAGCATTAGAGAATTCAGTAAGAACAAATTTCACTGTTGAAAAACTATTCCAAATTGCTCAAACGCATAAGGAAGCTTTACAACATTTTGAATCAGATACAATTAATGGTGATGGAGCGATGATTGGTGGTGTATACTATTTCGTAATTCCAGAAGCTGAAAAAATTCGTGTTTCGAATGTTATTAGAAAATCTCTTGATTTAGAAGAAATCTCTGAATTAAAACATATTGAGACAAAAGAATCTCAATCATCCGTAAATATTGAACAACATGTTCCTCAAAATAATCCAGGAGTTGAAGAGCAGGGCGATACTTATGTAGAACCTAATGTGATTCCAAATAATAATTATAATTACAACAATAATAATACTAACAACAATAACAATAATAATGATGATGGTTATGTTGCACCAACTAATCCTGCAAACAATGCAGTCGATACGAGTGCATCAACACAAGCAGCACCTGTGACACAGGCGCCACAAGTGACGGCTGCCCCTGAGCAACCGCAACCGGTACAACCAACACAATCTGCTCCTGCAACGCAAGAGCCAGTTAAACCGGTACAACCTACTCAAAAACAAAACCCTTAATAGCATTGGAGTGAAAAGATGAACGAATCAAATGAATGGACGAGACAAGGGAGACGTCAAGAAAAGAAAAAGAAAAAAGGCCGTATTGGTTTTATTTTGATTCTTTTACTAGCAATCATTGCAGTAGCGGGGACTTATTATGCAAGTAAGATTAATACGACGATTAATTCTATAACTCAAAGCGTTGGGAATCGAACAGAAGAAGAAGCGAATGACATTATTAAAAATGCCAAACCGATTAACATTTTGCTACTAGGAATTGATAATGGAGCATATGGACGTTCAGATGAAGATGGGCGTTCTGATACAATGTTACTATTAACGATTAATCCATCAACGAAGAAATCACAATTACTAAGTTTACCGCGTGATACGTATACAGAAATTGTGGGTACTGGTGGATATGATAAATTAAATCACGCCTACGCCTACGGGCAAGTGCCGATGGTTATGGATTCTGTAGAGAAACTGTTAGACACGACCATTGACTTCTATGTTCAGATTAATATGGGAGGATTAATGGAATTCGTGGATGCTGTGGGTGGCATCGAAGTGACAAGTCCGTTAACGTTCACTTATGAAGGGCGTTCTTTTGTGAAAGGAAAGACAGAACTACTAGATGGTGAAAGTGCCTTACGTTTTGCACGTATGCGTTACGATGATCCAGAAGGGGATACAGGACGTCAAAAACGTCAACGTATTGTTATCGAGGAACTCGTTAAGAAATTGATGACTTTTAATTCTGTTGCAAACTTCGAGCAATTAATGAATGCGGTAAGTAAGAACGTGAAAACGGACTTGCCAATTGGACAAGTGATGGCCCTTAAAAACACTTATGGTCCTGCTATCACAGGAAACAATTTAACACAAACCTTTATCGAAGAAAGACAATTGTTACTCAAGAATAATGATGGACAAAGTGTTTATTACTCATACGCAACTGATGAAGTATTATTAAAAATTAGTAATGAAATTCGGACAGTTTTAGGAGAACCTGCTGTTAAAACGTATCCTTTACTTGAAGAACGTGAGAATTTATATTATTTAACAACACCATAATAGGTTTATAGTGAGGGAGATATGGAAGAAAAGATTAGTATAATTGTTCCTGTTTTCAATATGGAAAACTATTTAAATCGATGTGTAAAATCAATCATGAATCAAACGTATACGAATCTGGAGATTTTATTGATTAATGATGGGTCAACAGATTCAAGTTTAGAGTTGTGTCAACACTTGGCAAGTCTAGATGATAGAATTGTGGTTTTTGATAAAGAGAATGGCGGGCTTTCTGATGCAAGAAATTACGGAGTTAACAAAGCTTCAGGTGATTATATAGGATTTGTGGATAGTGATGATGATATAGAGCCTTCAATGATTGAAATATTGTACGGAATGATAAAATCTTATAAGGCAGATGTAGCAGAGTGCAATATGAATATTTGCTATCCGTCTCATAAACAATTGTACACCAAAGAGAAGTATTTAGAGGTTTTAGATACGAAGGGATATTTAAAAGAGTACTTAATTATGCATAAGTTATTTGGATCAGTTTGCACAAAATTAATTCGAAAAGATATTGCAAAAAAATTATATTTTCCAAAGGGAAAACTATATGAAGATACCTATTATTCACTACAATTGATAAGAGAAGCCAAAAAATATGTGATTTCTGATGCACCAATGTACAATTACTATATGCGAAATGGAAGCATAACGAATTCATCATTTTCTCCAAAAATGCTAGATTTGGCAGAGATAGTTGATGATTTTTATGATTTTGTATTAGAAAATCACTCTGATTTACAACAAGAAGTAGAATACAGACAAATGTATGCATATCTTTCTGTATTAAATGCCATTTTACAAGAAAAAAATTTTAAGGATAATTTCTATTATAAAAAGTTTAAAAGTTATTTTTCTGAGAATTTTAAAACTTTACTGAAGAATCCACACATAACTTTAGTAAGGAAATTATGTGTGATTTTGATTTGTTTAAATATACGATTATATAAATTTGTCTTAAAGAAATATATTAAAAGATTAAATAGGAGTTAAAAATGATTGAACCATTAATTAGTGTAATTGTCCCAGTATATAATGTCGAAAAATATTTAGAAAAATGTGTGGGTTCTCTGATTCAACAAACCTATAAGAATATTGAAATTATACTTGTTAATGATGGGTCTACTGATGAGAGCGGAATAATGTGTGAGAAACTGGCTCAAGAAGATGACAGAATAAAAGTATTTCATAAAAAAAACGGTGGGCTTTCTGACGCGAGAAATTACGGAGTAGAAAGAGCCACTGGAGAATACATTGGTTTTGTAGATAGTGATGATTATGTACATGAATGCATGTATGAAAAACTACTTTCAGCTATTTTAAGACATGATGCCGAAATGTCAGAATGTACAGTTACTCGGGTTTATAAGAATACAACAATAGACTTTTATTCTGGCGAAGATTTTGAATTTCAAGTAGATTCTAAAAATTATTTAGAAGAGTATTTATTAAATGAGAGAGTCTATGGGTCAGCTTGGTGTAAATTGATTAAATCTGAAATTGCAAAAAAAGTCAAATTTCCTGTGGGAAAAATATATGAGGATGCATTTTATAGTTTAGAGTTGATAAAGATTCTGCAAAAAATTGTATTAATAAGTGATCCATTGTACTACTACTATATAAGAGAAGGAAGTATTACGACTAAACCTTTCTCTCATAGAGATATGGACTATATAGAAAGTGTAGACAATTTAGAAAAATATGTTCAAAATAATTACCCAGAATACGATCATTTGATGTTGCAACGGAAAAGCTTAGCTTACTTGTCGATATTTAATCAAATTTTAGATCTTAATGAGTATAAAAAATTAGATGATTATAACCATATAAAGACCTATCTATCCAGTGTTAGCGGCAAAATACTTTTTTCTAAAGCTTCTACTAAATTGAAAGTAGCCTTAATTTTATTAAATATTAATGAATCAATTTATAAATATGTTTTGAAAAAAACGAATAGAAGAATCGTTAATTCATAACATAATATAGTTTAAAAACATAAAAATTAATTAGGAGTGATTAAATGTTTGAAAGGATTAAGAAGATATTATTGAAAAATCCTATATTATTTTTTAGTATTTATTTTCTCTTTTCATTAAAACCTAAAATAGAGTTTTTTGTACCAAGTATAGTTGTTTTTTATAAGTACTTTCACTATGGCTTAATGTTATGGGGGATTTCACTACTTTTATACAACTTTAAGTATATGTTGGATTTTTTTAAAGAAAGGAAATATATAGTTTTAGTTGCTTTTTTCGGAGCAGTTATAGCGACTATACTTTATAACATTCAATATATATCTGGTGAATCAATAAAAACAAGTGTATTAACTATTTTTGTTATGTTGATATTTTTACCTGCATATCAACTTTTAGCTAAATATCAGTCTGAATCGGATATTTTTAAAAAGATATTTTATCCATCTTTTATCTTTAAATTTTTTATTAGCCTAAGTTCATTGATTATGTATCTCTTAAATATCAGTATTTTTGTAATTGGAGAAAATAGTACGTTGTATTATGCTGGTGTCAGATATGTAGAATTAGAATCTAAGCAATTTACCTTGCTGTTATATGGACTATATAGCGATCCAAATTATGCAGCAGTTTACTCCTTAACTTTCTTATTCCTAGGTCTTTTTCTATGGAATAAGATAGGATTAAAAACTAAATTTGAAAAATTTTTCTTTTCAATATTTATGTTATTAGAGCTGTCGGTTTTATCCCTAAGCAATTCGAGGGGAGCAGAGTTAGCATTCTATGTTAGCATTCTGTTTTATTTTGTGTTATTACTTTTTAAATTAATTTTCAAAAAAGAACAATCTTCAATTACCAAAAAATTAATGATAAAAGTAGCAGGATTGGGAGTAACATTTTTAGTGTTAACACAATTCTTTAAATTTGCTTCTTTCACAATACTTGAACAGAATAATCCAACAAAAATATTAATTATAAATGAAAGTAATACATTTTTAAGATTAAATGATACGTCAGAAAAAGAAATTTTAAAGCAGTATGTTGATAATGTTAATGAAATTTCACTTAATCTATCTCAAATTAAAGAGAATACGTCTTTATCTAAACAAGACTCTTCTACAGAATTTGGGAATGGACGTTTTACGATTTGGTTAGATGCTATTGAGCTTACTACTAAATCTCCATTTTTTGGTTTCGGCCCAGCGATGCAAAAAAATGCTGCAACCAGATTTGATGACCTAGAAATACCAGAAATGATTGCTGGAAGAGCGTTTCATAATAGTTTTGTTCATCTCTTTTTCAGTTTTGGAGCAGTAGGTTTTTTAACTTTAGCTATATGGTTTATTAAAGAGTATATTCGTCTCTCTAATAGTATTATAAAAAAATCAACAGAAATGGATTTCATTTTCCTAGGTACAATAGCTCTAATTGTAGCTAGTGCCTTTTTAGATTCAATTTTTGTTAACAATGATTATCAACAAATGTATTTATACTTTATGCTAGGATATTTGCTTTTTCAAAATGGAAATATTGAACGTAAGTTGGAATTGACAACGCATTAAAGGCTAAAGAATAAGGAGCTTTTTCATTTTCGCTATAAAATGAAAGAAAGGCTCATGTGTTTAGTATTGGTTTACGGACTGAATTAAAAAAGAAAACTCATGTGTGAAAGGTAAGAATATGCGAACGCAAAAATCAATTATTAATATTTTAGTTGGAGTATTGTTGCAGTTGACCGTTATGCTCTGTGGTTTTCTTGTGAAGAATATTTTTATTGAGGTATATGGTTCAACAGTAAATGGTTTAGTAGGCGCGGTTGATCAGATTATTTCTAGTTTAGCGATTGTAGAGGGAGGAATTAGTGCTGCTTCAGTTGCAATGCTTTATGCTCCTTTACAAGAAAGAAATTATAAAAAGATTGAAGATATTCTCGATTCAAGTAGAAAATTTTTTATTAAATCAGGCTTAATTTATCTACTTCTAGTTACAATAATAGTAATCTTCTATCCGTATCTTGTATCAGAACAAGTACCTATTTTAGAAGTAAGATTATTGATTATAGTTTTATCTGCTGGTGGAGTTATTGAGTTTTTCCTATTTTCCAAATATAAAGTGCTTCTTATTGCAGATCAAAAAATTTATATATTGGATATTTTACAGGCAGTTTCACAGATTGTTAGTACTGTAATTATTTTATTCTTGATTCAAAATAATGTGCATTATCTAATTGTCCGATTAATGGGAGCTATTGTCATAGCCGTACGTTTAGTGCTAGTTTATCTCTATTTCAAGAAAACATATCCACAACTTAAATTTGGAAGAAGTAAAGAAAAAGTGGATTTACCACAGCGTTGGGGAGTTTTGTATCACCAAATTTCTTCTGTAGTTTTATATAATACTGATTTATTCCTTATTACTGTTTTTATGGGCTCTAAATCATTAGTAGAAGTTAGTATTTATGGTGTATATAATTTAATTTCACTCTCAGTAATTAATATAGTTAGCTCGATTACTTCCGGAGTTCAAGCTAGCTTTGGAGATTTACTAGTTAGTAAGAATGAGAAAAAAATCAAGAGTGTTTACAGAAAATTTGAATTAATAACTTTCTATATTATTTCAATTATATATATTTGTTTCATTGTACTATTAGGTCCATTCATTCAAGTTTATACTGCAAGATTTACAGATGCGAACTATAACAATTTTGGTTTTGTATTGTTATTTTCGATTATTGTAATATGTCAAGGCATAAGAATTCCTACAGTAACAGTAGTAGCTGCTGCTGGTCATTATAAACAAACTCAATTTAGAGCTTTGGCAGAAGCGAGCATTAATATTATTGTTTCGATTTCTCTAATTCCGATTTTCGGAGTATATGGTATACTACTTGGAACAATAATAGCATATCTATACAGAAATACAGATTTGTTACTGTACGTAAATAAATATCTAATTAAAGGTATCTTGAGTTTAACGTTGAGAAGGATGTTTATGTTTATTGCAACGATTATAGCAACCTCTACTTTCCTCCTTCATTTTATGAGAAATATGATTGTTCAAAGTTATTTCCAATGGATTACTTTAGGGTTTGGAGTGTTCATAATCGCGTTAGTAATGGTTACTACTGTTACATTTATATGCCATAAAGATGATGTGAAAGATATTATTTCATTTTTAAAACGATTTATAGATTAAATCAAAAAATGTACGTTCAGTTTTTTGAACGTACATTTTTTTTAAAATAGTTTAATTGACAATGGAAATTTACAAGTGAAAATTTTTATAGCTAATTATTTCTCTAATAAAATAGAAGTGTTCGACGAACTGATAGATTTTAATTGAAAAGGATATAAAAATAAATTCAATATTAAATATTAATAAGTATAAACATTTCCTTATAAATAAAATGAACATTAGACAATTAGTTTAGATTAAGGTAAAATTAAGTGATACAAATTCGGAGGTATTGTATGAATTTAACAATTAGTATAGCTATTTATAATGGTAGCCAATATATCAAACGTTGTTTAGACTCAATTATTTTGGCCTATCGTAAAGTGAATCCAGAAGATATACAATTAACAGTTTTGGCAATCAATGATGGTTCAAAAGATGATAGTTTAGATATATTAAAAAATTATTCAAATCATGAATTTATAAAAATTATAGACAAACAAAATGGTGGCTTATCCTCTGTAAGAAATTTATCTATGGATCTTTGTGACACTGATTATTTGTGGATGATTGATGTTGATGATGAGATTGAGGAGAATTCATTAGTTATTTTATCTAGATTACGATTGGGAGAAATTAATGTTTTTAATTACAGAACTTTTGATAGTTTAGGGAATTTTAAGTTTCATAATAAATGTGTAAAAGCAGAACAAAAAACAACAATTTACGAAAATAAAGAGTTTTTATTATTTGATACAGCTAGTTGGCATTATGTTTTCAAAACAACATTTTTAAAACAAAAGGGCATCCAGTTTTTAAATAATAAACTTTATGAGGACTTTAACTGGAATCTTAAAATTCTAAAAGAAGCAAATGAGATATGTACTTTTAAAGAATCAATATATAAATATTATTTAACTGATGGTTCAATAATGAGAAATCAAAATCTGGAAAGAAGAAAAGAAATTTTTGAAGTATTCGATGATATTCAATCGTTTTATGAACAAACAGGAGAGCTTGAGGAGTTTAAAAATGAATTAGAATATTGGGCAATCTATAATTTGCTTTATGTCAATTATATGGATGTTTTTCGAATTAATTCAAAAGCGCCAATATTAAAAGAGTATTTAGAGTATTTAAATTCAAAATACCCTGATTGGCAAAAAAATGAATATTTAAAAAATTTGTCTTTTAAAAGAAAGATATTGATTTACAGTATTAAATATCAGATTAAACCAATTTTATCTTTAATGACGAGAGTGTTAGGTTAATAGATTATGAAAAAATTACTTTTTATTACTTGGACATTTAGCATGGGTGGTGGCGCAGAAAAAATGTTATCCACTCTTACACGATCTTTGCCTGAGGATAAATATGAGATTGATATATTAGAAATTGGTAAATTTGGAATGCATGAAGAAAAAATCAATAAGAATACTAAAGTTTTAAAACCGATACTGAATGATTTTACTGATAATAAATTAATTAATTTCATAAAATGGCAATGTGTGAAGTATTTTCCGTATCTCTTAAGAGCATTTCGTACAAAAAACAAAAAGTATGATTATGAAATTGCTTTTAATTATTTATATCCAGTGTATTCTTTAAAGAAAAACAGAAAAACTATTGCTTGGAATCACGGTAGTGTTTACAACCTTTTACAGGAAGATACTAATCGAAAAAAAATGACGAAATCTTTAGCATATGTAAATAAAATTATTGCAATTTCTGACCTTACTTATGCATCACTTGAAACGGTTTTTCCAATGTATTCAGAAAAAATGGTATTGTTACATAATGGATATGATTTCGATGAAATTCTATTGAAATCAAATGAAATAGTAGAGAAACCGATAGAAAAAGATAATTTGATTTTTATTGGCAGAGTGGAGAAAAATAAAGGGATTATAGAATTATTAGATTTATTTTTAGAAGTTGTAAAAATAATCCCGAATAAAAAGTTGTACATATTGGGTACTGGAGAACTAGATAGTTATGTGCAAGAGTTCATCAAGGAACATTCATTGCAAAACAATATTTTCCCACTAGGATATGTTTCAAATCCTTATCCATATATTAAATCTGCAGCCTTTATAATGATGCTATCTTATGCCGAGGGCTTCCCAACGGTATTTGTGGAGGGATTATCATTAGGAGTCGGATTTGTAAGCACTCCTGTTGGAGGAGTTAATGAGCTTTCGAATAATGGTCAGACTGGTTTCGTGGCGAATAATAAAGATAGTTTTAAAAATTATTTAGTTGAAGAACTTCAAAAAAATAAAGAAGATAGAATTATTAAATCGGAGACATGTAAAAAATTAGTTCAGAAGTACGATGTTTCTGAGCAAGTTAAGAAATTTGAAAAGATCTTAGAAGGGATATAGTGGAAATGAGTCAGTCAAAAATCATTATTCCAACAGGATACATGGGAAGTGGATCGTCGGCTATAACAGATTTATTACGAGAATATCCTCGTCTTAATACAAAAAATGCCGATTTTGAGTATATTTTTTTACATGCACCCAATGGACTGTTTGATTTGGAAAAAAAAATATTAGAAAATAATAATGCGATTCGTAGCGATGAAGCTATTAAGTCATTTAGAACTTTAATGGAAAATTTATTTACTTATCGTGGATGGTGGCCTGCTGGTTATGATCATGCTATTTCAAAAGATTTTTTGGAAATTGTGGAAAATTATTTAAATTCTATCTCAACTGTGAAGTTTGAGGGGAATTGGTATATTTACGACAGACCTTCGTATATTCGATATCTAATAAGGGCAATTTTGAATCGTTTAGGGAAAATTGTAAATTTCTCTCCTGCATATAAAAAGAAAAAAATGCTTCTAGAAATTTCGCTTGTGGAAGAAACAGAATTTTATGAGAAAAGTAGAATCTTTATTGAAAATGTAATCAATCAAATTAATACTGAAAATCAAGATATTGTTCTGGATCAACTTTTACTTCCTCATAATTTAAAAGGATTTGAAAAGTATCAATTGAATAATGTATATCCAATTATTGTTGAGAGAGACCCTCGTGATGTCTTTATATCTAATAAATATTTCTGGGAACCTTCAGGAAATGAAGTTCCTTATCCTTTAGATGTTAATGAATTTTGTAAATATTATAAGGCAATAAGAAAAGCTGAAAAAGGTTATACGAGTAACTATCTGCGATTAAATTTTGAGGATTTAATTTTGAATTATGATTCAGTAATTGAGAAAATTGAATTATACTTAGATTTGAAAAAAGCAGATCATAAACTGCATAGAGTGTATTTAGATCCCGATAAATCTAAAAACAACTTGAAATTGTATAGCCGTAATCATGTTTATAAAGAAGAAATTAATATCATTAATAGAGAGCTTGAAGAATTTTTATATGATTTTCCAGAAGATTTTTCTCAAGAAAGTGGGGAAGTTTTTTAAAGGAATTCTAAAACTATATCTTCGAATAACGATGATAATAAAAAGAAACTATATAGTTTTGTTTTTCTTTATCAAATTCAAAAATTAAGGAGAAAAACTAATGCCATTCACAAGTACACCATTTATTTTTGTATTTTTACCTATAACAATTATTGCATATTATGGAGTTATGCTAATTAAGAAAGTCGATATTCTTAATTTATTTTTGGCTTTTGCAAGTTTAATTTTTTATGCTTTTGCAGGTCTAAAACCTCTTTTCTTTTTATTTAATTTTGCAGTATTTTTATTTGTTTCTGCTAAATTAATTGAGCGTAAAAGAAGTCCTTATTTGCTATCTTTACTAATTGGAATAATATCTTTCACCTTAATTTTTTTCAAATACACCGGATTTTTTGAAGAGTTCTTGAATTTCTCTTTTTTTAATTCTATTGTCATACCACTTGGGATTTCGTTCATTATTTTTGAAGGGATATCTTATTTAATTGATGTGTATTTAGGAAAAAGCAAGGCAGGAAGTTTTTTAGATACTTTGCTATTTGTTTCCTTTTTCCCTAAAGTATCCTCGGGACCAATTGTGCTGTGGCGTGATTTTGCTCCTCAATTAAAAACTAGATCGCAAGATACAGAGTTATTCTTTAAGGGAATTAATCGGATTATGATTGGTTTTGCCAAAAAATCAATTATTGCTGATACTCTCGGTGTGACAGTTTCAAAAATCACGGGGAATTTAAGTTTTGGTATAGATTCTCCCACTGCATTGTTAGGAGCTCTATGTTATTTCTTACAAATTTATTATGATTTTTCTGGATACTCTGATATTGCTATAGGTATTAGTAACATATTTGGATTCAATATTTTTGAGAATTTTAATTATCCTTATATTTCGACTTCCATTGGTGAATTTTGGAGAAGATGGCATATCTCTCTAGGTTCATGGTTTAGAGAATATATTTATATCCCATTAGGCGGGAATAGAAAACATGTTTATCTAAATTTATTTATAGTATTTTTAATTACAGGTATTTGGCATGGATCAACGAAAAACTTTATTATTTGGGGAATTTTGCATGGATGCCTTTCAATGCTAGAAAGAATAGTTAGAAAAAAAAATTGGTATTTAAAGATACCAAAGTTTATTAAATGGATTTTTACGATGTCCTTTGTCTACTTCACATGGATTATATTCATGTTACCTTCCTTTTCGCAATTTATTGAATATCTAAAAGCGATAATAGGTCGTCCCTCAGGAGAAGTATTCTTTGGATTTCAATATTTTATGAGTTTGAAACTTATTGTCATAATTATTATAGGACTAATTGGTAGTTTTTTACCTGAAACTAAATTCTATAAACGAATTAAAGATAAGTTCGATACAAGAATTGAAGGAGTAATAATAAGAGAAATTGCTTTAATTATTTTATTTTTCGTTGCAATCCTATTTATGATTAATTCCTCATATAGTCCATTTTTATATTTTCAATTTTAGGGGATGAATAGTTATGAAAAGAATAAAAAATGTTTTTAATATAATCTTTATTATCTTACTATTAATTCCACTTTTTTTCTTTAATTGGAAAAAGGATTATATTTCAGAAATTGATAATCGAAAACTCTCAGAATTTCCTTCATTAGCACAAATCAATTCTGACACGTTTAAAAATATATCGAACTTTTTTAAAGATCGTCTAGGTTTTCGAGAAGATATGATTACATTGTATACGAATGTGCATAAAAATTTATTGAACACTTTGGTTCATCCTTCTTATATTTACGGAAAAGATAATTATGTGTTTTTTGATTTATATCAAAAAAGTTTTACAGATCATACAGAGCATTTTGTACAATCATTAAATGAAGTTGCAAAGTATATCGAGTCAAGAGGGGCTAAATTTTATGTAGTTTTAAATCCAGAAAAAACATCTGTTTATACTGAAAAGCTTCCAGAAGGAGTACATTATAATAGATTATGGTTAGATACTTTAGAAGAAAAACTTACTGAATCTAATATTAATTGGATTGATAATGTTGATGTTTTAAAAGAAAAAAGTAAGTCTGAGATGGTTTATAATAAACAATATGATGCTGGACATTGGAATGATACAGGCGCTTTTTATGGAACGAATAATATTCTTGAATTTATTTCAAAAGATTTTCCGAATGTTCATCCACATTCGAAGGATGACTTTACAATAACAGAGGAAAACAGACAATATTTACCTACTTCCAAAATAGAAGTAAATGAATTAGTTCCTGTATATTCACTAAAAGAAACTAATGTTGAAGACTTGACAGGTAAATACGATTTGTTTATTAATAGAGATTCTCAACAAAATCATTTTAGCTATTTTAAGAATAATACTGAAGCGGCGAATGATTTACCTAAGGCATTAGTTTTTCAAGGTAGTTATCTAAACGGTAGAGAAAAGTATCTAGAAGATCGTTTTAAAGAATACATTGCTATTCACAATTATCAAAATATATTTGATATTGATTATTATATGAATCTCTTCCAACCAGACATTGTTATTTTTGAAGTAGCAGAATATACGATTCATGACCAATATTTTTCGTATGAAAAAAAAAAAAAAAATAAAACTTACCCCGCCATTAAATAAAGATGCGTTGTTAGAAAATGTTAGTAAGAAAAATGTTACAATAGAGGGAGAAGTAGTCTCAAAAGTAAGTTTCATGGATGAAAATGATGAGATAGAATTTGCATACTTAAAATCCAATGATGATTACTATGATTTTAGAAATAAAGACAAAATTTTCGAATTATCGACGTTAAAAACGAATTTAAGTTTAGAAAACCTACAAATTGTCTATAAAAAATATAATGATACTAAATTATATACTTTTAAAATAGAATAAATTCTAAAAGTTCCTATTTGTTTTAAAACAAATAGGAACTTTTTTTGTTAAAATTTAATTGAAAAAGGGAGCCTCATATATACAGTTCAAGAATTGTAGGTTATACTAATTAAGTATTAGATAAAAAATAATGGTGAGAACAAATGAAAAAAATATTGGCCTTTATCCTAGCGAGTATTTTATCTGCATTAACGCTCGGAATAGTTGCAGTTTTGTATTTTAAAGAAGTATTTGAATATTACAAAGTTTCAGATAATAGTGTGAGATATACTGTTTCAGATTTAAAAGATAAAAATAGTGAAATTTTATTATCTAATATCACAGAAAATACCTTAGTATTAATGGGGTCCTCTGAATTATTTGTAACAAATCAAAAAGAATATCATCCAAAACAAGTATTAAATTTTTCAGATTTTAATATTATGCAAATAGGTGAGGTGGATTCACAGAATATTATTCATGCTTCAATTTTAGGGTCTATAGGAGAGAAAATTCCAAATAAAAAAGTCGTTTTAATTGAATCTATTCAGTGGTTTAATCGTGATGGTTTTGTATCTCAAAAATTGTCTAATAAAATTTCCAAAGAACATGTTTATCGGACAATGACAAACCCTAAAATTAAACAAGAAACTAAAAAGAAATTTATTGAAAGATTAATTGAATTAAGTGTTGACGATACGGAGTTAAATAATACGTTTAAAACATATAAAGCTGCTTTTGTAGATGGAGAGTTCAATCCTTTTATTCCACTTTCAGCAAGTGTTGAAGCTTACCTATATAGTTTGAAAAATAGAATGCTATTTTATGAAAGAAGAGAGAAAGAAAATTTAGCTTTAAACAGTGGTAGTGCTTATTCAATCGATTGGGAAAATCTCGAAAAGAGTGAGATTCAAAAAAATAAAACAACAACAAATAATAATCAATATGGTATTGATAATGAATACTATTTAAGATTCATAAAAGATAAATATGAGAACTTAAAGAATAGTCATAATATAAATAATGATCCAGGTTATACAGATTTAAATTCTGCAGAATATACAGACATGGAGTTGTTTTTAGAAATTGCTAAAGATTTAGGTGTTGAGGTTCTAGTTACGGTATTCCCTGTAAATGGTAAGTGGTTCGATTATACAGGCTTTACTAGTGAACGAAGAAAGCAAACCTACACAAAAATTCTTGAAATAACAAAACCATATAATATAGAAGTGTATGATGCAAGTCAATTGGAATATGAAGAAGATTATATGTATGATCCAATACATATAGGAGTAAAAGGATGGATAAATCTACAAAAAAGATTACTGGAATTTCAAAATAATAAAAAGTAGTAAAAAAGCTTAATACCTAAATGGGACTGACCCCAAAAAGTGAGAATTTAATAAAAACACCCTAGGGCTACCGTCTC
>ERZ772972.417-NODE-417-length-15728-cov-7.600778_pt1 | contig 15728 bp, 18 predicted proteins | sample MGYA00580673_ERZ772972 | MGnify/ENA primary metagenome ERZ772972 (study PRJEB29015, sample SAMEA2738051) | human oral metagenome | biome: human oral; feature: human-associated habitat; material: saliva | place: China | collected 2229 ... | reverse complement strand
CTATCCAAGCATCAGTTGAAGAACGTATCGACGTATTCGGTTCAGAAGGTAAAGCTTAATCTAGCTGAACAGTACAGATGAAACCTGCCCATTGGGTGGGTTTTTTGTTTACACATAGGGGTTAAGATTACGAGAGCGTTTCATGGTCAATAGTTTTCTGTGTTACTGCTTTTTATCGGATAGGCTAATCTAATCTTTCAACAGTGTAATAGTGGTATTTCGTTTTCAAAAAACATTTAATTGACAAGTAATGTAAATTGCTGTACAATTACAGTACAAATCGTAAGTGAGGTGATAAGAATGGGAAAAACAGCTACAATTAGTGTTCGAGTTGATGAATTAGATAAACAATCAGCTGAACAGGTTTTGAAGCAGCTTGGTATGCCGATATCAACATTAGTTACACTATTATTGAAACAAGTATCATTAACGAAGAAGATCCCTTTTGATATTGCATTGCCAGATGTACCTTCATCAATGAATGTAGAGGAAATGACAGCTGAACGATTTGGACAAATGATGGTTGAAGCTTATCATGAAGCAGAAAATGGTCATGTTCGATCTGTCAATGAGTTCTTTAAAGAATTTAAGGAACGGAACGTATGACTAAAATAACTATTAATATTTTAAAAAGAGCTGAAGGAGATATGGAAGCCATTTATCATTATATCGCAGATGAGCTTCAATCTCCGGAAACTGCTATGAGTCACTTTGAAGCTATTGCAGAAGGGATTAAAACCTTAGAAATATTTCCTGAAAGATGTGCTATTGTAGAGGAATTGCTCAGTTTAGATATTAAAGTTAGACGACTACTAGTAAAAAATTATTCAGTGTTTTATCGTTTTGATAAGGATACAGTTACTATCTTGAGAGTGTTACATCAATCAAGTAGCTTGGACAGATTACTGTTTGAAATCGGGAACAAATCCGATTGACATATACGTATTTAGTCCGATTATATTCTATTTCATGGCACTTATATATAGTAGATTGAATCTAAAATAGTACACTGCGACTGCTAAAAATATTTCCAGAAATTAGATTGACTTTCCTAAGCGAGTTGTTCATACCTTATTCAATCTACTATAAAATCATAATTAAAGATTTTTAAGAAATATGGAAAAACTATTCATTATGCTCCAGATGCTAAATCTTAATCTAGCTGAACAATACATACAGAACCTGCCCATTGGGTGGGTTTTTTGTGTTTGGATTTATAGAGGTTATATACTAGAAGAACCATCCTTAAGTTGCGAAAAGGTTCTATTTTTTGTACAATAATGCTATGAAAATACTGAAAAAATGGTGTATAGGGCTTTTTAGTTTCATTCTTTTGTTTTTAGTAGGGACATTTATCTTTCATCGTATCAGCTTAGAAAAGGAACAAGCCTCTCTAACTCCTATGGGTAAAACTGATCTCGTTAATGGGCACAAAATCAATGTTTACGTTGATGGTGATGGTCCAGAGACTATAGTAGTTCTCTCAGGTGCTGGAATTGCTTCCCCAATCTTGGACTTTAAAAATGTTTCGGATTCCTTATCAAAAAAATATAAGGTAGTCATCGTAGAGCGGGCTGGCTATGGTTATAGCGAGGATAGTAATCAATCAAGAGATGTGATGGAAGTTTTGTCTGAGACACGTCAAGCTCTATCACAAGCAAATATATCAGGACCTTTTATCATTCTGTCTCATTCAATGGCTAGTCTTGAAAGTCTGGCTTGGCAGGAAAAGTATCCTGATGAAGTGAAAGCCTTGGTTGGTCTGGATTGGGCACTGCCAGCAAGTTATGAGGATTTAAAGGGAAATCAGGCCTTGCTTACTGTGGCCTATTGGACTAGCAAGATTGGTTTATTACGCTATTTCCCTGAGTCCTTTTATATAAAAAATCCATCTCTGACAGAAGATGAACGACAACAATATAAACTCCTAGCTTATAAACAGTTGATGTCGCAAGCCATGCTAAATGAATCCCGTATGGTAAAGGAAAATGCTAATAAGGTTCCATCTGGCATTAATCCGAAAATTCCAGCCTTACTCCTGGTGTCTAACGGTGAAGGCACGACCTTTAGCCAATCAGAATGGCAACATTATTCAGAGAAATTTGCAAGTGACCAGTCTAATGTTCAAGTCGTCTATATGGATGCGCCTCATGACCTCTATCATTATAAAAGTCATGAAATAGTTTCTCAGATTGAAGATTTTTTAAAGAGTAATTGAGGGGATAGAAATCATTTTAGACTGATGACAATCATTAAATGTTGAAGGATTAATAGTAGAATCGTTAATTTTTTCGATTAATACTCAATGAAAATCAAAGTGCAAACTAGGAAGCTAGCCGCAGGCTGTACTTGAGTACGGCAAGGTGAAGCTGACGTGGTTTGAATTTGATTTTCGAAGAGTATAAATCTCCCCACAATAAAACGCATACTATCAAGGTTTTTCAACACCTGATAGTATGCGTTTTTTTAATTTTAAAGACTTTTTACCCAGCCTCTTTTGATTAGAATTAAACTATTCTATCTGATAGTAGATATGCCTTTGCAACTATCGTCTCAAAAAATTAGTTTACTTCCGTTTAATCAGGTATCGGATGGCCTTTTCTAGGCGTTCCTTTTGAGCCTCGGGGTCATCTAATGGTTGGTTGATACAGTCAGTGAGATTTTCAGTAATGATCATCTCAATCACGCGCTCAACGCTAGATTTCACTGCTGTCAACTGCGTAACAATATCTGCGCAGTCACGATCTTCTTCAATCATCTTTTGAATCCCACGCAACTGACCCTCTGAACGCTTCAGGCGTGTTATATACTTTGAGTTTGTCATTGATTTATCCTTGGTCACTTTTTCTTCATTATATCTCGAATAAGCTTCTTTGTCAAAATTCACTTCCTGTCTGTATTTGTAGGAGGCAACCTTTTCTCTGTATCAGAAAGAAAAGATTGGTGAGCAAGAAAATGGAAAAGAAACTCTATTCTTCTTGAAGCTCGATGGGAAATAAAATTTCCTATTAACCAACTGACCTTTATGCGTATATCTTGGACAAATTGGACAAAAAGGCTAGGATCACTATCCCATAGACTATAACTAGAGCCAGCCCAAATCCGATACCAAACCACTTGTAAAACTTGTTCATTCCGCTGTAACGTTCGACATAGGCCCTGGTCGGCTTGTCTGGATCATACCAGACCGTCAGCTCCGAATGAAGGGGGAAATGGGTCTGCATCAAGCGTTTGAAGGAAACAAAGGAGTTGCTGTAGCGAGTGATTGAAGGTGCCAGCATATCTTCTCTTGTATAGTCCTTTAAAAATTTAGTAGTCCCCCACGGAATTGTGACCGTTTTGAACATAAAATACTGCAAGGTTTTCTTATAAGCAATCCCATCCACCGTGTATTCGACGATAGGTGGATACCCCTCACGAAAACGGCTATAGCCGATAACCGTTCCAGAAACGGATGACTTGGCAAGGCGGACCAACTTCTGATCTCGAAGATAGAGGAAAAGAAAGGTCCCACACACAAATACAAAAGATAGGAAGATGACGATTGTCCCAACTATCAAACCAATCACTTCTTTATTCATATGAACTCCTCCTGTTATTCTATACGGTAAAATCCCAAAACTAACTCGTCCAGAAGGACATTGAAGTCCTCGAGTCTATTCCTCGGATTTTTCTTTTGACTGTTTTTCTCTCAAATCTTTCACAGATTTCGATATGATATCTCTCACCTGTTCGTCAGTAAGTCCTGGAATCTGGTAATAAGGATTATTGGATTCGCTTTTTGACGGCTTTGTTCCTGAACTTTCGGTTTTAGAACTTTGTTCAGTCGAAGACGAGGATTTCGGCTCTGAGGAACTGGATTCTTTGGTCTTAGAGGAACTCGACGACTCAGAAGACTTGGACGTTTCAGGCGTGTTAAAATCAAGTTTAGGTGGATTGTTTACTTGGACGTTCGGCTGTTTCACAGGTTTATAGAATAGCCCAAAAGACAACAGCAAGGCCGTCAAGATCCCAATACCAGCCAAGGTTCTTTTATTGGCTTCAGCCGAGGGAACCTTTACTCCCTTCGTACTGAGTATTTTCCATTCTGGATGCTCTTTTTCTATAGCTTTTTTCTGTCTCCTAAGAGGACCAAGTAGAAAATGATTAAAAGGCACAATCGTTACCATAGCCACCGTTACAAGCGGGACATAATTGGAATGACTTGATACCAGTAGAACATCGAGTATAGCGAGAAGAATGAAGAGGAAACGCCCCACAAACTTACGAACTTGATGCTCTTTTTTGATCTGCAAATATCTCTCTTGTGACATTATGTGGATTACCTCACCTCTTTAACAAATAAGCAAGCACTACAACGGCGTAGACCATGATTAACAATATAGCACTACCGACGCCTAACAATTTATAAAGTTTGTTGATTCCACAGTATCGTTCCACATAAGCCCTTTTTGGTTTTTCAGGATCATACCATACCGTCATCTTCGAATAGACTGGGAAATGCGTTCGCATTAAGTTATTAAACGATATAAAAGAATTACGATAAAAGGTTAGTGAATTTGCCAACATGTCCTCTCTTGTAAAGTTATCAGATGTACTTATAGGCCCCCATGGAAGTGAAACCGTTCTGATTATAAAATACCGTAATGGTTTGCTATAAGTAGTTCCGTTAACCGTATATTCAACAATCGGAGGATTCCCAGCCTGAAAATTACTATAGCCCACAACCGTTCCCTTAACAGACGATTTGGCAAGACGTACCATCTTTTTATCCCGAAAAGAAAGGTAGAGATATGTACCAGATAAAAAGATCAAGGATAAAAGAATAACGATGGTAGCAACTAAAAATAAAATGGTTTCTGTTGTCATATTCAACTCCTATCTTATTCTACGCTCTTCACATCGGACATTGAAAGTCTCATCTTAGATGGATCTGACATCGAGTCAACAAGCTCCAATTGTTCTGAATTAAGTGGTAACAAAATTAATGTAGTTGTGTAAGAAGGTAACTCACCACTATCCTTGATAGTATAGCTGATCTTTTGATTATCAAAAATGGCCTTGCCATCATAGGACCAGCTCAGTGAAAACTCCAAATCTTTTTTGATATCTACGTCAGTTTTATTGACGAGCATTAGTGCTGCTCTACCATCTGAGACGGCTCCTGTAAAGTAGATAGCCATACTTCCCTTACTTCCAATTTCTGGATGTTCTTTGGTCAATTTTTTACCAAGTTCAATTAAATCTGACGTTTGGCCTTCATATTGTGGTGCTACTACAAATTTCAATTCTTTCTCTTTACTTACAACTGTCTCACGTGTACTTTTCTCTGTTCCCCCTGCTTCCTTTCCATTAGAGCAAGCTCCAAGAAGCAATAACAGGATGACGACAACTAACTTCTTCATTTTTTCCTCCCTATTTAAAATTCAATATCAACTATCAATATCTATTGGAATATAAGACAAATGCTTTTGTCCCATTATTCTTCCTCCGTACTGGATTTATAATATTGTAAGAACTCTTCTTCGCTTTGAACCAAATGTTCCTGGCCATCTTTTGAACTAGCTGCTGGAATAGTGATATCCTTGAAAATATTGGTACCTTCTGAAAGAACTAGCTTTAAGAGAGAGATTTTAAAGCGGACGTCTTCTTTTCCAAGGAAATATACTTCCGATAATAACCCTTTGCTCAATATATCAAATGCTTTTGGATATTGGCTTGCCAAGGACGGATATTGGGAGTTTTCTACTAGTTCTTTAAAACTGAATTTAGATGAATCAAAAGTAAAATTTTGGTTTGAAAGTCTATCATTTTGATTGATTATATCTTCAAAATAGTCTCTATTTTTTATTGTATTTTTAAAAACATCATAAAACTCTTCCCCTGACTTTCCAGATGGTGTTTCAGATAAAATTTTTCCACTCGTCAAATCAATTATACCTATAAAAGTTTTAGCACTTGGTTCACTATTCACAGCCATTTTTATAGGTAAATAATCTTTTTCATTCTCAGATTGTAATAATTTTGATGATTCAGCAACACCAATTGGAATATAATCTTTATTATATTCCCTCACCATCTGAAATACATCATACGTCTTTTGTTTGATTGTCCCATCTTTCGTGTCATAGACGTCTAACAACCAATACTCTCCCTGCTCTGGAATATTACTTTTCAAATATGGCACCGCATCCTCTTCAAGAATCCAATACTTATACGTGGCTGATTTTAATTTGTAACTCTGACGAACAATAAAATCTTCCCCATTAGTCACCGTTTTACGATTGTTTACATTGATGCGTGAATCATATTTTTTAGCTTCTTCTGCTTCCTTTAATTCTGACTCATTATCCCAATCAATCGCTACTGCCTTGTTATCATCCATAAATTCATAACTTGCAATTTTTGCCCTTGGACTCCACATAACAAACTGAGTAAGTTCATGCCTACGATATGCCTGATAAGCAAAGTAAAACCCTATGACAGTGAGTACAAGAAGTATAATTTGAACTAATTTTGATTTCATTATTTTTTTCATTATCTTCCCTCATCAGTGATTTATATAATATCAAAACGCTTTATAGGTATAGTATCCACAACTGCCATATTCAAATACTTTTCTTTCATCTTATCCTCCTAGCACGAGCTATACTACTAGCCACTCTCACTAATTTCATTTTATTTCTCCTCTGTAAATAAAGTTATTCGTGCTTTTCTTTTTCCAGCTAGTAAATACTCGTGCATACTCGAGCCAATAGAAGGGAAGGCAGGCTATGCTCGCTGCAATAAGGGGAGTAACTATATATATTCCTGGCAACATAAATAAACGTGCTATGATTACTACAGTTGCTGAAATCAATAGGCAAATAACAGAAGGAAGAAATAAAAGATTCTTCCTATACTCACCATGTGGTAATCCCTTAGCTTTAGGAACAATTAATAACTGATAAACAAAGATGAGTAGTTGGAAAATAAGGCTTAGACCAATCAATACTATGAAGACAGACCAATAGTTCTTCCCTAAAAATATAGATCCCCAGAAGAGAAACTCAACATGAGAAATCAAAATAGAACTAGCTGGAATCAATTGCAATAATTTTGATTTGGAAAATTTTTGGAATAGCAAGAACATGGACAATAAAGCTACTGCATGATAAATAGTAATGTAAAAGATAATCATACTCACATCGTGCATCTCACCTTTTATAAAAATAGATACTATAAATATTAGTAAAGTAAAAACAACCTCCATTACAAAAGCCCTTATATAATCAAAACGCTTTATAGGACTAGTATCCACAACTGCCATATTTAAAAACTCAACATACTTTTCTTTCATCTTATCCTCTTCTTACTTCTCTTCCCTAAATATCACTTTCCCTTGTTCTTTTTTTATAATGACTAAAATTTAATTTCTTTACTAAAAACCGAGATGATAAAAAATAAATTACGTTTGCAATCATTACTGCCAATATAAAAGCAAGAATCTAATAAATTAATCATTTAACGAACAGGAAGTTTCATATATTCTGCTTAGCCAATTTTAATTTTTATCCAGTAATTCCTCGTCGGCCGCATGAAAAACATATTCCCTATAAATAACCAAAATAACAAAAATATTAACAATCCTATATGAACAATATAATTATCCACTTGATTAGTAAAAAAAGCTGAAATAAGTACTATTGTTAATAATACCGACATGATATACGCAAAAATATTAAAAAACAATTCTTTAACAAAACGAGGATAAACGTATATCTTATGATAGCCTCTATTTTTTAATCCACTAGGAACTTCATAAGAAGCTGTAAGCCATAAACGCAAACCAAAGACTAATAATACAATTAAGATAGCCAAAAAATTGCTAATTCTACTTGAATCAAATTTCAAAAATTGATTGATATCAAATACTCTTGATAGAAGCATGGCACCTACACCAGCTCCAAAGCTATAGCCAAGACCATGTTTTTCAAAGGCCTCTTTTAACCGAGCATTCTTCTCCTCTGATTGAGACAATTGCTCATATTCTTCCTTACTCATCTCATAACATCTATGAGGCACAAAGTAAATCAACAAGGGCAAGAAATAGACAATCAAAAAAGGGCGTTCTACATCCAGAAGATAATAATTATCCTCTGTTTTTAATATACGATAACGAAGATTTCTTTTAGCTAAAAGCTCCATTTCAGCTTTTTTAAACATTTATATAATACCTCCCATGACTTCAAATAAAGCGATAATCTTTCTATTTCAATTTCATAATGAAATCCTCCAATAGTTACAGCGCTCTTTGATAATTCACCTTTGAATCGAAAAGACGTATAAATTTTTTTAATGAAAAAAACTTATTAAATTCTGTATGGCATACTTACTCTTTCCCTATGGTATCCGAGTATTTCACTTTCAAATTTCCCATATTTTCTTTGGAATAACGCTGACTTCCCTCTTTAAACCAAATATCTAGAAAATAGGTGTAGAGAATTTGATCAGATTTTTCTACCAACCAAGTCTGATCAATATCGTAATCCTTCAGATAGTCCAATATTTCCTCTTTTGACACTAGACTCTTACGCGGGGGCTCCTCCATTCCATTAAAGCGATATATTTCACTAGCAGTTTCATCATATCCCATTTTTTTAGACTGATCAATTAATGCTTGAACAGTAAAATCTGAAACTTTGGAGAAAGCAATGGAAACATTTTGTTTAACGAAACCGTTCTCATATACATAGTCAATGTTGAGATAAGTATCTCCTGATAACTTTTTACTATATAGAACAGCAAGCAGACCATCGGAATTAACATATAATCGTAACTTTTCTCCATTAGCTAGTCTAGGTTTTTCCCGATGATAATTAATCCAGGCTGGCTCACCTACATATGCCGTATTACTTCTTATAATCCTACTCATATCTGGCAAGCCCAGAATATTTTTATAATGAACACTCGCATAATAGACTTCATCAATTGGATTTTTTAGTGAGTCATATTCTCGATATCTTAGAAAACCAAAGACACTGAGAACTGCTACAAGGAGGGCGAAGAGACTTAGGATAGTTTTTTTCATATTAGTTTGCTCCTTCTTTGATCAAATCATTGCATTATATCTCCTAATACCATTAGGGCCGGAAGAAGCAGAAAAATAAGTATCTATCTCTCATCCTATCCTCCTCTCACTTTTCTTCCTTAAATATCACTTTCCCCTGCTCATACTTCCTCACAGCTAAGAGCCAGCGGATAGGGTTGTTTTGGAATAATAACAAATAAGAAACAGCTGGAAAGAGACCTGCTAAAAGCGAGAAAAAGATTTGTATATCAAATGTCTCTTGCTTATTGAATGAGTCAATAATACTTGGGATAGTAGCAACAAATATTACTATAGTAGTCATAAAAACTAATAACATGACAATCATAAAAATAAACATCTTCCCAAACGTCGCTTTTTTCTCACTAAAATTTTCCCAAATCAGATTTGAGTCAACGGCTTTCGCAAACTGTTGAGAACTTGCCCCTTGAACCTGTTTCACCTCTTTATACAAGGCCTCTTCCATCATCCATATAAAGCCAAAACAGACAAAGAACTGGGCAACGATATAAGGCGGAACCATCCAGCTGCTATATCGAAAACCTGAAAATGCAGGTATAGCTACTAATCCTCCGATAATACCCAAAAAAACAAAAGCAAACATCAAAGGAATAATGGCCCTATTAGACTTCCTTGCACCTTCTGTATTTAAGAGGACACTCTTATCTGCTACAAGAGCTTCTCTCGTTCGCGTGTTATAGTAAACGGCCTTATCACCGCTCTGTCCAATAAAGATTATTTTTCTCATCTTACATTTCTCCCTCTTTTCCTCGGCTATCGTCCTGTAATGTCTCTATCAGCTCTTTGAACAGTCGTTTGCGTGTTTTCATCTGAAATTCATAGACAATATATGTAAGAATACCAATCCCTAACATGTACATAATTAAAAATTGAAAATCAGAAACAGCCAGATAACGATAGGCTGAAAAAATCGTTATTAAAACAAAAATGTAGCCAACTACTGTCAACGCCCTTGATTTTCTCCTAAGTGTTTTGATATTGGCTTTTGTCAGCCGGACTTTTCTAAATCTATCTGTCTTCATGTTGCGTCGGGTAGATTTGGCAAGGAGAATGGTCCCGAAAACCAAAAACAGAGACATCAGGATAAAGAAAATCAGATTGAAAGGGGAGGAGACATCTCCAAAGGTTTGGTTGAGCAACTTTGACAGCCGTTGCAAGGAATAGATTGCAATTGGGGCTGCAATGGCTGAATAATTCATGCCTTGTTTTACACCGTAGAATACTTGATTCTTCAGATCGTAATAGATAAAAGAGTCCTCCAGAGGGCCCATACTGATTAAATTTTTTACACTTGTGTCCATCTTATTTCTCGTCTCCTAAACTCAATACGGATGTTCAAACAAAGTTCTACTTTCTCTTAAAAGCATCGTGACAACGATTGCCAGCATTCTAGCCGATTTTCGGCGTTTGCCTTCCTAGAGAAAGAAAAGTTTATTAGTATTATAGCATGAACCCCCAGAAAAGGGAAAATATCCCCAGCAGATACCTTTGCTAGATCCAAGAAATGTTTCGTCATTTCATAAAAAAGCGGACAAGTCCGCATTCTAAAAACAGAATGCGAGCTTGTCCGCCTTTTTCTATGTCTATGATGTGTTTTTCACATCTCATCGTGCCAAGCGAATGCGGGTCACAATCCCATCTGGATCTACCAAATCCAACTCACTCGAATTTAGCCACTTGATCGGTGCTTCTAGCTCTTGTGCTTGCTGAACGATGTTCAAGAGTTCTTCCTTGCTTTCGACTTCAAGGACGTAGTAGGCCAAGCCTGGCAAGCCTTGCTCACGCGGAGCCAGCCCTTTTCCAGCCCATTCGTTGACAGCCAGGTGGTGATGGTACTGACCAGCCGCTATCCAACTAGCACTAGGAATGCTAAATTTATCTTCTAGTCCTAAGACCTTTTGATAAAACTGGCTCGCCGCACGACTATCCTTGACCGATAGATGAATATGCCCCATTCTCGTCCCTTCAGCTAGGACAAAGGGATCCACCTTTTCTCCTAACTCATAGATGTCCTGTGCCGCAAGGGCTTCGGTCACACCGATAATGCGACCATCTTCTCGAATATCCCATGAAGACACTGGCTTATCACGGTAGAGTTCAATGCCATTCCCTTCCAAATCCTCTAGATAAATAGCCTCGCTGTATCCATGATCTGCACCTCCGACCAGAGGGATCTGCAAGTCACTTAGGTGTTTCAAGACATCTGCCAAGGCTTTTCGTGTTGGCAACAAAATCGCCAGATGGTAGAGTCCATAATGCTCCCTTACTTCGCCAGCCTTTTCTGCCTGAATCAAGTGAACTAAGGCTTTTCGACCAAGTCCCAAAATCGCTTCTGTCTCTGTTTGGGATAAAATCTCCAAGCCAATAATCTGGTGATAAAAAGCCGTTTGACTCGTCAAGTCCTTGACATTTAAAACAGCCTCTGCTAGGTAAATGTGGCTTTGGTATGCATAAGTCATAGGGTGTCTCCTTTTGTTTATTGTAACTTTATTAATTACATCGATTATACACTATTGAGATAAAATGTCAACGAAGACAACTCAAAAGAGCTGGAAACCAGCTCTTCTTTTTATTTTACAACAAGCTCGTAGCGAGTTTTGCTGGTGAAAGTTTCCCCTGCTTTGAGAATGACTTGGTCTTTGAGGTCGCTATGAATGGCATCTGGTAAAGCTTGCGCTTCAAGGGCAATCCCATTGTGCTGTACCATTGGCTGGCCTCCGATGATGACACTCTCATCCACAAAGTTTGCTGTGTATACCACAAAGCAAGGAGCATCTGTCTTGAAAAGCAGGAAACGACCTGAGTTTTGGTCATAAAGGAAACCAGCATTGTCATGACCAGCAGGAAGGGCAAATGGGTGATCCAAACCAGATACCAACTGGATTTGCTCATCTCCCTCTGCAAAGATGTCCTTCAACAAAGCTCCATTGTAGATGTGTTTAACCACATCACGATTAGCATCTGGAGTCTTATCTGGAACACCGTCCGGAGCGATTGGGTAAATGCCCTCCGTATTTAGCTGGAAGACATGGCGGTCAATTGTCTGCGTGAAATCACCAGACAAGTTGAAGTAGCTATGATTAGTTGGATTGACCAGCGTATCCTGATCTGTCGTCACCTTATAGCTGACTTCGTAGGCACCAGTTTCTTCCAAGTGATAGCTGATCCATATCTTGAGATTACCAGGGAATCCTCCTGTTCCGTCTGTACGCTCTGTGTAGAGGGTCAAGCCATGGTCGCTCACCTCTACCAATTCAAACAAGCTTGAATCCCAACCTGTTGAACCACTGTGGTTACAGTTGCTGGCATTGTTGACTTCAAGATTATAGGTCTGGCCATTAAGCTCAAATGTCGCACCTGCAATACGGCCCGCTACAGGACCTACACTTGCTCCATGCTTGGGACTATTGCCTACATAGCTATCAAAATCATCAAAGCCCAAAATCACATTGGCAAAATTCCCAGCCTTGTCAGGCGTGACATAGCGCAAGATGGTCGCACCATAGGTCATAACTTCAAGCTGGTAACCACCATCAGTCTCAAAGCGATAGGCCAAGACATCCTTGCCCTCATGATTTCCAAATACACGTTCTGTGTATGCTTTCATTCTTCTCTCCTTTGATCCATTTCTCTTAAGTAAACAAACCATAGAGAGTGTATGCACCATCTATGGTTGTAGTTTTATTTTCAGAATCCTTTGTCAGAAAAACTTGAGTATTTTCTTAACAAAAAGGGATTCTTCTATACTTGTTTTATGCTTCCACACGTTCTTTCCATGAAGTCGCTGTTGTTTGAAGAACCTTATTGAGTTCGTCAATGTTCTCAAATCCAGTTGTACGCAACCACTCACGAGCTGCTGCTTCACCGTCTTTGATGTAGGCTTCAACTGATCCAGCCCAAGTTGCACGGCCACAAAGAACACCGTTGAAGTTTGCGCCTGATTCGTGGGCAAAGACAAGCGTTTCTTGGAAGAGTTTAGCTGATACACCCGCACTCAAGTAGATGTATGGAAGATTTGTTGCTTCGTCTTGAGCTTTGAAGAAGGCTGCTGCTTCTTCGCGTGTATGAACGACTTCTCCATCACCAAAGCCTTCAACGTATTTGACATTGACTGGAACTTCTACTTTCAAGACATCGATGTTGAAGCGTGGGTCTGAGAAGACTTTCATGGCACCGATAACCTTGTGTGGTTTCACTTTAGCGTATTCTGCAGAACCTGCGTCAGCGATTTTTTCATCGTAAGCCAAGATTTCAAGGAAGAATGGAATGTCTTCCGCCACACACTCAGAACCGATGCGTTCGATGTAGGCTTGTTTTTGCTGGTTGAGTTCGTCAGAGCTGTCTACGTCATAGTAAAGCAAGAATTTGACTGCATCCGCACCTTGTTCTTTGATGCGTTTGGCAGACCAAACATCCAAGCAGTCTGGCAAGCGTTTGGTGCTAGTTGTATCGTAGCCAGTTTTCTCATAAGCAAGAAGAAGACCAGCATTGGCATCAAGCGCTTTTGTAGCTGGAAGTCCATACTCAGGGTCTAGAAGCATAGAGGATGCGTATTTTGTCAATTCATCTGCTACCAAGACTTTGAGTTCTTCCATTTGAGCGACTGTTGGCTCTTCTGTTTGGTATTGAGCCATGAGGCGTTTCAAAGCGCCACGTTGGTCAAAGGCAAGAGCTGAGATAATGCCGTTCTCGTCAGAGAGTTTTTGCAAGCAAGCTACTTTATTGGGACTTAATTGTAATTTACTCATAGACACTTCCTTATTTTTGATATTCATGAATGATCACACCTTGTACCACACGGTTTACGGTACCTGTAGGAGATGGTGTATCTGGTTTATTTTCTACCTTGAGTGAAGTCAATAGGGCAAAGAGTTGGGCATAAACGATGTAAGGGAAGACACGGTAAATATCGTTCAAGACACCGCCACAACCAAGTGCTACTTCTTTGACATTTTCAAGACCAAAGGCTTGATCACTCAAGAGCACAACACGACGAGCAATCTGATCACCAGCCACTTCACGAACCAAGTCCAAGTCGTACTTGCGAGTGTAGTCTGTCGTTGTACCAAAGACCAAAACAACTGTATCTTCGTTGATCAATGATTTTGGACCGTGACGGAAGCCAACTGGGCTTTCATACATGGTCGCCACTTGACCAGCTGTTAATTCCAAAATCTTGAGCTGAGCTTCATGAGCAAGTCCAAAGAAAGGACCAGCACCAAGATAGATGACGCGGTTAAAGTCAAGGTCTACAAGCCCTTTAACATCTGCTGCATTGTCTAGAACTTTGCGGGCAAGGCTCGTCACCACTTCAAAACGTTGAGCTTTCACAGCAAATTCTGTAGGATCAAAAACCAAGAGAGCTGTTAGCATCATGGACGTAAAGCTAGAAGTCATGGCAAATCCAGCGTCATTGGAAGCAGCTGGTTGCAAGAGCAAAAGATTGCGCTCATCACCATGGGCTTGAAGAGCCAATTTCCCGTCCGCTGCACAAGTAATCGTCACTTGGTAAAGCTCATCTACCAAGGCTTTGGCCAAATCAACCGTCGCCACACTTTCAGGTGAATTCCCACTACGAGCAAAGGAAACAAGGACAGTCGCCACATCTTTTTTCAGATAAGTTTCTGGATTGGCAACAATATCAGTTGTCGCAATGGCATTGAAATTCCATTTGCGTTCGTCATAGACTTCCTTAAAGTATGGTACCAAGGTATCTCCCACATAAGCAGAAGTACCAGCACCCGTCAAGATAACCTTGATATAGTCATGTTTATCAGCGATACCTTGCAGAAAGGCTGCAATTTCTTCACGTTTCGCTTGATAGGCTTCAAAAGCTTCTTTCCATACATCAGGCTGTTGGTAGATTTCACGAGTCGTGATTTCTGCACCCAGTTCAAGTAATTCTTCTTTTGTGTAATTTAGCATAGAGTTCCTCTAATCTATTGTTGTTTCATTCCTATTGAAAATATGGGAATGGGAGTGACTCCCATTCCCATGTATATTCTATATAAGATGCTCTAAGTCACATCTTATTCATCTTCGTCATCATCGAAGCCCGCTAACAGGTCATTGACTTTTACGATGCTTTCTGCAGCACGGCTCTTATAATCCGCATCTGCACCTGTAAGGCTGGCATTGATAAATTCAATCACCATTGGAAGATTCATCCCTGCGTAGAGTTCAATGTCGCGACCTTCCATGATCAAACGGCTTACCACGTTACAAGGTGTTCCACCGAGAAGGTCCGCAAAGACTAGGAAATCATCCAATCCTTCGATAGCAGCTTCAAATTTTGCAGTAAATTCTTCTGGACCATCTTCTGGAAGAAGAGCTACTGCATGAATGTTGTCCTGTGGACCCATGATCATTTCTGTGCTACCTTTAAGTTCTTCACAGAAACGACCATGACTCACCAAAATTAATGATTTACTCATAAATTATGCGCCCATTCCAAGCAAGAATTTACCGATGAATGAAAGACCTACTGCAAGAACGATAATGATACCGATCGCTTTAGTAGAGTTCATACCTTTCTTACCAAGCAACCAGAAGATAAAGGCAGTAAAGATTGCTGGAAGCAAGCGTGGGAAGATTGAGTTCAAGATGTCTTGGAAGTCAA
>ERZ772972.409-NODE-409-length-15914-cov-21.190239_pt1 | contig 15914 bp, 12 predicted proteins | sample MGYA00580673_ERZ772972 | MGnify/ENA primary metagenome ERZ772972 (study PRJEB29015, sample SAMEA2738051) | human oral metagenome | biome: human oral; feature: human-associated habitat; material: saliva | place: China | collected 2229 ... | reverse complement strand
GGGGAGGGACGGGCATGGGCGGGTTCTCTGCCTTCTCCGTGGCGCTTGCGGGGCGATACGTTCCGGTCGACTTGTAGCTATTGAACTTCAGCTCGCCCTTGTAGGGGCGCATCGGGTCAACTACGCTCGGGTCCTCCAGCGGGCGGATATCGCTGGCGCAGGCGGTCAAGGAGGCGAGCGCGGCGGTGGCGGCGATGCCAAAGGCTGCGCGTCGGGTAATGAAGGTAGGCATGAGAACCCCTCAATAGTTTGTTCGTGTGCTTTTAAGCGTACCCGAGCAGGTTTGGTGACACGCTCGAAGCCTGCATCTGCTCGTCTGGGGAAACAACTCAACACGGCAGCACGCAGGCTATGCAAGCAAAAGCTATGCACACAACAAAAGCCGTGCAAACAAAAAGGGGAAGCCCCCGCACGCAATCTCAACTACATGCGGGAGCTTCCCTTAGATCTAAAAGTGACCGCCCGTAAGAGGCGTTGGTGTTCTAGGCCTTAGACTCATTCTTCTTGGAAGAATCCACATCCGAGGAGTCCTCCTCGCTGACCATGAACCAGGAGCCGTCCTTGTAGTCCATCGCAAAGTTAGTCGCTTCGCTCTTGGAAGATCCCTCCTCGACCAGGGGAGTGGGTTCCTGGCCTTCCATGTGGAGCTTCGCCTTGGGGTCCTGGATGAAGCGTCCGATCCAATCGTAGCGGTTGGGGCCACCAGCGACCTTCTTCGGGGCATCGGTCAGAAGTTGAACGGTAACCGGTGCATCCGTGTCGTACACCCAGCCCTTGCCGGTGGAATACACAAGAACAACATTGTTGTGATCGTTCGCAAACTCGCCGGCAGGGTCAGCTTTCTTGAGCGGCTCGTAATCACCGGTCATGAACATGTAGTTGAAGCTTGCCACCCAGTAGCAGAGGAACTGGTACATGCCCTCGATGGTCGCCTCGTTCATCTTCTCCGGAACAACAGGCTTGGGCACGTTCTGTGCCTTCTTCTCAGCCGTGGCAGGAACGTACTCGCCGTTCTTCTCGTACTTGTCGAGCTTCACCGTGCCCTTGTACGACTTCTTAGCAGACTCAGTCGCTGAAGCAGATGCCGAGGCGGATGCGCTCGCAGACTCAGAAGTGCTGGCACTCGCCGAAGCCTCACCGGAGGCGGAGCTATCAGCCAGCGGGCGAATATCGCTAGCGCACGCAGTCAGCGCCGCAGCGGCACCGGCACCGGTAGCAGCTGCTAGTGCCGCACGTCGGGAAAGAAAAGTTGCCATGAAAAATCCTTAAGTAATGTGTAGGACAGGGGAGGAAGCCCTAGACCTTATGAAGCCTGTGAGCGAAGTATACCCCCGCCCTAAGGTGAACTCTGCAAAGATGCTCTAGGCGTTATTAGAGGTAGCATCATCGGATGCTTTGGTGCTCGGGCTCGCAGTGCCCTGTCCGCGTATCTTAGTGGGGTAAGTGAACCATTTACCGTCCTGATACGACAATTTCAGGGCGGAAAGCTCAGGCTCCATGGAAGTGTTCTGGTACATAGGCCTGTTTCCCTTACCCTCAACATGCATCATCGCCTTAGAGTCCTTGGACAGCGTGATACGCCAGTAGTAGAGGGAGTCGCTACCCGATACCTTCTCAGGTTGCGGGGTCATCATCTCAGCCTGAAGCGCATGCTCCGAACCGTAAAACCACCCCTCATTGGACTCATAAAAAGTCACGTAATCATGGAAAGACTTCACATCCCTGCCGGAAGGGTCAGCCTGCTTCAACGGCTCATCGTCACCGGTGAGCACCAGATAGTTGACGCTGGCAAGCCAAAAACTAAAGGCAGAGTAGGCACCATCAATGCTGTTCTCATGCATATTCGCCGGAGGGAGGGGCTTGGGCACATTCTGCGCCTTGTGCGTCTCATCCGCGGGGACGTACTCGCCCTTCTTCTCATAGTTATCGAACTTTACCGGCCCCAGATAAGACTTCTCAGAAGAACCACCCGCAGAGGCGCTAGGACTTGCAGAAGTGGAAGCCTCACCGGAGGCGGAGCTATCAGCCAGCGGGCGGACATCGCTGGCGCAGGCGCTCAGCATCGTAATAGCACCTGCACCGGCAGCTAGTAGGGCTGCACGTCGAGAAAGGAAAGTCGTCATCAGAAATCCTTAAGTAGTGCGTATCAGAAGATGAGGGAAACTAACTATTGTTGTTCAAAAGCATGCGCCACATGCCTTCTTTGTATTCCATGATGAACTTCGTCGTGCGAGGAATCGTCTTTTCCTCCTCAACGATAGTCGCATCAGGCTCACCCTCAATGTGGTACTTAGCGGCAGGATCATAGGCGACGGTCACAAGCCACTCATAACGGTCCGGCTTATTAGCAACAGGCTGAAGCTCGTTCTCCGCAATCTCAATCTTGTACGGCTGATCCGAACCGTAAATCCACCCCAGACCCGACTCATAGAGCCTAATCATGGTCTTAGAGTTCTTCAAAAAGGCCTTCGCCGGATCCGCCTTCATTAGCGGCTCAACATCGCCGGTCAGAATCAGATAATTCTGGGAAGCAAGCCAATAACCCATCAGAGCGTAGGCACCCTCGGGGCTGTTCTCCTTCATCTTCTCCGGGATGAGGGGCTTCGGCACGTTCTGCGCCGGCGCATTCGCACTCGCCGCAATGTAGGTGCCGTTCCGCTCGTAGTTATTGAACTTAATCGGGCCAACATACGAGCCGGGAGTGTGATCATCAGTCGGAGAAGGCGACGCAGAGGCGCTCGCAGAAGAAGCCGCACCAGAAGAAGCAACAGAAGGCGAACCGGAGGAACCGCCGGAACCCTGCGACCGCGAGTCCTGCGACAGCGGGCGAATATCGCTAGCGCACGCAGTCAGCGCCGCAAGAATACCGGTCGCACCCACACCCAGGAGAGTACGTCGAGTGAAGAAGGTAGTCATCGGAAGCCCTTCGTTGGAGCCAATACAAAGCAAATCACGCCACACACCGTGGTGTGCATACGCACCCCGTACAGGCCTATCAGTACGTCAATGTATATACATTTAAGGTTACCCGAGAGCCACCAAATAGCCCCGCGCCCACCTCGAATGTTCAGAAAATTAAGACCCCACACCCAGCGTTTTACCAGATGCGGGGTCTTATAACAGAGAAATCACCACGAGAGGAAACCCTCCGCCAGACGGCAACTATGCTGCGCTAGACAGCTCCCACTTGTCGTCCTTGTACTCCAGACGGAACCTCGCCACCTTCTTCTTTGACTCCTCAGCGCTCGTCTCTTTATCAGGCTGACTCCTATAATGCCGCTTCATCTTCGGGTCCATATGGGCGAGGCCCTCCCAAATGAAGGCAGTATTATTGCTGCCGGGAACCTCACGAGGGGCATCCGTTAGTAGCTCAACAATATACGGAGTTTCCGTACCGTACACCCAACCAGCACCCAACGCATACACCTTGAATATGCTGGAATATTCTTCCCAGGCGTAGCCTTTATGGTAAACAGTATCTATCGGGCCCATATCGCCCGTCATCAGCAAATAGTTCAAGCTCGCCAGCCAGAAACTCAAGAAAGCATACGCACCATCAACGCTGTGCTCCTTCATATTCGCCGGAGGAACAGGCTTCGGCATATTCTCAGCCGGATTCGTAGCGCTCGCCGGAACATACTCACCGGTCTTCTCGTAGCTATCGAACTTTATCGCACCCTTATAGGACTTACCCGAAGAGCGAAGCCCCGAAGCGGCAGAAGCACTCGCAGAAGCACTCTCAGACGCCGAAGGAGAAGCGCTCGCAGACGCCGACGCGGAAGCAGTTTCGGAGGCGGTTGTCGCCTCCGGCGGAGAAGCCGAGCCGGTACTGTTGGCCAGCGGGCGAATATCGCTGGCACATGCAGTCAACGCAGAAAGCGCGCCAGCAACAGCAACACCCAGGGCAGTACGTCGAGTGAAGAAAGTAGTCATCGGAAGTCCTTCGTCGGAACCTTCACCCCCAAAGCCATCAGCGCGGGCTCACAACCTGCAGGTAAAGACCACATGTAGTACGTCAATGTATATACATTAAGCGTACCCGAGGCGCCCTCCACCGAACCCGAACATCCGCGGGGTTTTCCCCTGGGTGTTCCCTGGGTTTCTGCAGAGTTCCGGCAGGGTTTCGGCAGAGTTTTGGGCACAAAGAAACCCCGCCCACGGCGCATTACCGCGGGCGGGGGAGAAGCTCAGCTCAAGCTGTTATGCCTGAACCGTTATGGTGGGGTCTAGACAGAAGACCTAGGCAGCAGAAGAGCTAGAAGAAGCGGAAGCCGACGAAGAAGAGCCTTCATCGCCGGTGAGCATAATCCACTTACCGTCCTTGTATTCCACGGCAACCTTCGCCAGCTTGCCATTCGGGCTAGAAGCGGTCTTAAAGGGCTGGTCAGACTTGCCCTCAATGTGAATCTTCGCATCGGCGCTGTAGTTCATGTATGCCGGCCAGTCGTAACGGGTACCCTTACCGGACGCCTTCTTCGGTGAACCAGTAGTCAGCTCAAGAGTAACCGGGGTATCCGTACCGTACATCCAGCCCAGATCGTTCTCGTACATGATCGTAAGTTCCTGCAGACTCTTCGCATACACATCTGCAGGGTCAGCCTTCTTCATCGGCTCAGTATCACCGGTCATTAGCGCATAGTTAAAGCTTGCCAGCCAGTAGCCAATGAACGCGTACATGCCATCAACGTTATCTTCGTTCATGTTCGCCGGGGCGAGGGGCTTCGGCACATTCTGCGCCTTCTTCTCGGCAGTGGCGGGAACGTATTCGCCGTTCTTCTCGAAGTTATCGAACTTCACGAAGCCCTTATAGGACTTGTCCGAAGAAGCAGCAGCCGAGGCGCTTTCGGAAGCACCCGCGGAAGCAGAGCTAGACGCCGAACCTTCAGCCGTCGGGCGAATATCGCTAGCGCACGCAGTCAATGCAGCCAGCACACCGGCACCGGTCGCACCCAGTGCCACGCGGCGGGACATACCGGCAGAAGTGAGGGAAGGGCTCGTCATTATCAGCCTTTCATAGGAAGTCAACAAAGGAAATTGAGTGAGTTGACAACCCCATCATACCGGCAAACAGACAGACATCCATCAGTGGTCGTCATTTGGCGCCGATGACAAAGCAACCTAACACCGCTGCAAAGCATCACCGAGTCTCGGCAGAAAGAAACCCCGCCCACGGTACATTACCGCGGGCGGGGGAGAAGCTCATCTCAAACTGTTATGTCTTCATTCAGTACGACGAGAATCTTATACAGAAGAAGAACTGGAGGAAGAGTCAGAAGCCTTCGAAGAAGAGTCCTCATCGCCGGTGAGCATAAACCACTTACCATCCTTGTACTCCACAATAGCCTTCATCAGCTTGCCGTTCGGGCTAGAAGCCGTCTTAAAAGGTACGTCAGACTTGCCCTCACGATGGATCTTCGCATCAGGGCTGTCGTTCATGTAAGCTGGCCAGTTATAACGGGTAGTGCTACCGGAAACCTTCTGAGGCGAACCAGTAATCAGCTCAATAGTAACCGGGGTATCCACACCATACATCCAACCCAGATCATTCTCGTACATATACGCAAATTCCTGGAAATCCGTAACATACACATCTGCAGGGTCAGCCTTCTTCATCGGCTCAGTATCACCCGTCATTAGCGCATAGTTAAAGCTCGCCAGCCAGTAGCCAATGAACGCGTATATGCCGTCAACGTTCTGATCGTTCATGTTTGCAGGAACGAGGGGCTTCGGCACATTCTGCGCCTTCTTCTCAGCCGTAGCGGGAACGTACTCGCCGTTCTTCTCGAAGTTATCGAACTTCACAAAGCCCTTGTAGGCCTTGCTGGAAGAAGCAGACGCCGAAGCACTAGCCGAAGCACTCGCGGATGCGCTTTCGGACGCACTCGCAGAAGCCTCACCGGAGGGGGAGCTATCAGCCAACGGGCGAATATCGCTAGCGCACGCAGTCAATGCAACCAGTACGCCGGCACCGGTCGCACCCAGCGCCACGCGGCGGCTCACGCCAGCAGAAGTGGGGGAAGGGCTTGTCATGATCAGCCTTTCAAAGGAGGTCAACAAAGGGAATTGAGCGAGTTGACACCCCCATCATACCCTAAACACGTGAGTAGCTATCAAATGTCGCTACTTATATCCTTTTGCGAAGAAAAACTTCAAAAGCTGCAATGAGTGCACTAGGACGCTGAGGGACTCGTAGACTCCGTGCTCTTATCAGCGTCCTTATCCTGCTGAGTGCTCATAAACCAAGCACCCTCCTTATACTCCACAACAATCCTCATCGCCTGGCCCTGCGCATCCGCCGCCCCAACCAGGGACTTATCGCGGTTATCGCCCTCCGTCAGATGCCTCTTCCCATTCTGATCAACCAGCGAACGGGCACGCCAGAAATAAAGAATACGGTCACCCTCAATCTGCGTGGGAGTATCCGTCGTCAGATACACAGACATCGGCTCACTCGTGTCATAAATCCAGCCGCGCCCCGTCTCATAGAGCTTGACCATCGGCTCAAGCTCCTTATAGTACTCACTACTAGGATCCGTCTTCTTTAACGGCTCAATATCACCCGTCAACGCCAGATAATTAAAACTAGAAATCCAATAGCCAATCAGCGCATAAATACCGTCAATACTCAGCTCCTGCACCTTCTCCGGCATGATCGGTTTGGGCACATTCTGCGCCTTCTTCTCGGCAGTGGCAGGAACGTACTCGCCGTTCTTCTCAAAGTTATCGAAAGTGACCTTACCCTTATACGACTTATTCGCAGACGGCAACGCCGGTGAAGCAGACGGGCTTGCCGAATCAGAAGCAGCAGTATCAATCGGCGGATGCACCGTACGCGCACACGCAGACAACACGGCGGCAAGACCAACACCGCCCGCACCCAACACGGCGCGGCGGCTCAAAGCGACGGGCTTAGAAGAGGAGCTAGTCATCAGCAGTCTTTCGGTGAGGTCAACGGACAAGGAGGAGTGAGTCGACACCCCCATCATACCGGGCGCACCTTATAGCAACCGTAAAGCACAAGCGAACAACAAATAGCCCGGTGCATATGAAGACACCCCGTAGCTGCCGCACAACAAAAGACAGCTACGGGGTGGACGACGTAATACGCTTCGGCTGAACCGGATGCACCGGCTAACAGAGCTGCTAACAGAACAGCTAACGGAGCAGATGCGCAAAATTACGGCGCGCCTGAGCCACCTTCGGGCTCACCACAAACGCACAATAACCCTGCGCCGGATTCAACGCGTAATAATTCTGGTGATACTCCTCCGCCTCATAGAACACGCCCAAGGGCTTAATCTCCGTAACAATGGGGCAGGGGTACAGCTGCTGAGCACGCGCCACCGCACGCTCAAACGCCTCACGCTGCTGCTCATCCGCGTAGAAAAGCACCGAACGGTACTGCGAACCGGTATCCGCACCCTGACGATCCCAGCTCGTCGGATCGTGGCTCGTGAAGAAAATATCCAACACCGTATCCAGGTCAATCACCTGCGGGTCAAAGCTGAGCTTCAGTGCCTCCTGATGCCCGGTCGTACCCGAACACACCGAACGATAATCAGGGTCGGGAGTATCACCGCCCGTGTAGCCGCAGACGCTCGCCTCAATCCCGCGGAACTGGCGGTACACCGCATCCAGGCACCAGAAACAGCCGCCGGCAAGAACAACATCAGTCATGATTCCTCCTCGAATAGTGAGTCTCGAACTAACACTTAGAAAACCACACTACCTAAAGAACACCGCAGCGCCGCACAATATTCCTGAGCAGCCGCAGGCTTCGGCATAAACCGTCTGCAACCCCGCCACCTGCCACAATAGAGGTATGACTGAAAAACTAGAAACCCCCACCCTCGCAGAAGTCGTCGACGCCTTCCACACGCTCTTCCCGCCGCAACTCGCCGCCGGATGGGACGCCTCCGGCCTCGTTGCCGGACGTGGCGCCGCTAAAGTGAGCACCGTCCTCTTCGCAGTAGACGCCCTCACCGCCACCGCCGAAGAAGCCGTAGCTGAAGGCGCGCAGCTGCTCATCACCCACCACCCGCTGCTGCTCCGCGGCGCAAAGTTCATCCCCGACAGCGACTACAAAGGCAACGTTCTGCACACCCTCATCGAGGGCGGATGCGGCCTGCTTGGCGCGCACACCAACGCAGATGCCGCCGTTGAAGGCGTGAACGAAGCACTCTGTGACGCTATCGGCCTGATTGACCGCGAACCGCTTACCGAAGCGCAAACCCAGGTACTCGACGAGCAGGAACACGCGGTAGGCACCGGCCGCCTCGGCACCCTGCCCGAAGAAATCACCCTCAAGGAGCTGGCAGAACGCCTTGCTGCGGCACTGCCCGCAACCGCCGGCGGCCTGCGCATCGCCGGACGCGCCGACCAGCCGATTCGCCGCGTCGCCCTCTGCGGTGGTGCCGGTGACTCCCTCTTCGATGCTGTGCGCGCTACCGACGCGCAGGTGTACATTACCGCCGACCTGCGCCACCACCCCGCCAGCGAATTCCGCGAAACCGCACGAGTCGACGGCAGCAACATCGCCCTGATTGATTGCTCCCACGCCGCCAGCGAATCCCTCTGGCTACAGTCGGCGGCAAACCGCCTGCGTGCCCTGCTCGCCGAGCGCGGCTTCACTATCGAAACGAAGCTGTCCGCACTGAACACCGACCCGTGGGACTTTACGGTCTCCACCGGCGTGGCAACCGGTCAGGACGCGCACTCGGCAAGCACCGCCGCAGCCCCCGCGTGGGAACTCTAGGGCGAGAATTCTAGGGGCGAGAACTCTAGAAGAATCCGCGCGGATTCCCTCAGCGCGTAAGAGCCCGGGCACCCCGTCCGTTGTGACGAGGTGCCCGGGCTAGAACCAGCCGGCCTACTTAGTTACCTGGCCTACTTAGTTAGCAATGCGATACAGACCGGTAGTGATAGGGTTCATCACACGATGCCGGTAATAAAACAACATCCACTCCAACTCAATGCGGGTCACAGCATGATTCGGTTCAAACATGCCGGTCTCGGGAGTAATAACATTCTGCTGGGTAGCCCACAGAATCTCACGATAGAATGTGGAATCCGGCGTAACATCCGGGAATGACGAAACACCTGATACTTCCGGTGAACCAGACGCACGGTAAATCATTGCGGCAACGGTTGCATTCGTGAGACTGTCCTCCGCGTGGAACTTTCCGTCAGGTCCGCCGAAGGTAACACCCTTTTCACGAGTCCAAATGTAGGCGGCGTAGTTCGGATCGTCCGTCTTCACATCCGGCCACGGGGAGACTTCAGGAAGGTCCACCTTGGGGCTGCCCTTCATCTCATAAAGGGCGGAAGCCAGCTCACCGCGGGTGGCGGGCTGATTCCGTTCCTCGTCGTTCAGCGATGTCGAAAAGTACATACGTTCCTCTACGGGTACGTAAGCATTCGTGAACCGCTGGACACCCTCAAACTTCAAATCCTGGTGCGCCAAAAGAACGCCGCGGTGCTCCGGGGCAAAACCCACCATCGGGGTGATGAGAGTCTTATCCGTCTTGCTGGGGTAACCGTAGTCGCTCCACGCCTCAATGACGTACTGCTTGGACGGATCCAGCGTGTTCGCGGGAATCTTGAGATTGACGAAAGCGAAGCCTCCCTCCAGGCCCGTCTCGTATTCATCATCACCGTGGACGTAACGCTTCATCTCGCTCATAACCAGGACGGGGGAACCCGTGCCCTTCTCGCGAATGACGTACATCATGCCCTCAACGCCGGGGATGTCAGTCCCTACGAAGCCCTGACCCTGAATCAGCAGCTCCTGATCCTTCGTGGTGTCCTTCAAAGCGTCGTATTTCAACTTAGGTGCGAAGGTATCGAAGTGATAATCATTGGTGCTCAGACCGTGATGCGTCACAACGTTCTTGCGAGCCCAGATATCCTGAACGGTTGACTGCGGCTGGCCCTCAGGCTTGGCGAGGATGCCAACCTCGTAACGCACCTTGTCCAGAGTCATATCCGGAAAATACTCCGTGAGAGTGTAGTAACTCGGCAAAGTATTAGCTTCAACCTTCAGCGGGGCGACAAAGGTGCCGTCATCGTCAATGGTGAAGTCCTTGCCCTCTTCAAACCGCAAGAGGGTATCGGTCACCTGATGGGCGTTGTAGGGGACGTTCTCCTCGGGCGCGATGTAGATGACTACCTTGCCGTGCTGCTTGCGCCACTCCTTGGTGAAGCCGGTGCCCAGAACCGTAATTTTACTGTCCTCACCGGTGTACAGGCCGTCGCCCTCTTGCTTGAAGACGTCACGGCCGTCCTGGTAGTAGTAATCCTCATAGACAACGGTGAAAGACGGCTCATCCGCGACATCCTGAGTTGCAGGGGCGGGGGCATTTACAGCCGGTGCGTTAGTAACAGGCATGTTTGCGGCGGGTGCCGCATCTTGGGCGAGAACCGGGGTCATCGGCATGACCATCGCGCTCGCCAGTGCCAGCGCACTGCAGTTGCGAGCCGCGCGGAAGAATGAAGACTTAGAGTTCGGAAGTGAGGACATGAGATATCCTTAGGGTTATTTCTCCGGGCTGCGCGAGCTTACCTGCAGGCTGGGAATCGGCCGCAGAATCTGCGCACGCCCTATGAGAAAAGTGGTTGAAAATCCCCTCGGTTTCGGGGATATCCTCACCCTATCAAAGCGTTGAACGCTTGTCAGGAAACACTCAAGGAATACTTTAAGGTTTCGAGAAATCTCACACAGCGGTAGCTGTTAAAAGCTGAACCCCGTGCTCCCGAACAGAAAACAATTCGGGAGTACGGGGAATCAGAGAGCTGTCCGATGCGCCGCGCCGCACGCGCCCTCAAGGTAAAACCCGAGGGGGACGCAGGCGGTCTAAACGACCTTACTTAGCGCGAGCCTGGAACGCCTCAATCAGAGTCTCCAGCTCACCATGAGTCACCATGTGCTGAGCATCAAAAGCGCCGCTAGCGTTCAGCACCACCTTGTTCTGCTGAGCCCACAGAATCTCACTGTAGAACGCCGAACCGGGAGCAACATCGCTGTAGGGGGAGTTGCCCTTAACCGCGGGTGAACCAGCCGCACGGTAGGCGAACGCCGCAACGGTAGCGTTTGAAATACCGGCATCCGCGTGGAACTTGCCGTCCGACCAACCGAAGGTAATACCTTTCTGACGAGCCCACACGTAAGCGGGGAAGTTCGGGTCGTCAGTCTTCACATCCGGCCAGGGGGAGGTCTCGGGCAGCTTCACCTCGGGGGTGCCCGCCTGAACGTACAGGGCAGCTGCGAGCTCACCGCGGGTTGCGGGAGTCTTCAGCTTCTCGTCGGAAGGAGCAGGCTTCTGGTTGTCCTTCTTAGGATCCTGAGCGTTGGGCAGGTTTGCGTCCCTGTAACCGTTCGTACCGTTCAGGTCCAGGTCCTGCCAAGCGAGCATGGTGCCGCGGCCCTCGGTGGACTTGCCCACGACCGGTGCGATCAGCTCGCCGTTCTCGCCGTAGCCGTCATTAGCCCAGACCTCAATCACGTACTTCTTCGAAGCGTTTAGGGTGTTTGCCGGAAGATGCACGTTACCGTACAGGTTGCCGTCACGGTACGCCGAAGACTCGGTGGGGTGGTCAAACTCGATAATGTCGCTGGTTGCCAGAACCGGGGTGTTCGAGCCCTTCTCACGAACCACGAACTGAACGCCCTTAACGGAGTCGATATTGCCGTGGAAGCCCTGAGCGCCAACGTTCAGATCCTGCGATTTTGCGGGATCAGCCACACCGTTGTAACCCAGACGCGGTGCGAACGGCTCTGCCCTCTTGCCCAGAGTGTTCAAAACCTGGGTGCTCACCACGTTCTTGCTGGTCCACAGCTCCTGAGCGGTCAGCGGCTTCTGGCCCTTCTGCTCAGCAACCACGTGAATCTCGTAGCGGACATCGTACTTGGTGCCGCCGGTCGGATCCTGGGCGTAATCGTCATCGACGAAGTAGTAGGCGGCAAGCTTGTACGCCTCAACCTTCAGGTCAGCCTCAAAAGTGCCGTCATCGGCAATGGTGAAGTCCTGACCCTCCACAAAGCGCAGCATCTTCGAAGTCGGAATCTCATAGCCGGAGGGCGCGTAGTTCGCGGGGGCAATGTACAGCGCCACGGTACCGTGCTGAGCGCGCCACTCCTTGGTGTAGCCCGCGCCCTTCACATGGACGGTACCGCCCTCGGTCGTTACGAGGAAGACGTTTACGCCGTCGTAGTTGTAACCATTGGGGAGAGACACATCCAGGGTCGGGGTATCCGTAGCGACCTGGTTGGCCGCCTGCGGGGTAGCGGCAACAACGGCGGCATCAGCGGCAGGAGCCGCATTCTGAGCCACCGCCGGGGTCATCGGCAGAACCATAGCACCAGCCAACGCCAGCGCGCCGCAACCCTGAGCTGCGCGGAGGAAAGAAGACTTAGAGTTCGGAAGCGAGGACATAATACATCCTTAAAGTCGTTTCTCGCAGGAATCTGCGGGCTCAACGGCGGGTAGGGAATTCGCCGTTGAATCTGCACACACCCTATGAGAAAAGTGGTTGGAAGCCCCGTCGGTTTCGGGGACATTTTCACCCTATCAAACCCTCGAAACGATGTCAGAGAACACTCAAGGGATGCTTGAAGGTTTTGAGGCATTTCACAGGTTGATAGCCCTAAAGCAAAGCCCCGCGTTCCTGCGTATAAAAACTTACACAGGAACACGGGGTAACCAGTGCAGAGCTAGGTTGCCTTACCTAGCGTGGTTCCACTGAACGGGGTTCTGGACATTGAACATTGCTTCCTCCAGCTCACCACGAGTCACCATATGCGTTGCATCAAAAGTGCCATAGTGCGTGGTAAAGAGATACTGCTGGGCAGACCACAGAATCTCGCGATAGAACGCGGAATTCGGCTTAATATTCGTGAAAGGAGAAACGCCCGGCACTGCAGGGGAGCCAGCCGCACGGTAGGTGAACGCCGCAACGGTAGCGTTCGAAATGCTGGCATTCGCATGGAACTTACCGTCCGACCAGCCGAAGGTAATGCCCTTCTGACGAGCCCAAATGTAGGCGGCGTAGTTCGGATCATCAGTCTTCACATCCGGCCACGGGGAGGCTTCAGGGAGGTCAACTTTGGGGCTACCAGCCTGCGCATAGAGGAGCGAAGCCAACTCACCACGGGTGGCGTGCTGCCGTTGCTCATAGAAGCCAAGCTTTGACTTAAACTTTGCGCGCGGCTTGTTCTCGGGCACAAGAGCGTCCGCATATTCCGGAACACCCTCAAACTTCAGGTCCTGACGGGCATGCAGAGTGCCAAGATACTCGGGAGCCAAACCCACAACAGGTGTAATGAACGTGTGGGTACCTCGATGCTGGTAACCGCTATCGCCCCATACTTCGATAACGTACTGCTTAGACGGATCCAGGGTGTTCGCCGGAATTTTAATCATCTCGAGAGGATTACTCGGAAAAATATCAAAGTAATACTCGTCATCAGTACCGTAACGCATGATGCTACTCATAAGCAGTACCGGGGTGAAAGCACCCTTCTCACGAATCACATAAAACATGCCGTAACGACTGGGAACGGTAGGTCCGTTGAATCCATCGCCCTTAATGACCAGATCCTGATCCTGCGTAGTGTCTTTCAGCGGGTTGTACTTCAGCTTGGGAGCAAAAGACTCAAAAGTCTCAGGGGTGCGGGGGTAATCGGACGTGTACATTGGGTGGTGGTCAATAACGTTCTTGCGAGCCCAAATATCCTCAATAGTCGAGGCCGGCTGCCCCTTCGGCTCGGCGAGGATGCCCGTTTCGTAACGTACGTTGGTGAGTTCAGTAAGCTGGTGGGAGTCCAGGGTGTTGTAGTAGGTCGTCAGGGCACGAGCCTCGATAGTCATCGTGGCTTCGAAGGTACCATCGTCAGCAATGGTGAAGTCCTTACCTTCTTCAAGACGAAGCATATCCGTAATAGGCTCCACCCCATGGGCATGGTTCTCCTCGGCGGCAACATAGAAGACCACGGTGCCGTGCTGTTCACGCCATTCCTTCGTGAAGCCAGCACCCTTCACCTTAACCGTGCCACCCTCATGGGTGTACAAGGTACCGCCGTAATCAGTGGAGTAGGTCGGCTTCGCGGCATTCTGCGTAACCGGCTGCGGAGTAGCAGCATTGACTACCGGCGTATTAGCCGCCGGTACTGCATCCTGCGCGAGTACCGGAGTCATCGGCAGGACCAGCGCGCCCGCCAGTACCAGTGCACTGCAATTGCGAGCCGTGTGCAGGAATGAAGACTTAGAGTTCGGAAGTGAGGACATAGAACATCCTTAGAAGTATGTCCCAATGGATGAGTGCGTCTTCTATGGGGGAGTTTCTGCCGAATCTTCGCCGTCGAAGTTGCGCTGACCCAATGAGAAAGTGGTTGAGTACCCCCGTCGGTTTCGAGGGTATTCTCACCCTATCAAACTCTCAATGAGAAATTGCAAGAAAACTCAAGGGATGGTTGAAAGTCCTGAAATTTTTGTGCCTCAATGACTCTGCGAACACTCAAAGAATAGGCATGGAAAAATGGTGCAAAAAACCCCGTGCACCCGAATGGAAAACCATTCAGGAACACGGGGTGTTCAGATTGGAACTAGTCCGCTTTACTTGGCGCGGTTTTACTTAGCACGGTTCTGGAAGTTGAACAGCATCTGCTCCAGCTGACCACGATTCACCAGGTCCGTCGCATTAAAAGCGCCGAAATCCGGATTAATGACATACTGCTGAGTGGACCACAGAATCTCACGGTAGAAGGCGGAACTCGGATTAACATCCGTGAACGAAGAAACACCGGAAACAGCTGGGGAACCCGCCGCACGGTAGGTGAACGCCGCAACCGTAGCGTTCGAAATACCTGCATCCGCGTGGAACTTACCATCAGACCAGCCGAAAGTAATGCCCTTCTCACGAACCCAAATGTACGCGGCGTAGTTCGGGTCGTCTGTCTTTACATCCGGCCACGGGGAGACTGCAGGGAGGTTCACCTTGGGGGCGCCAGCTTGAAGGTACAGTGCCGCAGCTAGCTCACCGCGAGTAGCGCGCTGCTGCTGTTCCTCATCGCTAAGCTTTGAGAAGAGGTGCTTATACTTGGGCTTGGGTAAAGATACATTCGTGAATTCCTCAAGACCTTCAAACTTCAGGTCCTGACGGCCTATGAGAACACCGCGGTGCTCCGGCGCGTAACCCACCATCGGTGTAATCAGAGTCTTATCCGTCTGGCTGACATAGCCGTAGTCGCTCCACGCTTCAAGGACGTACTGCTTAGACGGATCCAGAGTGTTTGCGGGAATTTTGATGGTGCGGTAAACAGCGTTTCCCCACAGCGCCATTACGCCATCGCTACGTTCGTAGTAGCGCTCCATCTCGCTCATGAGCAGGACGGGGGTGCCGGTGCCCTTCTCACGAATTGTGTACATGACACCCTCACGACCGGGGAGCTCATACGCGCTGAAACCCTCACCCTCAATCATCAGCTTTTGATCTTTCGTGGTGTCCTTCAGTGCATCGTACCTCCAGTGGGCCCCGATAATTTCAGGATGGCGACGGGTATATATTGGCTTGTGAATAGCCACGTTCTTACGAGCCCAAATATCCTCAATGGTCGGCCACGGCTGATCCTCGCCCACTGTGAGGATACCAATCTCATAGCGCACATCCTCCCCGCGGAAATACGGGACCCCATAAGCGGGAGCGTAGAAACTCTCCAAGTCGCCATATCTGATCGTCAGCTTTGCCTCAAAAGTACCGTCATCGGCAATAGGGAAACGCCAACCTTCTCCAAAGAAAAGCACCGACCTTGAAGGCTCAGTGTTGCCGGGACGATCTTTTGTGGCGGCAATGTAAAGGACTGCCTTGCCGTGCTGCTCACGCCACTGCTTAGTGAAACCGGTACCCTTCAGAGTCACGGT
>ERZ772972.407-NODE-407-length-15931-cov-2.625850_pt1 | contig 15931 bp, 8 predicted proteins | sample MGYA00580673_ERZ772972 | MGnify/ENA primary metagenome ERZ772972 (study PRJEB29015, sample SAMEA2738051) | human oral metagenome | biome: human oral; feature: human-associated habitat; material: saliva | place: China | collected 2229 ... | reverse complement strand
GTATATGTGCGGCCCCTTAGCGTAGGCGGCATGTACCGCTACGCCTCTGCTGCTGCGGCCTCGTCAGCGGCAGCTATGAGGGCATCCGCAGCATGCGGCTCAACGGCAGCAATAGTACGCAGGGCGGATACTGCAACACCACGTGCTTTCGGTGCAGGGGTAAGATGCTCAGGAACCGGCACCGCCACCCCGTAATGCACGCAGAGCTTCCCCAGCAGGTCAAGGAGCTGGTGGGCGGGCTTTGTCTCATTCAGCAGCTCAGCCAAAACGTACAGCACCCGGTAGCCGCTCAGGGCACTCATATGCGCCGCATCCTCAAGGGTTTTAGCAAGGCGCCCGGCCGTCAGCAGCTTCTCCGCCAGCAGCAGCCGCACCTGGTGCGCAAACCCGGCGGGGTCAAAAAGGTTCGAGGCGCATAAGCCCGCAATCGCCTCCGCCGCAGCCGCCCGGTTTTCAGCGCTCTTCGCGCTGCAGGCAAGAGCCAACGCGGAGTACACCGGAGCTGTTGGCACTTGGCGGCTAGCTTCAAGCAGCCGCATGGTTCGTTGAACCTCTGGCACCCGGTTCTGGGTCAGGGCGCGCATTAAGCGAATGTGAGAGTGAGCGGCATAGGTATCCGGGTTATGCTGCATAAGCCAGGCGAACCATTCAGGCACGTGCTGGGTGTGCGTCCATTCTTCCCTCTCGTGCATATCGCAGCTGCCGTCAATACGGGTGCACGGGCCGCCAAGGGCCGCCGACTGCATGGCTCCTGCCCCCTGCTCTTCGGTCATCATGGGGGCTTCCCAGATGGGCAGCTCCTGTTCATCCCGCGTTGAGTCCCACCACATGTCCAGATGCGCCTGCGGGTAGTGTATCCGCGTCCAGGGACGGGACTGTGCAGGTATGGGGCGCATGAACGGGGCGGCTGCGGAGCCTGAGCGCATTTCGTCAATAAAACGCATCATCTCAAAGATCAGCAGCAGGCTCACCCGCCGGTTTTCAAGACGGGCATTTCGGGTAATTGCCATGGTGCCGCCGGTAATAGTAGCAATAAGCTCCTGCCAAAGGGCGCCGTCATTATCTTTAACCTCAACCAGCTCAGCGAGCGCGAGCCCAAGAATCACGTTGTACCGACAGAGAAACCCCCACGAGCTAACACTCCAGTTCGCCTCCGGGGTGTGGATACCCTGAATCTCACGTATTGTGCGGCGCATGAGCTCCCGGTTCTGCTTATCAATCGCCTCAGTTCCCAGGACAATAATTCCGTCAAGGATACGCGCCAGCTCTTCACCTGCGCCCATGCCGTGTGTTTCCTCGGATACTTCGCTGAGGTGCTTCGTAAGAAGCCGGTTAAGTTCCACCGGGGTTGTAATAGGCTCACCGGGCGCATAGTTATCCGGTAACGGTGCGGTGCGTGAGGCAGGAATAAGGGGGATTTCAGCACCCTGTGGTGCCGCCTCGCACCTGCCCTGCGTATGATGCATCCTCTCCCCCGAAGGCTTCTCAAGTATGAGTTTTTGGGCACTCTGAGCAATATCCGCTGGGTACGACGGAAGAAACTCCCGCACCAACTCAGACACTTTCTGAGGCACCTCTAAGTAACCATGCTTATTAGCATAATTATTCAGGGCACGGAGCAGACTCAGCTGGGCTTTGACGCTTTTCTTATCGGCGCGGCTCAGCACTGCCCCACTGGCGTTTATCAACTCATACGGGTTATCGAGTGCACCCTCAGCTAGGAGGGTTTTATAGGCGGCTTGGCCCCAGGCGACAGCTGCTCCAGGTTCGGTGCTGAGCAAGCTCAGGTAGTTATCTTTACGGGCAAGTATCTCGCCCACGGTGGGGGCAAGATGCTTCTGAATATTCAGGTACCAGGCAATATGACGTGCCGAGAAATCGCTGAGCATCCCCGTCAGTGTGGCGTCTAAGAGGCGGTCACGGAACCCCGGCAGCCTCGCGCAGAGACTATCGAAGGCAGCCATGAGCTGGCTTTCGAGCAGCTGGTTTTCTTGTGCATCGCCGGAGCGGGTGCCGGTGGAAGAGGTGAGTATTGCCTGCGTGTCTCCCATCCCTTCGGCGGTAAAGAATGCCCAGAATTCCTTCTCACGCAGCCCCTCATCCTCCGTGAGGATACGCACTATACGTTCCGCGTGTGATTCACGGGTGAACGGCTCACCCTGGTAGGGGCGGCACAGGTAGTACCTGATCTCACGCAGATACTCCGGGTGGTACTGCTCGGGTGGCACATCCCGCATGAGGCGGCGCATAATGTGCAGGCTCCACAAATCGTGGCACCAGTGGATGTCCTCAAAAACTTTATTAACCCAGGTTCCGCCGCGGCTCATAATCCCCGCCGCAAACGCTTCACCGGCTTTCTGTCGTGCCGCTGCGTCGGTGTGAAAGCTCTCCTGGGGGTAGAGCGGGTACCCGGGGTCTGGGTGGTGCTTCACCCAACGGTTGTCTGCGTCTTCCTGCCCGGTAGAGTGCGCGAATAGCCCTTTCGGGTATGTCACGTGGTCGCGGCGTGCAACGGCTGCACGCAGATAAACCATGCGCAGGGTTGGTCCTTCAGCCTCGTACACCGCAGCAAACCCGCCTAGGGTGCGCATGATGGTGGTGCGTTCTTTCTCGTCTGCGTCAGCTAGGATGCTATCGAGCGTGTGCCAGTCTTCGGTGTTTTTATTGGTTAGAGCGGTACGTAACGCCTCGAAGCGGCTCTGGCTAGGTGGGGTGACAAGACCCGGTTCTGCGGTGGTATTACCGGCCATAATCTTCCTCATATTTATTCAGTGGTACTTGGGGCTGGGCTGGTGCTGGTTATAGCCTGTTCGCTGCCTCTGCCTGCTGCACCGCCTCCGCCAATAGTTCGGTGGGGTGCGGTTCAAGAGTCAGAATAGTACGCAGCGCCGCTGCAGCCGTGCCGCGGGCTTTCGGCGCGGGAATCAGACGATCAGGTATTGGTACGCTCACACCGTACTGCGTACACAATTGAGCCAGCAGAACGGTCAGCTGATGCCCTCTAGGAATCGTGGTTTCCCCCGTTACTACCGTAGTCAGGGTCTGAAGCACCCGGTACCCGGCTAGGGCGCTCAGCTGCGCCGTATCGTCAAGGGTTTTCGCGATACGAGATGCAATAATCACCTTCTCATCAAAAAGGAGAATCAGCTCTTTCGCAAGAAGCTGCGGGTCAAACAGGTTCGAAGCACACAGCCCGGCAAGTGCCTCAGCAGCGGCGGCTCTTCCTTCAGCCTCTGCCGCCCCGCAGGCGTGCGCTAATGCAGAATAAACGGGTTCCTGCAGCACCCGTCTGGTGTGTTCAAGAGAGCGTAGAAACAATACTGGCTGCATACCGTGGGCCAGCTCCATGTGGGCGTGTGCCGCGTAGGTATCAATATTGTGCTGAAGCATCCACCCTGCCCATTCGCGCACCCGCTGGCGGCCATTAAAAACCATAGCGTCGTGGATCCCGAAGTTACCGTCTCTACGATCTGCGGTACCCGCCAGGAGCGCACTCACGACTGGGTCTTTGCGGTAGGCCTGCGGTACAGGGGCAAACCACCATGCAGCTTCACGGTTCTCATCCCTGCCGTACCCCAGTGAGGGGATCCGGTAGCGCCTGCGTTCCCACGACCGCTGTTGCGGGGGTACCGCAACCATTAACGGGGCGCCTTCTTCGCCTGCGATGCTGCATTCAACGAACCGGTTGAGTTCGTGGATGAGCACGGTGCTGAGGGCGCGGTTGGGCAGGAACAGCCCGGTGTCCCCGCCGACTGTCATATGGGCTATGAGCCTGTCCCATGCGGCACCCGCTGGCTTGGGCAGCCCCGCGATTTTGGCGAAGGCAAGCGCTATCAGGGAGCTGTACGGAATGTTATCCCACAGGTGAGCTTCGGACTCTTCGTCTGTACAGTTGTTGTGCTCACGGTAGCTGCCCACGTATTCTTGGCGGGCCAGCTGCCGAATACGGTCAAGATTCTGCTCGTCTACCGCGCCTATACCGTGCGTAATAATTCCGTCAATGATGCGCGGCAGATCCGCCCCGTTTCCGGCATCAATGAGGTGTTCAGCGATAAGCTCGTTCAGCTCGGCTACACATGGGACAGACACCTTTTGCGCATAATAATGCAGTATTGGTGTGGTGCGTGGGGCGGGTACTTCCAGCGAATCAGCATCTGTTTTTATAGCACCCGTGATGCCTGTACCCTGTGTCTCCTCCGGTGTTATAAGTTTTTGTGCCTTCTCGGCGAGGTCTACGGGGAGTGTTGGCAGAAATTCTGCCACTAGTGTGCTGACTTTCTCAGGCACCTCTGCATAGCCGTGCTTTTTTGCATAGCTATTCAGGGCGTGGAGCAGGCTCAGCTGGGTTGTGACGCTCTTTTTATCGACTCGGCTCAGTACCGCTTCGCTCGCTGTAAGGAGCCCGCTCATATTCTCTAGGCTCCCTGATTGTATGAGGCTCTTATAGGCGTTTTGTCCCACGCTCACCGTTACCGCAGACGGTGCTGCTAAAAGCGCCGCATAGCTTCCTTCCCGCTGGGAAAGCTCACGGCTATCGGGGTTCAGGTGCCGATGAATATTCACGTACCACGTGATGTTTCGCGCCGAGAAGTCACTGAGCATCCCGGCGAGCGCGGCGTCTAAGAGACGGTCACGGAAACCCGGCACCTGATGGCACAGAATATCGAATGCGGCCATGAAGTCGTGCTCGACCCTGCTGCACGCCTCGGCGCGTTTTCGCGCGTTCATACCACGAACATCTGAACCGTTCTCTGCGAACCGGCGCGTATCTCCCATACCTTCAACGGAGAAAAATTCCCAGAATTCCCGCTGGTACAGCCGCTCATCTGAGGTAAGGATGCGGGCGATACGTTCCGGGCGGGACTCACGTTTTTTGGGTTCCCCATAGTAGGGGCGACGCAGATAATCGCGGATTGTTGGTAAATAGTTGGGGTGGTACCGTTCGGCTGGTACGTCCCGCATGAGCAGGCGCATGATGTGCAGTGCCCACAGGTTTCTCACACCGAGCATATCGTCCATTACTCGCTGAACCCACGCGCCCCCACGATGCAGAATACCTGCAGCGAATGCTTCAGCTGCTGCTTCCCGTACTGACGCATCTGTGCATAGCTGTTCCCCGGAGTACACCGGGTAATTAGTGCCTGGGTGCCGGGCATTCCACGAGGTGCATGGGTCGTTGGCGGAGGGCCACACGAATATTTCGCCCACTTTCTTACGCCCCGCCAAAGCCGCCCGCAGATAGAACATACGCGGGGTTGGCCCTTCCCTCTCATACACTGCGGTAAACCCGCCTAGGGTGCGCAGCACAGCGGAGCGTTCTTTCTCGCCCGTCCCCGCCAGGATCTCGTCTAGTCTCTGCCAGTTCCCGGTCTCTGGTGCGGCAAGGATTGCACGAATCATCTCGGCCAGGCTTTTCACTTGTGAGGTATGCGGCGGCAGATGCACGGGGCCGGTCATTTATTTGTCCTCATCATCGTATTGCAGCCTGTTCGCTGCCTCTGCTTGCTGCGCCGCTTTCGCCAATAGTTCGGTGGGGTGCGGTTCAAGAGCCAGAATGGTACGCAGCGCTGTTGCCACCGTGCCGCGGGCTTTCGGCGCGGGAATCAGACGGTCGGGTATTGGCACGCTCACACCGTACTGCACGCACAATTGGGCCAGAAGAGCAACCAGCGGGTACTCATTTACCACGTCGGTGGATTCCTGCAGCATAGCGTGCAGAGTTTGAAGCACCCGGTACCCGGCCAGCTCGTTCAGCTGCGCCGCATCGTTGAGGGTTTTGGCAAGGCGCCCCACAATCATTGCCCCATCAGCCATGAGCAGTTTGAGCTGTTCGGCAAACACGTGCGGGTCAAGCAGGTTCGAGGCGCATAGCCCAGCAATCGCCTCCGCGGCAGCAGCACGGTCGGCATCGTTTTTAGCCCGGCAGGCGTACCCCAAGGCTGAATATACAGGCTCACCCGGTATGCACCCGGTGCGTTCAAAAGTATTCAGAAAAAGCCGAATCTCAGGGCGGTGCGGGTAGTTCATCCCAGCGATGAGGCTCATATGTGCGTGCGTTGCGAGGGTGTCTAGGTTATGGCGCAGGGCCCACACCATCCACTCATACACCCGTTGCTCGCCCTTAAAATCAACGTAGTCGGCCACCCCAAAATTGCCGTTGGTGCGGGTGAACGGGCCGCCCAGAAGAGCGGACTCCACGGGGCTAATATTTTTTCCGGCTTTAATGGCCGGGGCAAACCACAGCGGGGCTTTCCACCCGTGCCCTTCCCAGGCACGCGCCAGCGACGATAATTTATACCGTTTACGTGTCCATTGGCGCTGCTGCTGGGGAACTTGCCGCATGAACGGTACTGTTGCCTGCCCGCCAGCGACCTGACGGGTGAACCGGTCTAGTTCGCGGATGAGCAGGGTGCTTGCTGCACGATCCGGCAGGTGAGATGCGGCGGTTAGCGTCTTTCCCCGGCCCGAAGTCATGGCAGCTATCAGAGCATCCCAGCTAGCGTGTTCAGGTTCGCTAGCGTTCACGGTCACTGTAGCGAGCACGCTAAGAGCGTTCCGTACGGGGCAAGCTCCCACTGGCCTATTGTCTGCCCGGTTCCTGCATGGTGGGAGTTATCTTGGTTCTTACATTGTTGCCGGGCTAGGCGTTTAATGCGGGTCAGAGTTGGTGCGCTTATTGCGTCAATACCTAAGGTGATGATCGCGTCGAGAATACGCGGCAGATCTGCCCCGTTGCCGGCATTAAGCAGGTGTTCAATCATTAGTTCGTTGAGTTCGGCAGCGTCAGTAACAGGGGCTTCGGGCGCATAGTTATCCGGTAGCGGTACGGTGCGTGGTCCGGGAACAATAGGGGCTTCAGCCGGGGCATTCTCTGTGCCAGGAGCCTCTGTTTCGCTATCTGCGGGGCTATTATCGGCGGCTATGATGAGTCTTTTAGCGGACTCAGCCGTATCTACCGGAAACGATGGCAGAAACTCGTTCACTAGTGCAGATACTTTCTGGGGAACCTCAGAAAGCCCATTTTTCTTTGCATAATTATTAAGTGAGCGGAGCAGGCTCAGCTGCGCTTTAACGCTTTTCTTATCGGTGCGGGCAAGTACTGTTCGGCTTGCTTCTATCAGCCCGTTTACCTCCCCCAGCTCCCCGGTTTTCATGAGGGTTTTATAGGCGTTCTGCCCCAGGGCAACAGCCGCCCCGGAGGGTACAGTAAGAAGCGCCGCGTAGCGTGGTTCTCGCACCGAAATCTCAGTGCTGGTGGGCTTTAGGTAACGGTGAATATTTACGTACCACGCGACGTTGCGGGCCGAAAAGTCGCTGAGTGTTCCCGTGAGAGTGGCCTCCAGCAGGCGGTCACGGAACCCGGGGATACGCTCACACAGCTCACTCAACGCACACAAGTAGGCGTTTTTAATCTTCTCTCGGGCTTCTTTTGCCCGCGCAGCATCCCAGATTAGTGCCGTATCGTTGCGATGCTCTAGGGACTGCTCATCGCCCATCCCTTCGACGGTAAAAAACGCCCAGAATTCTTTCTCACGCAGCGCCTCATCGTCCGTGAGTATACGCACTATACGCTCCGCCATGGGCTGCGGGGGCAGGTTCAGCCCGTCACCAGATATATAGTTACGCACCATCCGCAAATAAGGCAGCGGGTACTGGTCCGGGGTGAGGTGCCCGGCGAGCGTGCGGCATACCCGCCACACCCATTCGCGTCTGTTCCACACAGACGCGCAGATCGTCTCTAATCGTTTCGCAATGTCCCCTCGCGATATAAGACCCGCAGTGTAGGCGTGTACCGCACGGTTGAGGGCTTGCTTATCGGCGCGCATGACGGCGGGCGTGTATACGGGGTAGGCGGTTTTTCTGCGTTGTTTCCCCCAGTAGTCCAGGGTATCTGCCCAACCGCCCCCGGCAAGATACTCGGGGTTGGAAGCCAGTGCCGCCCACAGGTAGAGCATCCGCAGGGTGGGGCCTTCGGCCTCATACAGCCCGTACATCCCACCAAGGCTGCGGGCGATAGCGGTTCGGTCTTTTTCCGTTGTCTCAGTCAAGTAGGTCTCTAGCATATGCCAGTTCTCGGTATCTGAGCCGGTGAGAATCATGCGGATCGCGGCGGTGCGTTCCTTAACACTCATAGCTGTTGCATTCGCCGTTTCAGATGGTCTTTCAGGCAATTCTCGCTCCCTGGTGGTTGGTTGTTGTACACCAATAGTACGGCCTTTTAGCTGCGGATGCGCCGGGTCTAGCTGCTACTGTTTGCAACCCTTTCTAAAGCCCCTAGTCGGCGTATTATTGCTGCTTGTATCGGGTGTTTAATACGCGACGGCGGCACGGCTCTTGTCTATTTTTCTCATGGTTCTGCTGGCTCTTACCGCTGTGACGCTGAGAGAATTGGGTAATAGGTTCAGTAACAGAACACTTAGGGAGGTAACCGTGACAGATACCATGCAGCAGGTGCAGCTCGTGGAGTGGGGTGGGCCTGAGGTGCTGCACCTTGCGGAGGTTCCCGTCCCCGAGCCGGTGCGCGGGCATGTGGTGGTACGGGTTCAGGCGGCGGGTGTGAACCCGATTGATACCACCACCCGTAAAGGGCTGGGCCCCGCCGCGCAGCTGGCAGATACCAGCAAACCGGTAGTTCTGGGCTGGGATATTGCCGGGGTGGTAACCGCCGTTGCGGGTGACTACACCGGTTTCGCAGTGGGTGATCGGGTGTTCGGGATGGTGAATTTCCCGGTTCTGGGGAACGCCTACGCGCAGTACGCCTTGGTTCCCGCCTACCAGTTGGCTCATGCCCCAGATAATGTTCCGATGGAGCAGCTGGGGGCCGCTCCCCTTGCCGCTCTCACCGCATACCAGGCGCTTTTTGAGGTGGCGCGCCTTGCTGCGGGCGAGCGCATCCTCATTCATGCTGGCGCTGGCGGGGTGGGCCATATGGCGATTCAGCTGGCGGCAGCTGCCGGGGCGCAGGTGTACGCCACCGCATCTGCGCGGAACCGTGAATTCGTGGAGTCCCTGGGTGCGGTGTGTATTGACTACACCTCGGAAGATTTTCGTGAGGCTCTTGCCGACGATGGTGAGCATATTGATGTGGTGCTGAATTCAACCGGCGCGCAGACGTTCCTGGATTCGTTGGATGTGCTGGCCCCCGCCGACCGTATTTTCGCACCGGCGGGGCGTATTGTGACGCTCACCAGCCCCGACCCTTTGGAGGCGGCGCGGGAGCGCGGTTTCACGGCGCAGTGGCTGACGGTGCACCCTGATGCCGGGCAGCTTACTAAGATCGCGCACTATCTGCAGGAGGGCACACTGCGGGTTCACCTTGACCGGGTGTTTCCGCTGGCTGAGGCTGCGGCGGCCCACGAGTATATTGAGCAGCGGCACGCGCGCGGTAAGGTAGTGCTCGTTCCGTAGGCGCTGCGGCTAGTGCTTGTACGCTTCGGTGTGGGTGAACGGTTAGGTGGTTAGGGCGCAAAGGCCGTTTAATGGTGGTATGCCTGATTATGTGACTGGTTTTTACCGCCCGGATTCGTTCCCTTTTGAGCAGCGGCAAGCGTTTGCCTACGATTTCTTTCCCGCTGTCTCACCCGCGGCTTCCGACGCTCGCTCTGCCCTTTTGGTGTGGGTGCACGGCGGTGCCTGGCGGTTTGGTGATAACCGTGGTTTACGCGATATTTCTCGCGCCCAGGGTGCCATGAGGGCGCTGTTTCAGCGGGCGGGGTGGGCGGTTGCTTCGGTGAATTACCGGTATTCGCATCAGGGTTTGTTCCCTGCCCCGTTGCATGATGTGGCTGAGGCGGTTCGGTTTTTCCGGGCGAATGCGGCCCAGTTTGGGGTGGATGCTGGGCGTATCGCTATCGCTGGGGGCAGTGCGGGCGGGCATTTGGCGATGCTCTGCGCGTTCGCCGCCGATAGCGCCGCATCAGGTTTTCTGGATGCTGAGCTGGCCGAGTATTATCTGGGTTTTGGCTCTAGCGCCTACCCTGATGTTTCAGCGTCGGTGGTGTGTGCGGGGTCGTTCTACGGGGTCAGTGATGTGCGCACGATTTTTAGCGACAGGCCGTTGGCGGGGTGCCGACTGGCACACCGTGATGATGACGGCGCTGAGTGGCGCCTGCTGGGTAGTGTGTATCCGGTTCCGGCTGATACTGCGGCGGATGCGCCAGCCCTGGTGAACTGGGCGCGGGCGCATCCTCTTGATATGGTGCGGGCTGAGGGCCAGCGGTGCCCGCGCGTGCCCCTGTTTTTGGCGCATGGCATAGCCGATTCGTGTGTGCCGTATCAGCAGTCGGTGCGCGTCTTTAACGCTTTAAAGGCGCACGGAATACCCACCAATCTGGTGCTAGTTCCCGGTGCGGAGCATGCGGACCCGAGCTGTTTCAGCCCGGGGATTACCGCACAGTTTTTGGAGTTTCTGCAACGGCATATGCCCACAGACAGTACCGAAATGTCCCACGGAGTCAGCGTAAGCCGCCTTAACCGGGTGAAATAATTAAGGTACGAGCAGGGTTATGCCCTACTTTTTATTCATCCGGTGCGCCCGGTATGTTTCTACGTCGGCAAACGCTACACGGCGGTGTTTTTTCAGTTTTTCGAAGGGGATTTTCCCGTCTTCAAGAAGCCGAACAAGCGTGGGGCGTGACATTCCCAGATAATCGGCGGCTTCTTGGGTGGTCATCATTCTATCCTGTTGCACAAGCGTGACTGCTTTGTATTCCAGCTGTGCCCGCAGAATGGTTTCCAGCGGCGCGTACATATCAGGACTCAGGGGTATTTTTTCCCCTTTGCTATTTGCAATGTAGAGGGTATCGGTTTCTTCTGTGTGGTGCTCAGCGTCCCGTTTACGCTGGGTGTTTAAAAGCATGTCGAATAGTTCGCTGGGTGTGCTGTGCTGGCCAGCCGGGTCGGGCTCCTCTTCGTAATATCGCCCCTGCCCTCTGGTGCTCATACGATCACACTCTCTCGCCAATTTACGATATTTCTGTGCCTCCACCTTATCATATATTCGAAATTTTCGAAATATGGGATGATACCTTCAATATTTATTACGCCGATGCTGCGCCCACTATTACCTCAGCACCCGAGTACCGGGGTCAACCTCCGGGTCGTGGTTGGCGTACATGGCGATGCATCGCGGGTCGGCACCGGCGGCACACGCCCAGTCGAGGGAACTAAACGCCGCCTTGGCATCGGTCACAACCCCAGGACGCAGGCGCTTTTTGAGGTGGCGTGCCTTGCTGCAGGCGAGCGCGTGCTGATCCATGCGGGCGCCGGCGGTGTTGGTCATCTCGCGATTCAGCTTGCCCTCAACGCTGGCGCTACAGTTTACGCCACGGCTTCTGAGAAAAACCGTGATTTTATACAGTCTTTGGGCGCAGAATTTATCGACTATACAACCCAGGATTTCCGGCAGGTTCTAGGTTCTACCCTTGATGTGGTACTGAATTCTACGGGTGCACAAACCTTCATAAATTCTTTGGATGTGCTGGTTCCGGGCGGTCGAATCGTGACCCTCACAAGCCCCGATCCTTTAGAGACTGCACGCGAGCGCGGGTTTACGGCAGAGTGGCTGACGGTGCATCCCGACCGTTATCAGCTGGGTGAGATTGCTCGACTCATGTCGCTGGGGATCGTGAAGGTTCACGTGGATCAGACTTTCCCGCTAGAGCAAGCGGCAAAGGCTCATGAACTTGTGGGTTCCCGTCATGTGCGCGGCAAAGTGGTGCTTGTTCCTTAGATTCCACGTGTTCTCTGGAAGAAGACGATCCTGAATCTTTATAGGGCTGCTGATGCTCCAGACGATGAGGTGGCTGCCAGCATATGGTCCACGTCTCTGTGAAGACGCGCGGCTATGGCGGCATCATAGAGCACGCCGTTGTAGCAGAACTTTTCACGTTCTACGCCTTCAACCACGAACCCCGTATGGCGCGCCACTGCCGCTGATGCCGGGTTATTGGTACGGTACCCAAGCTCTAAACGGCGAACACGTGGGGACCTCGCGGATGTAAGAGCTGAGAAATCGTAGCTGATCTTGGCTTGTTCTGCGGGTTTTCCAGGTGATACAGCGCTATCATCCGACGCGTCTATATTCTGTGCCCAGTCGCACGCCGCACGCACGCATCGACGTGTTATACCGAGCCCACGGGTTTCTGCCGACATCCAGTAATAAACCCAAGCTCTATCCCAGGTTCCAGAAGGCTGGCGCCCCATACATCTGAAACCTACGCACCCGGCAGCTTGGTTATCAGCTTCCAGACACCATGCTATGTGTTCAGAAGACGGAAGAAGCTCTTCGCAGATGAGAGTTCGCGCATCTTCTACACCACCGAGAGCTGGCATCTGATGTACAAGATCGGGCGTTGCACGGTATATGTCATAGAGTCTTGCGGCATCATCTTCCCGCCAAGCCCGCAGTTTTATTTTCATGACCTTCCTCCGCGTTTGAGGTTATTAGTATCTGCTCCAAGATTACACGAGACTTCGCCGAAAAAACGGGTTTCTTGGGTACCAAATACAGAAGAGTAAACTAGTAACGATATGTCTGAGCAGAAACCCACCGAACACACAGATACTCCTAAGACCGCTCGAACCGCGCCCAGTATGGCGAGCATGGCGGCTGCCATTCATGCGGCGCCGGTGCGTGCACCCAAAAAGCCCGCGCGCGCATCCCAAACATCCGATGAGAAACCCGGCGATACTTCCACAACAGAGCCAAGCTCAAAACGACGTAATGCCCACAAGAATTCCTCGCGTAAAAATAACGCTTCACGCCCCAAAAACCCACACAAACATGAGCGCCGCAAGAACCACCGGGACCGGGCCGAACAGCGCCCCTATAACCCGCTGATTCCCGCTGTGATTACCTATCCCGAAGAGCTGCCCGTCAGCGAGCGCCGCGAAGACATTAAGGCGGCCATTCGTGATCACCAGGTCATCATTGTGGCTGGCGAGACCGGCTCGGGTAAGACCACGCAACTGCCCAAGATGTGCCTGGAACTCGGTCTTGCCGAGAAAGGCATGATTGGGCACACCCAGCCGCGCCGCCTTGCCGCACGTTCGGTGGCGGAGCGCATCGCCGAAGAGCTGGGACAGAAAATTGGTGAGACCGTGGGTTACCAGGTGCGTTTCACCTCTGAGGTGGGTGAGAACAGCGCCATTAAACTCATGACCGACGGTATTCTGCTCGCCGAAATTCAGCACGATAAGCTGCTGCGTAAGTATTCCACGCTCATTATTGACGAGGCACATGAGCGCAGCCTAAATATTGATTTCATTCTGGGGTATTTGAAGCGTATTCTGCCGCAGCGCCCGGATTTGAAGGTCATTATTACCTCCGCAACCATTGACCCTGAACGGTTCGCGCGGCATTTCGCGCCGAGTTTCGTGCCCGGTAAGGGTGTGGTAGACGATTCTCTCAGCGATGATGAACGTGAGATTGCCGAGCAGATTCTTCCCGATGCTCCCCCAATTATTGAGGTTTCGGGGCGCACCTACCCGGTGGAGATTCGCTACCGACCGCTCGATGGGGACGGCTATGCTGATGAAGATGAAGGCGACGAAGACCGTGACCCAACCGATGGAATCCTGGCCGCCGTCGAGGAGTTATCGAAGGAAGCACCTGGCGATATCCTGATTTTCTTCTCGGGCGAGCGTGAAATTCGCGATGCTCACGATGCTTTAGAGTCTTTGGTTGCCAAGTCCCCACGTATGAACTATGAGGTTCTGCCGCTGTATGCGCGTCTGTCTCTCGCGGAGCAGCATCGTGTGTTTACGCCGGGGAGTCGGCCGCGTATCGTGCTGGCGACGAACGTTGCGGAAACTTCGCTGACGGTGCCGGGTATCAAGTATGTGATCGATACCGGTACCGCCCGCATTTCGCGGTATTCGGCGCGCACGAAGGTGCAGCGTCTGCCGATTGAGCGGATTTCTCAGGCGAGCGCGAACCAGCGTTCGGGGCGGTGCGGTCGTGTGAGTGATGGTATTGCGATTCGGCTGTATTCTGAGGAGGATTTCGCGTCGCGCAGCGAGTTTACCGACCCGGAGATTCTGCGCACGAACCTGGCGGCCGTTATTTTGCAGATGATTGCGATCGGCGTGGTGCGTGAGCCCGGCGATATTGCGCGGTTCCCGTTTGTGCAGCCGCCCGCATCACGCGCGATTAATGACGGCGTGAATCTGCTGCGTGAGCTTGGGGCGCTTTCTGAGAACCCGGCTCGCACGGATAAAAGGGGGAAGCATCATCGTGCTGCCTCGACGCTGACCGCTACGGGGCGTGCAATGAGTGCGTTCCCGGTCGATCCGCGTTTGGCGCGCATGATTATTGAGGGTTCGCGCCGTGACTGTGCTAAAGAGATGATGGTTCTTGCCGCCGCTTTGACGATTCAGGATCCGCGTGAACGCCCGGCTGAGGTGCGTGGCACCGCCGATGAGATGCACGCCCGTTTCACGGACGATAAATCTGATTTTTCGTCGTTCCTGCTGCTGTGGCAGTACATTAATGAGCGCCAGGCTGAGCTTTCCTCTTCGCAGCTGCGAAAAATGTGCCACCGCGAGTTTATTAACTTTTTGCGTATTCGTGAGTGGCAGGACCTTTTCGCCCAGCTGCGTGAGATGGGGCGCACCGCGAATATCCGCGTGTCGAACGGGCGCGATATTGACGCTTCAGGGCGTGAGGTTGAGATTCATAAGAGCCTGCTTTCGGGTCTGCTCTCGCATGTGGGCGCTAAAGAGGAGCGTGAGAAAACCTACGGCAAAGCCCCGCGTGGTCCGCGCGAATATCTGGGGGCGCGCGGCACAAAATTCGCTATCTTCCCAGGTTCCGGGCTTTTCAAGCAGAACCCCGACTGGGTGCTTTCCGCCGAGCTTGTGGAGACTTCCCGGCTGTGGGCGCGCACAAACGCCGCGATTGAGCCGCAATGGGTTGAAGAAGTGGGCGGGCACCTGCTGAAGAAGCAGTATTCCGAGCCGCATTGGTCGGCAAGCCGGGGTGCCGCCGTGGCGTATACGAAGGGCACACTGTACGGGCTGACGATTTATGCCGACCGCCCAGTGCAGTATTCCCGGGTAGATGCCGCCGCTGCACGTGAGATTTTTATTCGTTCCGCCCTGGTGGAGGGCGACTGGCGCACCCAGCACAAGTTCTACAAGCGCAACCTGCGTGCCCTGGCTGAGGTTGAGGAGCTTGAGGCCCGCCTGCGCCGCCGCGATCTGCGAGTGGATGACGCCGTACTTTTCGAGTTCTATAATGCGCGCATCCCCGAGCATGTGACGGACGTTCGGTCCTTCGATAAATGGTGGAAACACGCACGTTTAGAAAACGATAACCTGCTCGATTTCAACCCGGAAAACCTTATTAATGAGGATGCCGCCGATTATGACGATTCGCAGTTCCCACGCCAGTGGGTACAGCGTACCGACGGCGGCGAACTTACCCTGGATTTGCGGTACGAATACGCCCCGGGGGCGGGGGTAGGCGGTGCCCGCACGGATGCGGCAAAACGCGACGGCGTGGCGGTTCAGGTACCGATTCTGTTCTTGAACCAGCTGACCCCCGAGCCGTTCCGCTGGCAGATTCCGGGGATGCGCCACGAACTTTTGACGGCGCTCATTAAGTCGCTTCCGAAGGCGATTCGCCGTAATTTTGTGCCCGCCCCGGATGTTGCACGTATGGCGTTGGAGTCTCTGGCGGCGGACTACTCCCCCGCGACTGACGAGCTTTTGCCCTCGTTCGCGCTGGTGCTGCGCCGTCTGCGCGGCGTGGTGGTTGAACCGGATGCATTCGACTGGGACTCCGTGCCGGATCATCTGAAGTTCACGTTCCAGGTGCGCGATGCCCGCAATAAGATTCTGGGCGAAAGCAAAGATATTCGTGAACTGCAGCAAAAACTCCATGCGCAGATCCGCTCCGCCCTGGCAGATTCGCTAGGTGCTTCGGAGG
>ERZ772972.405-NODE-405-length-15946-cov-30.632119_pt1 | contig 15946 bp, 10 predicted proteins | sample MGYA00580673_ERZ772972 | MGnify/ENA primary metagenome ERZ772972 (study PRJEB29015, sample SAMEA2738051) | human oral metagenome | biome: human oral; feature: human-associated habitat; material: saliva | place: China | collected 2229 ... | reverse complement strand
TGATTCCTCCCACCAATTGCAGGGCTAATTTTTGCTTGGGATTTAACCCTTCATTGATCTTACGAAAAACCTTTAAGAAGTCATCCAAGAAACCGACGATTCCATACAAGACTAAAATAAAGAGGATCAATTGAACAGGGCGCGTAAAGTTCCCTGTTAAAAAGCTAAAGACAAGAGTGACAAAAACCGAAGTGATTAAGAAGACCACTCCCCCCATGGTAGGAGTTCCTGCTTTAGCTTGGTGTTGCTTCACATCTTCGTGCATTTGTTGACCCGAAATATGGGCTCGTTGATAGAAACGGATAAAGGCAGGAATACCAATAACCGTTAGAATAAATGATACTACTAAGGTAGCAAGTAACATATCAGTCTCCTAATGTAATTGTTATTTTCTTTGTCTTCTTGAGAGAGGTATCCATTTTGACACTTTGCTTCATGACATGAGAGCCTTTGCCCTTATAGGTGACTTCCATATCCGTCCATCCAGCAAAGATATCAACATTTTTCTTGGTCCATCCATACATGTCAGGCACTGTATCAAGGTCATCCGTCAGCAAGAGGACTTGTTGATTTTCTTTTAATTTGGTACCTACTGACACAGACATCTTTTTAATATTTTTTCCAGTACCTAGGATGACAGGCTGGATCAAATTACGACGCAATTCATCTGCAAAGCCACCTGGGCTGATAGTTTGTTTCAACTTCAATTCTTTAGACAGAGATTCTGCTGACGGCATTTTATAGAGTTCCTCTTTGGAAACACCGTCCAAAGCCTTGGTTTCAGATACTAAATTCAGCTCATCCTTCAAGGCAACTGCATCTTCTAGAATGGGATTCACAAGTTCTTGCCAACTGGTCGGACTAAAGCTGATCTCAGGTTGTTGAACCGTCACATACATGATAAAATCTGGATCCTCGGCAGGCGTCATGACTACAATGGAGTTGATATTGTTATTTTCTCCTTCCAAATACCCGTTAGCCGTCGCAATTTGGGCTGTCCCCGATTTAACAGCAACATTTTGGCCAGCTACTTGAATAATCGGACCTTCCGAAGAGTAGAGAGTACCAAATTGGGGATCTGTCCCTACCGTAATCATATAATTACGGGTCTGTTGGGCAGCTGATGCCGACACTGGATTTCCGACAACTTCTTTTTTGGATTTACGAGCTGCATCATTTTTAGCATCATAAATTCCACTGATAAACTTAGGTTCTAACATCACGCCATCATTGGCAATGGCAGAGAATGCTCGCAACATCTGCGTTTGGTTGACAGATAGCCCTTGTCCAAAGGCAGACATAGCTTGAGTAACATAGTTATCACCCGGAAGGCTTCCAAAACTCTCATCGCCCATGCCAAAACGGGTAGGGAGACCAAATTTGAAGCGGTGGAGGTAATTCATCCAGACGTTATTTCCCATCTTCTGCTCTAGCTTGGTCATCCCAATGTTACTTGAATAGGCAAAAGCTTGGGCAATATTCATATAGCGACCTTCTGACAAGCCCATATTGATTTCCCAGTCTTTGATGGTCGCATCCTTCACTTGTAACTCGTTATTAAAATAAACCTCGTTATAGGCTGGGAAAGTCCCATGATCAATCGCCGCAGCCAAGGTCATGACCTTCATAGTCGAACCTGGTTCGTATTGATCCTGGTAAAGAATCGTGTTCCAGGTTCTCAGATTCTTAATATCCAAGCCTTCTTTGGTATCTGCATTATAGGTTGGACGTTGTGTCGTTGCAAGGATTTCCCCTGTTTTGGCACTGACCAGGGTCGCACTGACATATTTACCTTTTACCTTTTCTTGGAAAACATCCATTCGTGTTTCGAGATAGGTTTGAAGTTCCGCAGAAAGGGTTGTGTAGACATCCTTTCCATCTTCGGTCTTCACGGCAACCTTATCTGATCCCGGCACAATATTTCCGTTGCGATCCTTTTCATAGGTCACAACGCCATCCTGACCACCTAGGATACGATCCAAAGACTTTTCGATTCCCGTTGTTCCCTGCAGGGTTTTATTGCCTTCTTTATCTTCTATCAATTGGGCTTGACCGATAAATTGAGAGGCAAAGGTCCCATTTTTATAACTCCGGTTTGGACTCGTCGTAAAATCAACACCTTTAATGTTGGCAGCTTCTAGTTCACTCCGGATAGCATCCATGTTGCTATAACTAATATCGTTCCCCGCTGCACCAAAAGAAACTTGGTTGAGCTTCTTTTGAGACAGTTGTTGGACGACATAATCTTTTTCCATCCCCAAATAACGATTAAAAACGTCCGCTACTTGGTTGTATTGGCTTTCTTCAACGTATAAAACTTCACCTTTTGCAGATTTATAGGTTTTGTCGATAATCGCATAAACATTATAAGTCGTCGCATCCTCAGCAATAACAGCTCCATTTCGGTCATAAATTGTTCCTCGTTTGGCTGGAACAATCTCTGTTTTCTGATGGACTTGATGGGATAACTCAGATAAATTTTTTCCGAATTTGCTATCTGTGCCTATAATAACTGCAAAATTAATGAGAAAGATGAAGAAAACAAGAATGGAAAGCAAACTTAAATTCTTAGCTACTTGCCGACGATTTTGGTCTGGAAGTTTCCTTTTTTTAAGGGAATAACGAATGATTTTCTTTTTTAATTTACTCATCGCTACTTGAACTCACCACTTTTCGATTTTCTTTTTGGAGGGTCATCCCCTGAGAACTAGCTAACTTAGACAAGCGTTCATATCGAGTCAACTCATTGACTTCTTGCCGGATATCTTCTAGTTCAGTCTCTTTTGTTTTTAGTTCCGTATTGAGGTTTGTCAAATCGCTTTGTACCTGTAGAATCCGCGTCTGCATAAAAATAATACTGACAGCGAGAATAATCCCTGTTAGGACAATCGAGCCATAAAAAGCTTTTTCTACTCTGGTAAAGCGACGAATACGATCTTGCAACTGACTGCCACGAGATCGTAATGGTTGATCTGCCATGTTTATTTCCTCTTACTTATGAATTTTTCGAGCAACCCGCAATTTTGCAGAATGAGCTCGGTTGTTCTTCTCTAACTCTTCTGGGCTTGGAAGAATCGGTTTACGAGAAACTAATTCCATTTTTGGTTTTAAGTCCTCTGGGATAAAGGGCAAGCCCTTCGGTACTTCTACTGTAGAAGCTTCTTTAAACAATTGCTTGGTCAAACGATCTTCCAAGGAATGAAAGGTAATGACTGAAATACGACCACCAACTGCCAACAAATCCATAGCCTGCTGGATTGATTCATCAGCCGCTCCCAATTCATCATTGACTTCGATCCGAATAGCCTGAAAAATTTGTTTGGCTGGATGCCCCTTTTTCTTGAGTTCCTTGGCTGGTTTTGCCGACTTAATAATCTCTGCTAATTCTGTCGTCGTTTCAATCGGTTTGACAGCACGCGCCTGTTCGATCTTTCTAGCAATTTGTTTAGAGAATTTATCTTCCCCATACTTGAAAAAGATGCGAACCAAATCATGGTAATCATAGGTATTGACTACTTCATAAGCTGTCAAAGAAGCGTCTTGATTCATCCGCATGTCCAAGGGAGCGTCTTTTTTATAAGAAAAACCACGAGACCGCTCATCTAACTGAGGACTAGAGACTCCCAAGTCATAACAAATGCCATCAATTTCACTGACTCCCAATTCTTGGAGACGCGCTTGAAGATTCCGGAAATTGTCTTTGATGAAAGTTACCATGCCTTTTTCAACATAAGGAGCTAATCGTTTCTCCGCATTATCAATCGCATGCTGATCTTGGTCAAAGGCATATAAATGTCCTTTTTCACTTAATTGACTTAATAAATATTCGCTATGGCCGGCTCCACCTAATGTGGCATCCACATAGATTCCATCTGGCTTTACATCCAGCATATCAATCGTTTCATGGAGCAAGACCGTTACATGATGAAATTCTTTACTCATATCCTATCTATTTTACCACAAATCTGACCAGGATGCACTTGAGATTCTTTCCTCTATCCACACACTGTTTCGGGATAAAAAGTTCCTATTCTTTAAAAACCTCATTCTATCAACCAATAGACCTATAGAAGTAAATTGTGATACAATAACTCTATGAAAGATAAGAAATACCTTCTCCTTGGCCTGCTAGTGGCCGATCTTATTGCAGTTTACTTTTTCCTACGAACTCCTGTCCCTTGGATTTTTTGGACAGCAACCTTCGTTCTTGCCGTCTCCATTTGGATTTTTAAAAATCAATGGAAAAACTACAAAAATAGAGATAAGGATTCAGACTAGCCCATATAGAACAAGAAAACTCGATCAGTTCAACTTCTGATCGAGTTTTCTATTGTCTATTTATGAATTGGGATCATCCAAACTACGGCCGTGCAAACCTTTCTCTCGTTGTACTTGGCGTAGTTTCTCAGGTGTCACATCGTTACCTTCTTCGTCCACCACTTTAATTCCTTCGATATGGTGGCGAACGGAGCGACGGTATCCTTCAATGTATTCTTCACGAAGTTTTGCTTGTTCCACTTCTTCTTCTGGCGTCAAACCTTCAGTTTTTTTCTTTTTAGCAAGCTCATTGATGCGAGCGATTTTTTCAGGTGTCATAATAAGACCTACTTTCTACCTGTCATCAGGTACTTATTTTGTGTTCAATTGGTTGAAGGCTGCAACATTATTAGCTTTCGCTACAAGGCCTGCAAGAAGGGCCAGACGGTTGTTTTTAACAGCCTCATCTTCTGCCATTACCATGGTATTGTCAAAGAAATCATCGATGATTGGGCTAAGAGCAAAGAGTTGAGCCAATTTGTCACTAGCTGCACCAGTCAATTCAAGCTCTTCAATCGCTTTGGCAAGAGCTTTTTCTTGATCATTTTCAAAGAGACTAGCATCGACTGCTACTGAAGCATCTGCTTTTTCTGCCAAGTTGAAGGCACGAGAGAGGGACTCAACAGCCGCCTTGTAACCATCGGTCTTCGCAACTTCTGAAAGAGCTTCAGCTGCTTCCAGCATATCAGCCACGACAAAGTTTGAACCAGCAAGAACAGCATCTTTGATATCTTTTGGTGTGCGTCCCATCATCTTGTCCACACGCGCCTTGATGAAGTTGAGCACTTCTGCTTGATTGTCATAAGAAAGGCTATCAAATGAAAGTCCATAAAGGCTGTCAATCAACTCATCCATAGGAATATTCCACCCAAAGGCATCCAAGATCCGAACAATCCCTTGTGTTGCACGGCGAAGCGCATAAGGGTCATTTGAACCTGATGGAATCAAGCCAACTGAGAAGAAGGAAAGAAGGGTATCCAATTTATCCGCAAGGGCAAGGATGGCACCAACCTTGGTTTCAGGAAGGGGTCCATCTGCTGAATCAGGAAGATAGTGCTCACGGATAGCTGTCGCTACTGTAGCATCTTCACCAGCAAGGAGGGCATATTTTTCACCCATGATTCCCTGCAATTCATCGAACTCTCCAACCATACCCGTCAAGAGGTCAAATTTGTAAATTTCAGCTGCACGAGCTACGGCTGCCTTTTCTTCTGCAGTCAAACCAGCTTGCTCAGCTAATGACGCTGCAATGACACCAGCACGGGCCATGTGTTCAGACAGAGAACCAATTTTTTCATGGAAGGTCACGTGTGCCAATTTAGCAACGAGGTCTTCAATCTTAAGTTTTTGGTCTTCACGCCAGAAGAATTCACCATCTTCGAGACGCGCCACCAAGACTTTTTCATTTCCTCGAACGACATTTTCCAAGTGCTCAGCGTTACCATTACGAACTGAGATGAAGTTTGGTTTGAGCTTACCATCAAGGTCACGTACAACAAAGTAACGTTGGTGTGTTTCCATTGATGTCACCAAAACCTCTTCTGGAACGTCCAAATATTTAGTGTCAAAACTTCCCATAAAGGCAGTTGGGTATTCGACCAAGTTCAAGACTTCATTCAAAAGGCCTTCTTCAATTTGGACTTGCACACCTTGTTCTGCTTCGATGGCCTTGATTTGTTCACGAATCATGTTTTCACGTTCTTTGCTATCCGCAATCACGTAAACGGTACGAAGGTCTTCTTCATACGAATCCGCATTGGTAATTTCCACTTCGTGTCCAAGGAAACGGTGTCCACGACTCACACGGCCTGACTGGATATCCAAGAAATCAAGGTCAAGCGCTTCATCACCCAAAAGAACGATCAAGGTGTGAACTGGGCGAATGTATTCAAAGCTGTTTTTAGCCCAGTGCATGCTAACAGGGAAGGTCATTGAAGCAAGCACTTCTGGAAGGCCAGCCAAGACTTCTTTGGCAGGTTTTCCAGCTTCGTGCTTCGTAACATAAACGTACTCTTCCCCTTTGACTTCACGGAATTCGATATCATCAACCGTCAAGCCTTTTCCACGGACGAATCCTTGCGCTGCTTTTGAGAAGTTTCCATCTGCATCCAAGGCGATTTTCTTAGAAGGTCCTTTAAAATCTTCGGTCAAATCAGATTGTTGATCCGCCAAACCAATCACACGGACGGCTAAACGACGTGGTGTTGAGAAGGTTTGAATGCTTTCATATGAAAGACGGTTGTCATCCAAGAAGGCTGCCATTTTCTCACCGAGTTGTTTTTCACTTGGTGTGACAACGTAGGCTGGCAACTCTTCAAGTCCTAGTTCTACTAATAAGTTTTTTGTCATGTTTTTTCTCCGAAAAATATCTTTTTTTCCAGTTTGCCTTATGTGATTGGCACGCAAGCAACCGACTTCGTCGTTTCATTGCTAAAATTGGAGCCTAAGGTCTCCAATTTTGCCTGGTATCGTTAGTTTCTCTAACGATACCTTTATCACTGTGGCAACTGGTTCTGTAGGATTGCTCTATCATCCAATCCCATCTAATACGCTCTCTTTATTCTTCCTCTTCTGCTAGGAGTTTTGCGCGTGTGGCTTCGTCGAGCAGTGGGTAACCGAGTTTCTTGCGTTCTGCGACGAAGGTTTTGGCTACAACACGGGCCAAGTTACGGATGCGTGCAATGTAGCCAGCGCGTTCTGTAACAGAAACAGCACCACGTGCATCTAGCAAGTTGAAGGTGTGTGAGCATTTCAAAACATAGTCATAGGCTGGGTGAACAAGGCCCAATTCCAAAGCACGTCCTGCTTCTTTTTCAAATTTCTCAAAGTTTTCAAGCAACATATCTTGGTCAGAAACTTCAAAGCTGTATTTTGAGTGCTCGTATTCTGGTTGAAGGAAGATTTCTCCGTATTTTACCCCTGGAGCCCACTCAATATCGTAAACAGAATCTACTTCTTGGATATAAGAAGCTAAACGCTCCAACCCATAAGTGACCTCAGCGGTAACAGGACCAGTTGCCAAACCACCGACTTGTTGGAAGTAGGTGAACTGAGTGATTTCCATACCGTCAAGCCAAACTTCCCAACCAAGACCAGCTGAACCAGTTGATGGGTTTTCCCAGTTATCTTCAACGAAACGAATATCGTGTTCCAATGGGTTGATGCCCAATTTTTCCAAAGACTCGAGGTAGAGTTCTTGGATATTTGAAGGCGATGGTTTCATGACCACTTGGAATTGGTGGTGTTGGTAAAGACGGTTTGGGTTTTCCCCGTAACGTCCATCAGCTGGACGACGTGATGGCTCTACATAAGCCGCATTCCATGGCTCAGGACCGATGGCACGAAGGAAGGTATAAGGACTCATGGTTCCCGCACCCTTCTCGTTATCATACGCCTGCATGAGCATACAACCCTGGTCATTCCAGTATTGTTGCAAAGTCAAAATAATCTCTTGAAAAGTCAATTTTTTAGACATGTTTTACTCCATTTTCTATAATTTCTTGCGACACGAGTCTGCCTCGTCGATCATACGAGGCAAGACGAGTTAGTACTGCGTCTAGCTCAGGCACCCTAGTGCTGAGCGTGGGACAGCCCGACTGAAAGGAGGTCTCTGCCACTGACGCAGTGAAAGGTTAGTTTTTTAGACATTATTTACTCCATTTTCTATAATTTATTGCGACCTAGAATACAAAAAGAACCGTGTCTTTCCCCCTAAGTCAAGTGACCTAGGGGCGTCAGAAACGCGGTTCCACCCTAATTTATTACTTCATTTTATTCTACTGTACTCAGCTTTTTACTGAGAGAAAGCGCCACATGCTTATCTTGTTCCACTTGGCTTTCACTGTCCCAAGCTCGCTAAAAAAACGCCATAAGCCTTTCTTTCTTGACTAGTATTATAGCAGATTTCTATTCGAGTGTAAACAAAAAACAAGTCCGAAACTGTTGTTTCAGACTTGTAGAAATTCCTTTCAAAGAAAGGGTAAGGTTATGGGCGTTTTGCAACCTTTGGTTTTTTCCCATTTAATTTTTTCTTAGCAGCTTTAACCTCTGCTAAGGCCGCCTTGACTTCCTGTTGACTAGCACCAGGATTAGCCAGTACAGCTTGAGCGCGGATAAAGGCTTGAAGGTAGTTCACCTTCACCTTATCTGCTGCATAGATAAACTTAGCGTTTTTAGCTTGGAACTGGAGTTCTGCTGCAATCAATTTCTTAAGACTTGAGAAATCGGTTGTTTTGCCAGTTAATTGTTGATCAGCCGCCTGGTAGTTCGCAAGCGCTTGGTTGATTTGCTCTTGTGTCACACCTTCGCGGACGAGCAAGAGAGCCAACTCCTTAAAGCTTTGATCAAAGGCACGTCGAGCAGAATCCTTAGCGTTCGCATAACGGCCTGTTTTTGAAGTCGCATCATAGGCAGCAATAGCTGATTTTAGCGCTGTGAAATCAGACTCTTTCCCATCTAATTGACTGGTTACCAATCCAAGATTTGAAAAGATTTGGTCAACTTCTGCTTGTGATAACTTAGTCGCAAGAGCTTTCTGAGCTTCTTTGTATGCTGCATCATAAGCTAAACGTTTTTCACTTGTTGCATTAAAGTACTGAGGAGTGCTGGTCAAGTTAGCTTGTTGAGCCAACAATTGCAACAATTGGGTCTTAATGACAACAGAAAGTTTTGCGAGGTTGTTTTGATCCGCCAGAACGGTCACAGTCGGTGCATCCTCAAACAACTCATAGCCTGTTGGTAGACTGACTGAAATCGTATAGGTTCCAACTGGGACATCTTTTCCAAAAGCATTCTTGCCATAGCGTTGAACTGGAAGAACAAAGGTTTCACCAGCTTGATTCTTCAAGACAACTGGTGTTGTTCTTGGTACTGCTTGATCAAAGACCAGGCTCAAAGGTGCAGTGACAATCTCTTTCGCCAAGAATTCAATGGTCTTAAAGCTGTCCTCTGCAGTGATTTCAAATTTCTGAGTTCGTTCGCTGACGAGTTTCAGATCTGATTTGTCATAGGCAAAGAGTTCTGCAACATAGCTACCAAACTTAAGGAAATTGATTTCTTTCCCTTTATCTAAGTTAACATACCGTCCTTGATCATCCTTGATACGGTAGACAAAATCAGTATCTAATTCTTGATGTGTATCGGCATCTAGAACCGATACTTTAATCCGACCACTATCCTCAGTAGCAGCAAAATCAGCAAGAGAGGCAAAGTCGCGGTTTCCAGCGTAATCTTCAACCACATAGTAAAGTAAGTCTTTACTGATTCCTTCTGGAAGAGTATAGCCTCCATCCTCATTTGCCGTTAAATAGACACGGTTTTCAAAACGGCTAGTTTTCCCTAGGGCGTCTTTCCCCTCCTTAACCAGGGTCCCCTCTTCATCAAAGGCCTTGACATAGAAGACTTGCTCTCGTAAGATTCCACCATTGCCAACATCTTTTGTTTTACGAGCATAGAAGGTTTCTACCCCATCCTTCTTGGTCGTGTAACCTGAAGTCAAGACTGGTTTTTGGGTATCAATTTGGAGGTTAAAGCGAACAACTTGCTCGTCTGCTCCTGGAACTGCTGGTGTATAACGAACCTCATAGACATAGTGACCATCCGCCACCTTTTCACCCTTGGCATCAGTTCCTTCCCAAGCCGTGTTGTCGACTAGATAAGATCGTTTCCCACGTCCGTCAAAATAATTCTTACGAGCAGAGAAAGCTCCTGTACTTGTCCAAACTGGCTGAGCAAATGCTTGATCATCTGCCTTGTAGACAGCTGCTTTCATATTTTTTAGGTTTCGCAAGACTACAGCACGGTACTGCACGTAATCTTTGTTTCCATCTCCATCTGGAGAAATAGCCAGACGTACATTGCCATCCGCATCTAAATGGAGGACATTCAAACCTTCTGGAGTTTCTACTGTCCCAAGAACGATTGGGCTTCGTTCTGCTGTTTCCTTCTTAGCAGTCGAATAGAGCACGTCGTTAGCGTTAGAGACTAAGGATGTTACATTCGCCTTTGATGGCACATGTTTGGTTTCTGGAACATCATAGTAGAATCCTGATTTCCCTTCTCTTACCAAATTGTAGATTGGTTTTTCAACCGCAGGGATATTTTGGAAAGAACCACGGAAGCCCATAAATGGAATGCTAACCACATCGCCGTCATCTGCTGGATCCACAAAGCGAACAAATCCTTCTAGGAAGTAACCGTTCGGCATCAATTTAGTCAATTCCTCTGCAAACTTAGACGCATCGACAGTCACTGTCACTGTCTGACTACTATGGGCTTTTACAGTTACATTTGGCCATACCGTCTCTGTTAATTTCCGAGGCTTCAAGGTAAAGCGATCATCTTTTACATCGTCGGTAGTGGTATTCACAATCATCTTCAACTCTCTGTCAGTATCAGAAATATTATGAACGGTCACATCAAAACTAAACCGATCCTCGACATTGCCAAGAGTTACGCTTGGGTAAGCATCTTCATTCGTTACATATAGGTCTGTTGAAACCGCTGCAGCAGTATCCACAATCCCCGCCCCTTGTTGACGTACCGAAGTGTAAGCACCCGTTTCTTTGTTGAGGTGCGGTTTTGCGGTTGACATGATTAAGGCTTTGACTGTTGCAGATAGCTCCTCTGGCGAAAGTTCTGGATGATGAGCTTGGAGGTATTCCTTCACCAAAGCCGATACCCCAGCTACATGAGGGGAGGCCATACTGGTTCCGCTCATACTACCATAGCTATTGTCATTTAGAGATGAAAAGATCGACCCACCAGGTGCTGTGACATCCGGTTTTAATTGGCCATCTGTTGAGACTCCCCAACTGGAGAAATCTGACATCTTATCTGCATCAGGGTTTGGACGATTGTCTAAGCTACCATCAAAGACAAGCTTGTAGTCTTTACCTTTAATCGCTTCTCCATAGCGCTTAGAAATGAAAACAGCAGGGATCTTTCTCGCATCCCCTTCGAGGCCCATTTTGACATTCGCGCCTTCGACACTGTTGTAAATAAGGGCTCCAATTGCTCCTTTTTTATAGACATTAGCGACCTTATCTGAGAAGGTGATTTCGCCACGTTTGATAAGGGCAACTTTACCAGTCAAATCGAGACTGTCTAAATCACTCTCACGCCCCAAACCAGCATCTACATAATCATATTCTTTCCCATTTTCGAAATTGGCATCTGTTTCAGCTGCTGTATAGGTGAATTTTCCTTTATCCAAGTCGGCATTGTCTTCCAAGCCTCGAACTGTAAAGACTTCTTCTGTTACAACCGAATCATTTACGGATGCAACTGAAATAGACTCTTCTACGGTTGAAGGACTCCCCACGACACCGTAATCAGGGTTTTCAGCACTTGGATTGTCATAACCGTATCCATAGGTATTGCTATTGCCCGCCGCGATAATAACACTAACCCCTTTTGCGCGTGCTCGTTGGATAGCTTCTCGGACAGCGGGACTAGCATTCACTGTAGAACCTGTCACAGATCCCAAACTCATGTTGATGACGTCCGCTCCCAATGCAACTGCGTCATCAATCGCTTTCACATAGACAACATCACTGGTTGATCCACTACGATCAGAGAAGACTCGCATAAACATCACTTGGGCTTCTGGAGCAACTCCGTATACATAGTTGCCATCCCCAGCTTTTTTGTCAGGGTTCCCAGTCGCAATCCCTGTTACGTGCATACCATGTGAATCATGGTCTTTTTCTTTAATATTGTCATCTCCATCCATATAATCATAAGCAAAGACGACCTTATCGTTGTACCATTTTCCGTAATCAATTCCCGCTGCTTTTTTTGCAGCTTCTAATTCTGTTTGATTTTTGAACTTCCCTTTTGTCGGGTCTGAAATCCGCAATACTTCATGGTAGACATCTAAACCAGAGTCAATGACTGCAACAACAGTCCCTTCACCCTTGTAGCCTTTTTCCCAAGTTTGAGGCACATTAATAATCGTATTGCTGCTGATACTGAATGGTTTGTCTTCAGCTTTCTTTTCAGCTCTTGCTTCTGTTGCAGGGTTAGCCTCAGCCTTCTCCTCTGTTGAAGAGGGTTTAACTTCTGTTTTTTCCTGTCCCTCACTTGCTTTTTCTGCAGGTTTAGCCTCATTTTTAGTTACAGCTTCTACTTGCTTTTCAGTAGCTTTATCCTCTGTTTTTGCTTCCTGGGCAACTACTTGGCTACCTGATTCGACAGATGGACTTGTTGCCCCTTTTTCTGAAGAGGCTGGCTCGTCAACAACTTTACCATTTTCAACTACTGAGTCTCTAGTCTGCTCATTTGCCTGATCACTTACAGGAGAAGCAGACTCGCTTGGCAACGCTGGATTTGCTTCTGCAGATGCAATTACTGCAGTCTCTGGTTGTTTTGTTTCATCCGCACTTACATTTCCTGCTCCAAAGACAAGGACCGACCCTAACAGCACCGATGCAACACCAAATTTATATTTTCTCAATGAGAAACGCTGTTTACTCATAAAATTCCCCCTATATACTAAATTATTCTTATTATACTCCTAATTTTTCAGAAAATTCACTCAACATTAACTTTGTTATCAAATTGTAATATTTCCGCATGATATCTTTAATTAGGTGTTTTTTGTTTGTTTTTAGTGATTTTATAATTCAAATAATTAGAAAACTAAAACCAATCATCCGTTTTTTTATCTCATTGCACAAAAAAAACAGCGAGAGCAAACTCTCACTGTCTTTTATAAATCAACTAACTTACTGTCTTAAAAGTCTTTGGTATCTGGATCTGGCGCTCCCGCTTCTACTGGGATCTTCCGAAGGAGCTCACAGTCTTCTGGAGCCAATTCGATTGTAGTGCATTGAAGATTACTTGCAATGCGTTCAGGAGTCACTGATTTAGGCAAAGGTAAAAATTCTTCTGCTAAACTCCAAGCTAAAAGAAGCTGGGCTGGAGTTACACTATATTTTTTAGCCAATGCAAGAACTGTCTCATTTTGAAAAAGCTCTCCTTGACCAAATGGACCCCAAGCCTCCAATAAAATTCCTTTATCACGGCAATAACGGACTACTTCCTCTTGATAGACTCCAGGAGCCAAGCGGATCTGATTGACTGATGGAAGAACTTTGGCACTCTCCAACAAAGCATCCAGGTGATGAGGCAAAAAGTTACTCACGCCAATAGAGCGAATTTTACCCACTGCCTGCATATCTTCCATGGCTCTCCAAACCTCACGATTCCGTTCTTTCCAGGCCTCATTTTCTCGGTGAGTCACAGGATTTGGCCAGTGGATTAAATACAAATCGATATATTCTAGTCCCAATTTGTGCAAAGATTCTTCTAGGCCATTGACAGCATCCTCATAGGTGTGACGATTATTCCACAACTTGGTCGTTACAAAAAGCTCTTCTCTTGGAATACCACTATCCCGGATAGCCTTTCCGACGCTTTCTTCATTTTGATAGATGGCTGCCGTATCAATATGGCGATAGCCCGCTTCTAAGGCTGTTTTTACTGCTTGATAAGCTTCCTCGCCATCTTTCGCCTTCCAAGTACCAAAACCTAGTACAGGAATTTGGCGTCCGTCATTTAGTTTGTAGCTCTCCATCTTATTTCCCGTCACTTTTCTTTGTTTTTTCATCAGACTTAGAAGTCTTTGCATTCAAGCGCAACTTTGGCTTAAAGATATTTTCCTTAGGTTGCACCATTGATTTACTAAAAAAGGCATAGAGCAAAAAGGCACTACCTGCCACTAGAATGACGGGACTACGGCGTAACATACCGTAGAGAAAGAAAAATAATCCCATCAACAAAAAACGTACATTTATCTTATTCATAAAACTACCTCGCGATTCAATTAATTTCATTATACCATGTATCAGAGCAATGAGACAAATGGCTAGGCCAAGGAATCCTATTTAAATGAGAGTGGGACAGAAATCGGTAATTCGTTAGAATTCGATTTCGTCGTCCCACCTCCGCACAGTTGAGTAGGGCTGTAAAAGCTGATGAAATCAGCGTAGTAGAGCCCACTCAACCACTGCGTCTTGCTCGACAATCTAAAGACAATTGAGAGGCTAGGACTTTTGTCCCAGCCTCATGGAAGAAATTCAATTTTAAAACTAGTGAAAGGAAGCGAAAGCAACTGATTCGTATTTGAACCTCTTTTTCACCATTAAGCTTCAAATCGTTTTTGGCCATCCAAGAAGGTTGCAACCAACTCTAAATCTTTATCCAGTACAATAAAGTCAGCATCATATCCCTCACGGATTTGGCCACAGACATCATCAATATGGACAGATTTAGCAGGGTTGAGACTGGCCATCATGACTGCTTCATGAGGATTAGCAATGCCCCACTCAACAACATTCTTCAAGCCATCTTTAAGCTTCAAGATCGAACCAGCCAAGTTTCCTGTCGATTTCAAACGGGCCGTTCCATTTTCTACGACAACAGGGAATTCACCCAACATGTAGTCGCCATCTTCCAAGCCACCAGCTGTCATACAGTCGGTGATCAAGGCAATATTTTCCACTCCTTTTTGTTTGAAGAGAATATCGCAGGCTTTTGGATCAACGTGATGGCCATCACAGATTAACTCTGCATAAGTATGTGGAAGTTGGTACATAGCCCCAACCATTCCAAGTTCACGGTGCGTCAAGCCGCGCATTCCGTTATAGGCATGCACCCAGACACTAGCCCCAGCATCCACTGCTTTTTTGGCTTCGTCAAAGGTTGCATTGGAGTGCCCCAGCGCAACCGTCACCCCTTCTCCTGTTACTGTACGGACAAAGTCTTCTACACCTTCCCGCTCAGGAGCAAGGGCAATTTTATTGAGCAAGCCCTTGGCTGCTTTTTGCCATGCACGGAATTCATCCATCCGAGGATCTTTCATATAGGCTGGATTTTGAGCTCCCTTGTACTTCTCTGTAAAGTAAGGTCCTTCAAAGTAAATCCCACGAATCTTTGCACCGGAAGCTTCTTGGTATCGTGCGCCAATGTTTTCAGTTACTGCTAATAATTGCTCATAAGAAGAGGTCAAAGTTGTTGGCAAAAAGCTAGTAACCCCTGTGCTCAAGAGCCCCTCACTCATAGTATGAAGAGTTCCTTCAATGTTGTTGTCCATAACATCAACTCCACCAAATCCATGGATGTGCGTATCGACCAATCCAGGAGCAATACTATAGCCAGTATAGTCCAAAACGCTAGCTCCCTCTGGTAGCTGATCCACATGTTTTCCGAATTTGCCATCGACAATTTCTAGATATCCTCCCTTACGAATTCCATGGGGATAAAAGAATTGATCTGCTTGTATATAGGTTGTCATGGTGATTTCCTTTCTTTTTCTACCGATATATTCATACACATTATAATCCTTTGTGCTACATTTGTAAATGGTCTAGACCTATTTTATTTAAATATATTAATATTCTTTATAAATACAATAAGAAATCCAGTTCTAAAGAACTGGATTTCAGAATATTGACAAACTTTTTCCATAAAATAGATAGATGATTTTTTTAAAAAATTATCTTTTTTGAGAAATTAGGCAGATCTAAAACTTTCCGCTGTGAGAAAAGTGCCTAGATCAATTAAGGTCTAGGTACACGGAATTATTGAGACCTTAGGCTCAATAATTAGTCATGGAACTTCGAAGAAG
>ERZ772972.393-NODE-393-length-16338-cov-6.365965_pt1 | contig 16338 bp, 14 predicted proteins | sample MGYA00580673_ERZ772972 | MGnify/ENA primary metagenome ERZ772972 (study PRJEB29015, sample SAMEA2738051) | human oral metagenome | biome: human oral; feature: human-associated habitat; material: saliva | place: China | collected 2229 ... | reverse complement strand
TCTTGCCACTTCTTGGAACAATCTTGACAGGATTTGTCATGCTAGCTGTTAACATTCCAATGGCGGCAATCAACACTGCTATGAATGACTTCCTAGGCGGTCTTGGAGGAGGCTCAGCTGTCCTTCTTGGTATCGTTCTTGGTGGAATGATGGCTGTCGATATGGGTGGACCAGTTAATAAAGCAGCCTATGTCTTTGGTACTGGTACGCTTGCAGCAACTGTCTCTACTGGTGGTTCAGTAGCTATGGCAGCAGTAATGGCTGGAGGAATGGTTCCACCGCTTGCCATCTTTGTCGCAACTCTTCTTTTCAAAGATAAATTTACTAAGGAAGAACGCAATTCTGGTTTGACAAATATCATCATGGGCTTGTCATTTATCACCGAAGGAGCGATTCCATTTGGTGCAGCTGACCCAGCTCGTGCTATCCCAAGCTTCATCCTTGGTTCAGCAGTAGCAGGTGGACTCGTTGGTCTTACTGGTATCAAACTCATGGCGCCACACGGAGGAATCTTCGTTATCGCTCTTACTTCAAATGCTCTCCTTTACCTCGTTTCTGTCTTGGTAGGAGCAATTGTAAGTGGTGTTGTCTATGGTTACCTACGCAAACCTCAAGCATAAAACTTAGATATAAAATGAAAAGATTGGACCGTTTGGTGCAGTCTTTTTCTCTTTCCGAAATGCGTGTGAAATATGCTATAATAGAAGAATGGCAAACAAGAATACAAGTAAAACAAGACGGAGACCGTCTAAAGCAGAACTCGAAAGACAAGAAGCGATTCAACGGATGTTGATTTCGTTGGGAATAGCGATTTTATTGATTTTCGCAGCCTTCAAATTAGGGGCTGCAGGTATAACCCTCTATAATTTAATTCGCTTGCTGGTGGGTAGCCTAGCCTATCTAGCAATATTTGGTATCCTGCTCTACCTCTTCTTTTTCAAGTGGATACGAAAACAGGAAGGACTTTTATCTGGCTTTTTCACCATATTTGCTGGTTTGCTCTTAATTTTTGAGGCCTATTTAGTTTGGCAATATGGTTTGGACAATTCGATCTTAAAAGGAACCATGGCTCAGGTTGTGACGGATTTGACTGGTTTTCGAACGACCAGTTTTGCTGGTGGAGGCTTGATTGGTGTTGGCCTCTATATGCCAACTGCCTTTCTCTTTTCAAATATCGGTACTTACTTTATTGGTTCTATCTTGATTTTAGCAGGCGCTCTCCTAGTAAGCACTTGGTCTGTTTACGATATTGCTGAATTTTTCAGTAGAGGCTTTGCTAAATGGCGGGAAGGGCATGAGCGTCGAAAAGAGGAACGCTTTGTCAAACAAGAAGAAAAAGCTCGTCAAAAGGCAGAGGAAGAGGCTAGATTAGAAAAAGAAGCGGCTGAGAAAGGCTTGCTTAATATGCCTCCTGTTGATATGGAAACAGGTGAAATTTTGACAGAGGAAGCTGTTCAGGATCTTCCACCTATGCCTGAAGAAGAGTGGGTGGAACCAGAAATCATCCTGCCTCAAGCTGAACATGAATTCCCCAATCAAGAAGAAATCTTTGATGATGAAGATGTTCAGGTAGATTTTTCAACCAAGGAGGCTCTTGAATACAAACTTCCAAGCTTACAACTCTTTGCCCCAGATAAACCCAAGGACCAGTCTAAAGAGAAGAAAATTGTTCGAGAAAATATCAAAATCCTAGAAGAAACCTTTGCTAGCTTTGGTATCAAGGTAACAGTTGAACGGGCTGAAATTGGGCCATCAGTGACAAAGTATGAAGTTAAGCCAGCCGTGGGTGTACGGGTCAACCGCATTTCCAATCTGGCAGATGACCTTGCTCTAGCCTTGGCTGCCAAGGATGTCCGGATTGAAGCTCCAATCCCAGGGAAATCTCTCGTTGGAATCGAGGTTCCTAACTCTGAAATTGCCACTGTGTCCTTCCGCGAACTATGGGAACAATCTCAAACAAAAGCAGAAAATCTATTGGAAATTCCTCTAGGAAAGGCGGTTAATGGCACCGCAAGAGCTTTTGACCTTTCTAAAATGCCCCACTTGCTCGTCGCAGGTTCAACAGGTTCAGGGAAGTCGGTAGCAGTTAACGGTATTATAGCTAGCATTCTAATGAAGGCGAGACCCGATCAAGTTAAATTTATGATGGTCGACCCCAAGATGGTTGAGTTATCTGTTTACAATGATATTCCTCACCTCTTGATTCCAGTTGTGACCAATCCACGTAAGGCTAGCAAGGCCCTGCAAAAGGTTGTAGATGAGATGGAAAACCGTTATGAACTCTTTGCTAAGGTGGGAGTTCGGAATATTGCAGGTTTTAATACCAAGGTAGAGGAGTTCAATGCCCAGTCTGAGTATAAGCAAATTCCGCTACCACTCATTGTCGTGATTGTGGATGAGTTGGCTGACCTTATGATGGTGGCCAGCAAGGAAGTAGAAGATGCCATTATCCGTTTGGGGCAGAAGGCGCGTGCTGCAGGGATTCACATGATTCTTGCGACTCAGCGCCCATCGGTTGACGTCATTTCTGGTCTGATCAAGGCCAATGTTCCTTCTCGTGTGGCATTTGCCGTTTCATCAGGAACAGACTCCCGTACGATTTTGGATGAAAATGGAGCGGAAAAACTGCTTGGTCGAGGAGATATGCTCTTTAAACCAATCGATGAAAATCACCCAGTTCGTCTGCAAGGATCTTTTATCTCGGATGATGATGTCGAGCGCATCGTAAACTTCATCAAGGCTCAGGCAGATGCAGACTACGATGAGAGCTTTGATCCAGGTGAGGTTTCTGAAAATGAAGGAGAATTTTCAGATGGTGAATCTGGTGGAGATCCGCTTTTTGAAGAAGCCAAGGCTCTAGTCGTTGAGACCCAGAAAGCCAGTGCGTCTATGATTCAGCGCCGTTTGTCTGTTGGATTTAACCGTGCGACCCGCCTCATGGAAGAACTTGAAATGGCAGGTGTCATCGGTCCAGCTGAAGGTACCAAACCAAGAAAAGTGTTACAACAATAAAAAATAGCTTCTTTCCAAGTTTGGAGGGAGCTATTTTGCTGGCTATTGATTACTTTTATTTTCTGAAGTTAGAGTATTGGATTGTTTTTCATTTTTAGCGGCAGGTTTACTTGGAGTAGGAGTAGTGGTAGAAGAATCCTGAGTTGCTGTTTTCTGCTCTTCTTTTTTCTCTTCCTTGACGCTAGATTGTGGTGTTTCTTCTTTCTGTGTTTTTTCTTGAGAAGTGTTATTTTCCTTATTGGGACTAGTATTTTCTTGAGGGGATTCCTTTTGAATTTCTTTGACAATGGTTGTCGTCTGGCTTGTCGTAGGTTCTTTTTTAGTATTTTTGTTATTATCCAAGGCGTTCATGATCGTGATACTTGCGGTAATCAAGCCGAGGATACTACCGATAGTAGCAACGGTTTTTTGAAAGACCGTAAAGCCTTTTTTGATATGTTCTGTTTTTGGTTTTGAAGTTCTACGATAATTAGACATACATTCTCTCCTTTAATTAAAATTTATTATACCTCATTTCTTTAAAAAAATCTTAAAAAAAGAGGAGATTTTTCTACACGAACTTCAGTAATTAGTTGAAATAAAATATGACTTATGATAGAATAAAATAAAGAAAGCGATTTCAAAAAGGAGGGCGTTATATGTTCGAAATTAGAAATTTGAGTCTCTCTTTTGCAGGCAGGCGGTTGCTAGAGCCAACAGATTTGATATTTGAAAGGGGAAAAGTATATACAATATATGGGAAGTCAGGCGTAGGAAAGTCTTCTTTACTGAATAAAATTGGTTTGCTCTCTGCTACGGACCCTAGTGTTTCTTATTTCTTCGATGGAAAAGAGATTGATATCGAAAATAAGAAATCAGTCTCTGTCTTTATAGCTGAAGAAGTGGCCTTTGTATTTCAGGGGCGAAATCTAATAAATGATTTGACCGTATTTGAAAATTTAAGACTAGCTTTAAACTTTTATGACTTGAGTCCAGATGAAATAGAAAGCAAAATTGATACAGTATTGGCGGATTTGCAGATTTCTTCTTTAAAGCATGCTTATCCAGAAGATTTATCCGGTGGTGAAGAACAACGAGTGGCAATCGCAAGAGCCTTAGTTACAGGAAAGACTCTCATCTTAGCTGATGAACCAACAAGTTCTTTGGATAAAGAAAATAGAGAAAAAGTCTCCGCCTTGTTAATTGATTTAGCTCACAAATATCATAAAATTGTATTGATTGTTTCGCATGATGAGGCGATGATTGCAATAGGAGATGTTCAGCTTCATTTTAAAGACCATAAATTAGTTGGGAATTGTCTTATTTTGAATTCTGATGAAGGGATAAAGGATTCTAAGAAGTGGTCCTCCTGTTTGTCGTCTTCTCATACGAAGCTATCCGTTTTGAAACATAGAAGGCCTTTTTTACCTAGATTATTAGCGTTTTTTATCGCTCTTGTAGTTGCTATAGCAGTAACTTCTATTAACTTTCAGTCCTTATTTGCAGATAAGTATCACCAACTGGTGAACAACTCACTCGAAAATGGCTTCTTGGTGATTAATGATTCGCTTCATTTACAAACTACAAAAGTGTTGGATGATTTTCTCAGTTTTGATAAGGAGGAAATCACCTCAATTAGCACAAGTCAGAATATTCAAACCGTCAAGCCTTATATGGAGTTTCTCTCTTTGGGTATGACGTTTGATAATTCAAAAGACTATTCACAACTTCAAAAGAACTTTCAGCCAACTTTGACTATTGATGGTCAGACCAGAAACTTGACAAGAAATTTTTCAATTCAACCCTTGTATCAGACAAATACAACACAGAGGCAGATAGAGTATTTTGATAGGAGCAATGAAAAAGGGATTTATCTATCTGAGCAATTCATTTCAGATGAAAAATTACCGAATATAGTTTCGGGAACTACCGTGACACTGACTTTTTATATTCCAATTTCTTTATATGAATCAAGTATAGAGAAAGAGGGGAATATATTGAAAGGAGATGGCGATTTATTTGTCAAAGTGGATAAAACATATCCTGTTTTAGGGATTGTTAAAAAAAGTTATCCGTTTGAATATTCCCCTTATGGGAACACCCTATTTATGAATATTGCTGAAATGGAAGAATTGCAAAATGAAGCAATTCAACAGCATCCCATGACGAAGATGGCTTTAGATGGTTTTCCTTTGAAATCATGGATGCCGAGTGCGATTCATGTGTTACTAAAGGATAGCGGTGCTATTCCTGAAGAATTGAGTAGAATAAGAGCAATCTCTTCACAAATTACTATTTTATCATCATATGAAAACTACGAAGAATTTAATAAAGGACTCACCTATATCAGGCAATTTTTAATGTTGCTATCCCTAGTCTTACTCATCCTTGTCATCGCAGTATTGTCCTTTGTTTTCTTTTTGCTCAATCGTCCTCGACGCTTTGAAGTAGGGATTTTAAAATCTTTGGGATACAGTACTCAAAATATTGTTTGGCTTTTCTTAAAAGAATTAATTGGTTATGGTAAAACGATTTCGATATTAGCAAGTTGTTTACTCGTCATTCTTTCCATTTTAGCAATGCAAGTGCTTAAATTGGAAATTTCAGATGTTTTTAAATTCTATCTAACTTCCGTCTTCACCTTAATTGGATTATCAGTCTCAGTACTGATAATAAGTGGCTTACTACCTATATACACAACTTGTAGGCAAACAGTTGTCGATACTATCCGAAAGAATGGATGAGGTGATATCATGAAACATAAGACAATGAAGAAAATAATAGTGGTAGTGTTTGCTATCCCATGGTTAACATTTTTAAATCAAGTACATGCAGATTATGTAAGTAAGTCTAGTTCTTTAGACGGTTATAGCTTGGTAGGCTTGAATGTTCTTAATGTGACTTTTAATGCTTCTGGCTATTCTGATACTTATAGTGGCAGTGTGTCAAATATGTATTTCACTGACTGGGCTTGGTTTCCTAATACGATAAGTAATCGTTCCACTTGGAAAAGTTCGATTCCATATGGTCAACGCGCAAATGGTACAGTCCATATAGGTGTAGGAGTAAATTCGCCTTGGGGAGCGGTTAATCTCTGGGGCGGACAAAATTACTTTTCTTTAGATTTTTAACAGAAGTAATCAAAGTTAGATAGAATGAATAAGAATGCTCTTGATGATGGTATCAAGAGTATTTTATGTTATTCAGATTAATGCAAACATCGCCCTTTCTTGTCGCAAGCTCCGTTTCATGATACAATAGAAGGAGTGATTTTAGAAAGCGTGAGAAAACATGATTTACTTTGATAATTCGGCGACGACCAAGCCCTATCCTGAAGCACTTGAAACTTATATGCAGGTCGCTTCAAAAATTTTAGGAAATCCATCTAGTCTCCATCGTTTGGGAGACCAGGCAACACGAATCTTAGATGCTTCTCGTCAACAGATTGCAGATTTAATCGGTAAGAAAAGCGATGAAATCTTCTTTACTTCTGGTGGAACAGAAGGGGATAACTGGGTCATCAAGGGTGTGGCCTTTGAAAAAGCCCAGTTTGGCAAGCACATCATCGTATCAGCCATTGAACATCCGGCAGTCAAAGAGTCAGCTCTCTGGTTGAAATCTCAAGGATTTGAAGTGGATTTTGCTCCAGTTGATGAGAAAGGATTTGTGGATGTAGAGGCTCTAGCAGATTTGATACGACCTGATACGACCCTCGTTTCCGTCATGGCTGTGAACAATGAAATTGGCTCGATTCAACCTATTCAAGCTATTTCAGAACTGTTAGCAGACAAGCCGACTATTTCCTTCCATGTTGATGCGGTTCAGGCACTTGCTAAAATTCCGACTGAAAAGTATCTGACAGAACGAGTGGATTTTGCGACTTTCTCTAGTCATAAGTTTCATGGTGTCCGTGGTGTTGGCTTTGTCTATATCAAGTCTGGCAAGAAGATTACGCCTCTTTTAACAGGTGGTGGTCAGGAGCGTGATTACCGTTCGACAACTGAAAATGTAGCAGGGATTGCAGCGACAGCTAAGGCTCTCCGTTTATCTATGGAAAAGCTAGATATCTTTATTAGCAAAACTGAGCAGATGAAGGCAGTGATTCGTCAAGCACTTTTGGACTATCCGGATATATTTGTCTTTTCAGATGAGGAAGACTTTGCCCCTCATATCCTGACTTTTGGAATCAAGGGTGTTCGTGGAGAAGTCATTGTTCACGCTTTTGAAGACTATGATATTTTCATCTCAACGACTTCTGCTTGTTCGTCCAAGGCTGGGAAACCTGCTGGTACCTTAATTGCCATGGGAGTGGATAAAGACAAGGCCCAATCAGCAGTTCGTCTGAGTCTTGACCTAGAAAATGATATGAGTCAAGTTGAGCAATTTTTGACTAAGTTAAAATTAATTTACAATCAAACTAGAAAAGTAAGATAGGAGCATTTATGCAGTATTCAGAAATTATGATTCGCTATGGAGAATTGTCAACCAAACACAAAAATCGTATGCGTTTCATCAATAAACTTCGTAATAATATTTCGGACGTTTTGTCCATCTATCCCCAAGTTAAGGTAACCGCAGATCGCGACCGTGCCCATGCTTATCTCAATGGAGCTGATTACACAGCAGTAGCAGAATCGCTCAAACAAGTATTTGGAATTCAAAACTTTTCTCCCGTTTATAAGGTTGAAAAGTCTGTGGATGTTCTTAAGTCTGCTGTCCAAGAGATTATGAAAGAAACTTACAAGGAAGGGATGACCTTTAAAATCACTGGTAAGCGTAGCGACCACACCTTTGAACTTGATAGTCGTGAACTCAATCAAACTCTTGGTAGTGCTGTTTTCAAGGCTATTCCAAACGTGAAAGCTCAGATGAAAAATCCAGATATCAATCTTCAGGTTGAGATTCGTGAGGAAGCAGCTTATATTTCCTATGAAACCTTTCGTGGAGCAGGAGGATTACCTGTGGGAAGTTCTGGTAAAGGCATGCTTATGTTGTCAGGAGGAATTGATTCACCTGTGGCAGGTTATCTAGCTCTTAAACGAGGGGTAGATATTGAGGCAGTTCACTTTGCCAGCCCACCTTACACGAGTCCTGGTGCCCTTAAAAAAGCCCAAGATTTGACTCGTAAATTGACCAAGTTTGGTGGAAATATCCAGTTTATTGAAGTACCTTTCACAGAGATTCAAGAGGAAATCAAGGCTAAAGCTCCAGAAGCCTACCTCATGACCTTGACACGTCGCTTTATGATGCGAATTACTGACCGTATTCGTGAGGTACGAAATGGTTTGGTTATCATCAATGGGGAAAGTCTTGGTCAAGTAGCTAGCCAGACCTTGGAAAGCATGCAGACTATCAACGCTGTGACCAGCACTCCAGTCATTCGTCCCGTGGTTACTATGGATAAGTTGGAAATCATTGACATCGCTCAGGCAATCGATACCTTTGATATTTCTATCCAGCCTTTTGAAGACTGCTGTACGATTTTTGCACCTGACCGTCCTAAGACCAATCCTAAGATTAAAAATGCAGAGCAGTATGAAAAACGGATGAATGTTAAAGGATTAGTTGAGCGAGCAGTAGCAGGGATTATGATTACTGAGATTACACCTCAAACTGAAAAAGATGAAGTCGATGACTTGATTGACAATCTCCTCTAATGCAAAAAATCCAAAAGAAATTAGAAAATTAAATGAAAAAGTTAGTTTTAAATCCAAAAATGGAAGCAAAGCTAACTTTTTTTCTATAATTGTGATATAATGAGATAAAATTTTGAATATAGAGAGTTTTCTGACAATGAATCAATCCTACTTTTATTTAAAAATGAAAGAACACAAACTTAAGGTTCCTTATACTGGTAAGGAGCGCCGTGTACGTGTTCTTCTTCCTAAAAATTATGAGAAAGACACGGATCGTTCCTATCCTGTTGTTTACTTTCATGACGGACAAAATGTCTTTTATAGTAAGGAGTCCTTTATTGGTCACTCATGGAAGATTATCCCAGCTATTAAACGAAATCCGGATATCAGTCGCATGATTGTTGTTGCCATTGACAATGATGGATTGGAGAGAATGAATGAGTATGCGGCTTGGAAGTTCCAAGAATCTCCCATCCCAGGACAGCAATTTGGCGGTAAGGGCGTGGAGTATGCCGAGTTTGTTATGGATGTGGTCAAACCTTTTATCGATGAGACCTACCGTACCAAAGCTGACCGCCAGCATACGGCTATGATTGGTTCCTCTTTAGGAGGAAATATTACCCAGTTTATTGGTTTGGAATACCAAGACCAAATTGGTTATCTAGGGGTCTTTTCATCTGCCAACTGGCTCCACCAAGAAGCCTTTAACCGCTATATCGAGCGCCAGAAACTGTCGCCTGATCAGCGTATCTTCATCTATGTAGGAACGGAAGAAGCGGATGATACAGACAAGACTTTGATGGCTGGCAATATCAAGCAAGCCTATATCGACTCGTCGCTTCGCTATTACCATGATTTGATAGCAGGGGGAGTTCATCTAGATAATCTTGTCTTGAAAGTTCAGTCGGGTGCTATCCACAGCGAGATTCCTTGGTCGGAGAATTTACCTGACTGTCTGAGATTTTTTGCAGAGAAATGGTAAGTTAAGAAAGGAGAAAATATGCATATTGAATATCTTAGCCACTGGAGTGGTCATCTTAACCGTGAAATGTATCTCAACCGTTATGGACATGCTGGGATTCCAGTTGTGGTCTTTGCTTCATCAGGTGGCAGTCACAATGAATACTATGATTTTGGGATGATTGATGCCTGTGCTTCCTTTATAGAGGAAGGCCGTGTCCAGTTCTTTACCCTATCCAGTGTGGACAGTGAGAGCTGGTTGGCTACTTGGAAAAATGGTCATGACCAAGCTGAAATGCACCGTGCCTACGAGCGTTATGTGATTGAAGAGGCTATTCCTTTTGTTAAACATACGACTGCTTGGTTTGATGGTATGATGACGACAGGATGCTCGATGGGAGCCTATCATGCTTTAAACTTTTTCCTTCAGCATCCAGATGTTTTTACTAAGATTATTGCTCTTAGTGGAGTTTATGATGCTCGCTTCTTTGTCGGTGATTTTTACAATGATGAAGCCATTTATCAAAATTCACCTGTTGATTATATTTGGAACCAGAATGATGGTTGGTTTATCGACCGCTACCGTCAGGCTGAGATTGTCATCTGTACGGGGCTAGGTGCTTGGGAGCAAGATGGTCTACCATCATACTATAAGCTCAAAGAAGCATTTGATCAAAAACAAATTCCTGCTTGGTTTGCTGAGTGGGGCCATGATGTTGCCCATGATTGGGAATGGTGGCGTAAACAAATGCCTTATTTCCTTGGACACCTATCTTTATAAAAGGAGTTACCTATGAATTACCTTGTTATTTCTCCCTACTATCCACAAAATTTTCAACAGTTTACTATTGAACTAGCTAATAAAGGCATTAGAGTCTTGGGAATTGGTCAAGAACCATACGAGCAACTAGATGAACCTTTGCGCAATAGCCTGACCGAGTATTTCCGTGTAGATAATCTTGAAAATATAGATGAAGTCAAACGTGCAGTTGCTTTTCTCTTTTATAAACATGGCCCAATTGACCGCATCGAGTCTCATAATGAATATTGGCTTGAGCTAGACGCAGCACTAAGAGAACAATTCAATGTTTTTGGTGCCAAACCAGAGGATCTCAAAAAGACGAAATTTAAGTCTGAAATGAAGAAACTCTTCAAAAAAGCAGGTGTCCCTGTGGTACCTGGAGCTGTTATCAAGACAGAAGCAGATGTTGATAAAGCTGTGAAAGAAATCGGCCTTCCAATGATTGCCAAACCTGATAATGGAGTTGGAGCAGCCGCAACCTTTAAACTTGAGACAGAAAACGATATCAATCACTTCAAGGCTGAGTGGGACCATTCAACTGTTTATTTCTTTGAGAAATTTGTCACTTCTAGTGAAATCTGTACCTTTGATGGTCTTGTAGACAAGGATGGAAAGATTGTCTTCTCAACAACCTTTGACTACGCCTATACACCGCTTGATCTGATGATTTACAAGATGGACAATTCCTACTATGTCCTCAAGGATATGGATCCCAAACTGCGCAAGTATGGTGAAGCGATTGTCAAGGAATTTGGTATGAAAGAACGTTTCTTCCATATTGAGTTCTTTCGTGAGGGGGACGATTATATCGCTATTGAGTATAATAACCGTCCTGCAGGTGGTTTCACTATCGATGTTTATAACTTTGCACATTCTTTAGATCTCTATCAAGGATATGCAGCGATTGTCGCAGGAGAGGAGTTCCCAGGGTCAGAGTTTGAAGCTCAGTATTGTTTGGCTACTTCTCGCCGTGCAAATGCTCACTATGTCTATTCTGAGGAGGACTTGCTTGCCAAATACAGCCAGCAGTTCAAGGTTAAAAAAATCATGCCAGCGGCCTTTGCGGAACTTCAAGGAGACTACCTTTATATGCTGACAACTCCAAGTCGACAAGAAATGGAGCAGATGATTGCAGATTTCGGACAACGGGAAAAATAAAATTGAGGATAAATATGGCTTGGATTTTTTAATTCTGTGCTCAAAGACTCGATTAATAAAGCGTTTTCCAGATATTCTTTCTCAAAATTGGTTGCTAAAACCCCTAAAAATTGATAGAATAAGGATTGTCTAAAAAATTTTAAGGAGAATCTATCAAATGGATTTCACATGGGCAATTAAATATGCCACTGAATTTTTGGGAACTGCTATTTTGATCATTCTTGGAAATGGTGCAGTTGCTAACGTTGAACTTAAAGGTACGAAAGGTCACCAAAGTGGCTGGCTTGTTATCGCTGTTGGTTATGGTATGGGGGTTATGATTCCTGCCTTGATGTTTGGTAACGTATCTGGTAACCACATCAACCCAGCCTTCACTCTTGGACTTGCGATTAGCGGTCTCTTCCCTTGGGCACAAGTAGTACCTTATATTATTGCGCAAGTATTAGGAGCAACCTTTGGTCAAGCATTAGTAGTAGCGACACACCGTCCATACTACTTACTAACAGAAAATCCAAACAACATTTTGGGTACTTTCTCAACAATTTCAAGTTTGGATCAAGGTACAAAAGAATCACGCTTTGCAGCAACTGTTAATGGTTTTGTAAACGAGTTTGTTGGTTCATTTGTTCTGTTCTTTGCAGCCCTTGGATTGACTAAAAACTTCTTTGGTTCTGAAGTGCTTCAATACATGAAACAAATGGCTAGTCAAGCAGGTCAAAATCTTGACTTCTCTGATTTGGCAATCAAAGCACAAGTAGCACCACATACTGCTTCAGGACTTTCAGTAGCTCACTTGGCTCTTGGATTCCTAGTTATGGCTTTGGTAACATCACTTGGTGGACCTACAGGACCTGCTTTGAACCCAGCCCGTGACTTGGGACCACGTCTCCTTCATGCTTTCCTTCCAAAATCAGTTCTTGGTGAGCACAAAGGAGATTCTAAATGGTGGTATGCTTGGATACCAGTAGTAGCTCCAATCCTAGCTGCAATTGCTGCTGTGGCAGTATTTAAAGTTCTTTACCTATAAGAATTATAAACCGGGAATTCCCGGTTTTTTCTATATCAAAATTATGAAAAAATCTTCAATTTGAGCATAATATCTTGTAAAAAATTCTAAAATCCATTAAAATAATAAAGTGATGGAGGAATTTATGAATGCAAATCATATTGTAGAGATTATTCCAACTTTAAAAGTCAATAATCGAAACTTAAATGAAGTATTTTACACTGAGACGTTAGGAATGAAAGCTTTGTTAGAGGAATCAGCCTTTCTTTCATTAGGAGATCAAACAGGTATTGAAAAGCTGGTTTTAGAAGAAGCACCAAGTATGCGAACTCGTAAGGTGGAAGGAAATAAAAAACTAGCTAGATTAGTTGTAAAAGTAGAAAATCCTGTGGAAATAGAAGGACTCTTATCTAAAATTGATTCGATTCATCGTTTATATAAAGGACAAAATGGCTATGCTTTTGAGATATTATCGCCAGAGAATGATTTGATCCTCATTCATGCGGAAGAAAATAAAGAGAGTCTAGAAGTTATAGAAGAAAAACCTATTTTTAAAACAAATATGGCAACAAAGTCCTTAAGTCAGTTTGAAATTTCTATGGAAATAAATTTCCCAATAGGGAATAGTAGTCTCTTACATGATTTAGAAGTTTCTTCATTTATAGATTTTATCCAAGCGGAAGATAAAGATTTAGCTGTTGAAAATAATCTTACTTGGGATTTGTCTATGCTGAAATTACAAGTCAAGAATTTTGATATTGACAATTTACGTCAATCTTTCGCTTCTGTAGATTACTTCGTTCCCAAGTCTGGAAAATTTTTCCTTGGTAAAGATACTAATAATGTTGAATTGTGGTTTGAAGAAGTATGAAGTGGCCCAAGATTATTAAAAAAATAGAAGAACAAATCGAGGCAGGGATTTATCCCGGAGCCTCTTTTGCATATTTTAAGGACCATCAATGGACGGAGTTCTATTTAGGCCAGAGTGATCCAGAGCATGGCTTGCAGACTGAGGCAGGACTCGTTTATGACCTAGCTAGTGTCAGCAAGGTGGTCGGAGTTGGAACGCTTTTGATTTTTCTCTGGTACCAGGGGAAACTAGATTTGGAACGGCCTGTGACAGATTTTTTATCGGAGTGTGACTATCCTGATATTAGTATTGGTCAACTATTGACCCATGCTACAGATTTAGATCCCTTTATTCCCAATCGTGATCAATTATCAGCTGATGAATTAAAGAAAGCTATGTTTCATCTTAATAGACGGGAAAAGCCAGCATTTCTATACTCAGATGTCCATTTTTTGCTTTTGGGATTTGTCTTGGAAAGAATCTTTAATCAAAATCTGGATGTGATTTTACAAGAACAAGTTTTTAATCTTTGGGGAATGAATGAAACCCAGTTTGGTCCTGTTGAGCGTGCTGTTCCAACTGTTAGAGGTGAACAAGCAGGTTTGGTTCATGACCCTAAGGCCGCTCTTTTAGGGAAGCATGCTGGCAGTGCTGGTTTATTTTCGACAGTAAAGGATTTACAAATCTTTTTGCAGCACTATTTAGCAGATGATTTTGCAAGAGATTTGAGTCAAAATTTTTCTCCTTTGGATGATAAGGAACGTTCTTTGGCATGGAATTTGGAAGGAGATTGGCTAGACCATACGGGCTATACAGGTACCTTTGTCATGTGGAATCGTCAGAAGCAAGAAGCAGCCATTTTCCTATCGAATCGTACTTATGAAAAGGATGAACGGGCTCAATGGATTGTAGACCGCAATCAAGTGATGGACTTGATTCGTAAAGAGTGGTGAGGAGAGACATGTCAAACAGTTTAAAAGGGACTCTATTAACAATTGTGGCTGGTATTGCTTGGGGCTTGTCAGGAACGAGTGGTCAATACTTAATGGCACATGGAATTTCAGCTCTTGTATTGACTAATTTACGCCTTTTAATCGCCGGTGGAATTCTTATGCTCTTGTCTTATATTACTGCAAAGGATAAAATACAGGCCTTTTTAAAGGATAGAAAGAGTTTGCTGTCTCTTCTCTTTTTTGCTCTAATTGGTCTTTTTCTCAACCAATTTGCCTATCTGTCTGCTATTGAGGAGACTAATGCAGGAACAGCGACGGTGCTTCAGTATGTTTGTCCTGTCGAAATTTTAATTTATAGCTGTATCAAGGATAAGGTGGCTCCGACACTTGGCGAGATTGTTTCTATCATATTAGCCATCGGAGGAACCTTCCTCATCGCAACTCATGGGCAGTTGGATCAGTTATCCATGACACCTGCAGGCCTGTTCTGGGGTCTCTTTTCTGCTCTGACTTACGCACTTTATATCATCTTGCCCATAGCTTTGATTAAGAAGTGGGGGAGTAGTTTGGTCATTGGTGTGGGCATGGTCATAGCAGGTTTGGTCGCCCTTCCTTTTACAGGGGTTCTACAGGCAACTATCCCAACTAGTCTTGATTTCCTTCTTGCGTTTGCAGGCATTATCCTTATTGGGACTGTATTTGCCTATACAGCCTTCTTAAAGGGAACCAGTCTGATAGGACCGGTTAAGTCAAGTTTGTTGGCTTCAATTGAGCCAATCTCGGCGGTTTTCTTTGCCTTCCTAATTATGAATGAACAATTCTATCCCATTGATTTTCTTGGCATGGCCATGATATTGTTTGCTGTAAGTCTGATTTCTTTGAAAGATTTACTCTTAGAAAAATAAAAAAACTCTTTGTCCGGGACAGAGAGTTTTTGCCTAGTATTTTATACTCAATGAAAATCAAAGAGCAAAATAGGAAACTAGCCGCAGGTTGCTCAAAGCACTGCTTTGAGGTTGTAGATAGAACTGACGAAGTCAGTAACATATATACGGCAAGGCGACGTTGACACGTTTTGAATTTGATTTTCGAAGAGTATTAATTGTTTTCAAGATAAAATTCAAAACGCTCACCAACATATTGACTTTTTACATATTCAAATGCTGTCCCATCGTCAAAATAAGAGACCTGAGTCAAGGCTAAAATAGCGTGTCCTTTCTCAACTTCTAAGTAGTGAGCAATTTTTTCTTTAGCCAGACGAGCATAAATAGTTTGTTGTGATTTCCCAATACGATAACCATGTTCTTGCAGGGTTTGGAAGAAATGACTGGTGATTTCTTCTTTTTTAAAGTCCTTAATGAATTTTTCAGGAATAGAAGCAACTTCATAAACTAGAGGGACTTGGTCTGCATAGCGAACCCGTTCCATTCGGATAATATTTTCGGTAGGAGAAATTCCTAGCTTGGCAACTTCCTGCTCATTGGGAATGGTTTTTCTGTAAGAAATGAGCTGGCTAGAGGGAATTTTACCTTGAGACTTAACAATTTCAGTAAAACTGGTCGTCCCTCGCATCTTTTCTTGTACACGTGTACTGGATACAAAGGTGCCGCTCCCTACCCTGCGCTCTAAAACACCTTCTTCCACTAATAGAGAGACAGCTTGTCGGAGGGTCATGCGGCTGACCTCAAATTGTTCAGCCAAATCTCTTTCGCTAGGAAGTTTTTGTCCAATTGCCCAATGTTTGTCATCTATATCTTTTTTAATCTGATCATGAATTTTCATATAAGCTGGTAACATGCTTTTCACTTCTTTTCTATCTTTTCTTTATTGTACCGTAATTTATAATGAAAAGTCAAACTTTGCTTTGTTTAGTTGGTAATTTACTGTTCTTTGTGATAAAATATTGAAAAAAGATATTTCTTTTGAGAAAGGATAAAGATGAGCAACATTTCAACTGATATGCAAGATGTCGAAAAAATCAT
>ERZ772972.390-NODE-390-length-16374-cov-6.727312_pt1 | contig 16374 bp, 20 predicted proteins | sample MGYA00580673_ERZ772972 | MGnify/ENA primary metagenome ERZ772972 (study PRJEB29015, sample SAMEA2738051) | human oral metagenome | biome: human oral; feature: human-associated habitat; material: saliva | place: China | collected 2229 ... | reverse complement strand
ACGGATGATATAGCTGTTCCAGATCGTTTTGAGAAACAGGTTCAGTTAATGGAGAGAGACAATCTCGACCTATTAGGTGGACATATTGCAGAATTTATTGACAATCCTGATGAGATTGTTTCTTACCGTCGTGTTCCAACCCAACATGCAGAGATTGTGGCTTATCAAAGGATGAGAAGTGCCTTTAACCACATGACTGTCATGTTCAAGAAGGACATGGTTCTCAAGGCAGGCAATTATGAAGATGGCCTTTATATGGAGGATGACCTCCTTTGGCTCAATATGATTGCTACAGGAGCCAAGACTGGAAATCTGGATCAAATCTTGTGTAAGGTTCGTGTCGGAGCAGGGATGTTTGAGCGTCGTGGGGGACTGCGTTACCTCAAACTCTATCGTCAAGCTCGTCGACGAATGCTGAAGAGAGGGCAAATTTTTTACATGGAATATGCCAAGAGTGTTGCCATTCAGATGGTTGTTGCTCTTTGTCCAGGATTTGTCAGACAGTTTATTTTTATGAAGCTGTTACGAAAAAGCAATTAAAAGATTGTAGCAAATCGTAAACTGGAGAAAAAGTGTTATAATAACAATATACATATTTGGCTCTTTTAAGGAGGAGTAAATTTCTATGAATAAAAAACTCACGGATTATGTCATTGATCTGGTGGAAATTTTAAATAAACAACAAAAACAAGTCTTTTGGGGCATATTTGATATTTTCAGTATGGTGGTTTCCATCATTGTATCTTATATCTTATTCTACGGATTGATTAATCCAGCACCTGTTGACTACATTATCTATACGAGTTTGGCCTTCCTGTTCTATCAATTGATGATTGCTTTTTGGGGGTTGAACGCTAGTATTAGTCGTTACAGCAAGATTACGGATTTTATGAAAATCTTTTTTGGTGTGACTGTGAGCAGCGTCTTGTCATATAGTATCTGCTATGCCTTCTTGCCACTCTTTTCAATCCGTTTTATCGTGCTCTTTATCTTGTTGAGTACCTTCTTGATTTTATTGCCACGGATTACTTGGCAGTTAATCTACTCTAAACGCAAAAAAGGAAGTGGTGATGGAGAACACCGTCGGACTTTCTTGATTGGTGCTGGTGATGGTGGAGCCCTCTTTATGAACAGCTACCAACACCCAACCAGTGATTTAGAACTTGTTGGTATTTTGGATAATGATGAAAAGAAAAAGGGTCAAAAACTCGGTGGTATCCCTGTTTTGGGCTCTTATGACAATCTGCCTGAATTAGCTAAACGCCATCAAATCGAGCGTGTGATCGTTGCGATTCCGTCGCTTGATCCGTCAGAGTATGAGCGTATCTTGCAGATGTGTAATAAACTGAGTGTCAAATGTTACAAGATGCCTAAGGTTGAAACAGTTGTTCAGGGTCTTCACCAAGCAGGTGGAGGCTTCCAAAAGATTGATATCACAGACCTTTTGGGCCGTCAGGAAATTCGTCTTGACGAATCGCGTCTGGGTACAGAACTTACTGGAAAAACGATCTTGGTTACAGGAGCTGGTGGTTCAATCGGTTCTGAAATCTGTCGCCAAGTTAGCCGCTTCAATCCTGAACGCATCGTCTTGCTCGGTCACGGGGAAAACTCAATTTACCTTGTGTATCATGAATTGATTCGCAAGTTCCAAGGGATTGATTATGTACCTGTTATTGCAGATATTCAAGACTACGACCGTCTCTTGCAAGTCTTTGAGCAGTACAAGCCTGCTATTGTTTATCATGCGGCTGCCCACAAGCACGTTCCTATGATGGAGCGCAATCCAAAAGAAGCCTTCAAAAACAATATCCGTGGAACCTACAATGTTGCTAGGGCTGTTGATGAAGCCAAGGTGCCTAAGATGGTTATGATTTCGACGGATAAGGCGGTCAATCCACCTAATGTTATGGGAGCAACCAAGCGCGTGGCTGAGTTGATTGTTACTGGCTTTAACCAACGTAGTCAATCCACCTACTGTGCTGTTCGTTTTGGGAATGTTCTTGGGAGCCGTGGTAGCGTGATTCCAGTCTTTGAACGTCAGATTGCTGAAGGTGGTCCTGTAACAGTGACAGACTTCCGCATGACCCGTTACTTTATGACCATTCCAGAAGCTAGCCGTCTAGTTATTCATGCTGGTGCTTATGCCAAGGATGGGGAAGTCTTTATCCTTGATATGGGCAAACCAGTCAAGATTTATGACTTGGCTAAGAAAATGGTCCTTTTAAGTGGCCACACAGAAAGTGAAATTCCAATCGTTGAAGTTGGAATCCGTCCAGGTGAAAAACTCTACGAAGAACTCTTGGTATCCACCGAACTCGTTGATAATCAGGTTATGGATAAGATTTTCGTTGGTAAGGTTAATGTCATGCCTCTAGAAGCCATCGATCAAAAGATTGAAGAGTTCCGCACTCTCAGTGGAGATGAGTTGAAGCAGGCCATTATCGCCTTTGCCAATCAAACAACCCACGTTGAATAAAAAAGAAAACGCATATTATTAGGACTTAAACCTTGGTAATATGCGTTTTGTTATGTAGAGACTTGCTTCGTTTTATTCTGAAATAGAGTTATTGCCCAGTCTATGTTATTGAAAATACTCCAAAACTTCTAAGGGTTTGTGGGCCATATAATCAGGTTGATAGTTGAGCAAATCTGCTTGCTCTCCAAATCCCCAAGTGATGGCTAATTTCTGAATGCCTGTTTCTTGAGCTCCCAGCATATCAAACTTGGTATCTCCGATGATGATGGCTTGTTGAGGAGATAGTTGATGTGCCTGTAAGGCTTGGCGAATGACATCTGCCTTATGAGGTGCTTCAGGGCTGGAACCATAAATGCCATCAAAAAAATGATGGATTCCCAAGTTTTTAGTCATATCCTGAGCGGTTGGTGTATTCTTTGTAGTGGTGATGTAGAGAGGATAATTGCTGGATAATTCCTCAAGCAAGTCTACAATCTGAGGAAAGAGTTGAGCTTCATGGATGCCTTTTGCCTTGTAGTAAGAACGGTATATCTGGACAGCCTCAGAAATTTGTTCTTTAGGCAGGCAGGTCGCAAAACTACTTTCGAGGGGCGGTCCCATAAAACCACGAATAGTTTTGGCATCAGGGCTAGGCACCCCCAGTTCCTTAAAGGTATGGGTAAAGGCATTGTGAATCCCGATAGAACTGTCAACGAGGGTTCCATCCAGATCGAAAAAAATCGCTGTGATAGAGGTCATGGTTTCTCCTATTTGATAAGCTTATTCTCCGAAAATTTCTTTTTGGAGGCGACGACCAGTTGGGGTAGCAGCAAGTCCACCTTCAGCTGTTTCACGAAAGGCAGTTGGCATGCTTGCTCCTACTTGGTACATGGCATCGATAACTTCATCCACAGGAATTTTAGATTCGATACCTGCCAAGGCCATATCTGCTGCGATGAAGGCAAAGCTGGCTCCCATGGCATTGCGTTTAACACAGGGAACTTCGACCAAACCTGCAACAGGGTCACAGATGAGGCCTAGCATATTTTTAATGACAAAGGCAATGGCTTGACTGGCCTGATAAGGTGTTCCACCTGCAGCTATAGTCAAGGCTGCAGCACTCATAGCAGAGGCCGAACCAACCTCGGCCTGACAGCCACCCTCAGCACCTGAGATAGAGGCATTGTTTGCGATGACTAGTCCAAAGGCACCGGCAGTAAAGAGGAAATCCAGCTGTTGCTCGTGGCTGAGGTCTAATTTTTCAATAGCAGCAGTGAGAACGGAAGGGAGACAGCCAGCACTTCCTGCGGTCGGAGTAGCGCAGACCAAACCCATTTTGGCATTGTGTTCATTGACTGCGATGGCATTTCGGGCAGCAGAGAGAATCGTGTAATCTGACAGAGTTTTTCCGTTTTTAATGTAGTGATCCAATTTGGCAGCATCTCCACCTGTCAGGCCACTACGAGATTTATTTTCATTGAGGCCAAGTTGGACAGAGGCTTTCATGACTTCTAGATTGCGTTCCATGAGAAGGAGGACTTCTTCACGTTCGCGACCTGTCAATTCAAACTCTGTTGTAATCATGAGTTCTGCGACATTTCCTTGAAAGTCCAGATCTGCTTGCTCGACCAATTCTTTGATAGAATAAAACATGCTTCCTCCTATTTAAAGAAATTGACATTGTGGAGATGAGGGATTTTTCGAATTTCTTCGATAGCCTCATCACAGTTGCGACTGTCAACTTCGATAATCATAATGGCTTTTTCACCAGCTTTTTCACGAGTAACATTCATCTGGGCGATATTGATATCATAGCGTGAAAGTGCCTCTGTAACAAGGGCAATCATACCTGGAATATCTTGATGAACAATGATGATAGTCGGTGTATTCATATTGAGAGAGACGGCAAAGCCATTGAGTTCGGTTACCTGAATATTCCCTCCACCGATAGAAATACCAGTCACGCTGATGGTCTTGTGGGCATTTTTGACGGTAATTTTAGTGGTGTTTGGGTGAGGAGCATTGCTGTCTTTTTGAATAGTCCAGACAATCTTGATACCACGCTTGTGGGCAATCTCCAGACTGTTTGGAATTTCAGGATCATCTGTATCCATACCCAAAATACCAGCAACAAGGGCTAGGTCTGTCCCGTGACCACGATAAGTCTTAGCAAATGAGTTAAAAAGTTGGAATTCGACTTCTGTCGGAGTATCATCAAAAATGGAAGAGACAATCTTCCCAATACGAACAGCACCAGCGGTATGGCTACTAGATGGGCCAATCATAACTGGTCCGATGATATCAAAGACAGATTGAAAACGAAGTGATTTCATCAGTTTCCCCTTATAAAAATTCTTATCTCTATTATATCAAAGAATAAAGGTCTTGGCTTTAATTGTGGATGAAAACCTTTTTACACTACAAATAGCATAAAAATAGTATCTTTTATGACAAAAAATAGCTTGTTTAAGGAAATAAAAAATAATTTTGTAATATTTCTACATAAAAGTGTCAAGAAACAGTAATATTTAAAGGGTATGATAGAACTATAGAAAGAAGGAGAATTTTCGAATATGAAATCAACAACTAAAAAGATTAAAACAACTCTTGCAGGAGTAGCTGCCTTGTTTGCAGTATTTGCTCCATCATTTGTATCTGCTCAAGAATCATCAACTTACACTGTTAAAGAAGGTGATACACTTTCAGAAATCGCTGAAACTCACAACACAACTGTTGAGAAATTGGCAGAAAACAACCACATTGACAACATCCATATGATTTATGTTGGTCAAGAGTTGGTTATCGATGGTCCTGTAGCGCCTGCTGCAACACCAGCGCCAACTACTTATGCAGCACCAGCTGCTCAAGATGAAACTGTTTCAGCTCCAGCAGCAGAAACTACAGAAGTAGCAGAAGAAGCTCCAGTAGCAAGCGCTCCTGTAGCAGAAGAAACAGTAGCTTCAACAGAAACTTCAGCACCAGCTGCAACTGTAAGCGGATCTGAAGCAGAAGCTAAAGAGTGGATTGCTCAAAAAGAATCAGGCGGTAGCTACACAGCTACAAACGGACGTTACATCGGACGTTACCAATTGACAGATTCATACTTGAACGGTGACTACTCAGCTGAAAACCAAGAACGTGTAGCAGATGCCTACGTTGCAGGACGTTACGGTTCATGGACAGCTGCGAAAAACTTCTGGCTTAACAATGGCTGGTATTAAGAAATAACTAGCAGAATAAGATGTAAAGAGGTTGGGCAAAAAGTCTTTAAAATTAGAAAAACGCATCATATCAAGTGTTCACAAAAATCTTGATATGACGCGTTTTTTTGTGGGAAGATTTACTTCATATTCTCCTGAAATTGAGTTTTTGATAGCCTCTGGTAATTTTTATAACTTGGTGCAAACTACCTATACTCTTCGAAAATCTCTTCAAACCACGTCAGCTTTATCTGTAACCTCAACGCTGTACTTTGAGCAACCTGCGGCTAGTTTCCTAGTTTGCTCTTTGATTTTCATTGAGTACTAGTAAATATTCAGATGATGAGCTTGAATTACATGTGTTAAATGTTGGTTGGACTGTATGTTGAGCAGCAGTATACTAGTGAGAGCAAGGACAGAACTTAGCTTCTATTTGATTCAAGGAGATAGTTTTTATAAACCCTTTACTTATCAAAAATATAAAAAGGATTAATCAGTAATTTATTCAATTAATTTTCAAGGAGTAATTTGTTATTTTTTATATTACTCTTTTTTATTTCTTTGATTTTCAAATTCTGTAAAATTGCCCATAGAAATTTCTATTTGATTATTTTCAATGAAAGCAATTCTTTGTACAATCAAATCGAAAAAGTAGTGGATGATGGCATTTACATCAAGGTCAAGTTTGGTATTCATCAGGGAAACTAGCTCCTACTATATCTATCACAAAGATGATGCTGAGAAAAATCGCTATATGAAAGGTAGAACGTTGATTCGCCAATTCAGCTCTGAAAATCAAACTATTCCATTCCGCAGAAAAACAACTGTGGAGATGATCAAGGAAAAGATTGAGGAAATGTATACTTTACTTGAGCTGGATACGGAGAAGTAATCTTATATTACAATTAAGGATAATCTAGTTTATAAATTGGTAGCGTCTGAATTGAGAATTAATGTTTTGCAAGAAAGAATATCAATATTAAATCAAGTAGCAAAATATTTGTTGTCTTCAATTGAAAACAAGCAAAAAATGAAGTTGAATCTTTAAAAAATGAATATAACTGAGGAAATTGGCATTAATGTTGCTGAGAAGGAGTTGAATGAGTTAAGTATACAGATAGCATTAGAGAGCGATAGATATGAGAATATCGTATTTAAAGTGAATAAGTTTATCAATCGTTTGAGTAAGAAAATTTTAAAAGAAGAAGGGATAGGTTTTCAAAAATAACCTATCTAGTCATTGTTTATATATAGTCTGTATCTTTTGGTTTATTAATTTGTATTTAAAATTTCATCATGTTACAATTGAAATTATCAAACAGTTTTATTCTTATGCTCAGGAAAATGGATTTCAAAAACTAAAAGAAAGTAAAGTTGTTAGACCTAGAGGGGCAGATCCTATTTTTAATATGTCTGCTATTTCAGAGCATATTAGTTTATTTAAAATACCATCTGAAACTGGTTGCGTGGAAAAATATGTAACAAAAAATCTATCATGTTTTTCAAATAAATTAGATGGCGTCGGTAAATCAAGTAGCAGAACATTTACTGGTTTCATACTCTTCGAAAATCAAATTCAAACCACGTCAACGTTGCCTTGCCGTACTCAAGTACAGCCTGCGGCTAGTTTCCTAGTTTGCTTTTTGATTTTCATTGAGTATCAGTTGAAAACAAGCAAGAAATGAAGTTAAATCTTTCAAAATTGAATATAACCGATAAAATTTGCATTGATGTTGTTGAGAGAGAGTTGAATGAGTTAAGAATCCATATAGAATTAGAGGGCGATAGTTACGAAGAGGTAATATTTAGATTTGATAAGTTTATTAATTGCTTAAATAAAGAAAAATTTGTGTATCTAAATAGCAGAGATATTTAAAAAGTGCACAAATTACTCATTTTAAATGTTCTAAAATTTGTTAAAATTATGGAAAAAGGAGGAATACATTATGTGTGATATATCTAAAACTAGCTGAAATTTTTTAGTGATAATATTAGTGTTGAAGAGCAGTTGAATAGGTTCGTACTTTTTAATTCAGGAGATAGTCTCTTAGATTGGAAAATGTAGTCGATGCTTTACATGTTCTCATGGATGTACTAGAAATCATGTTCACTGTTAGAAACTAAACATAGATTTCCTTTGTTTATTATTAAAAACATAGAACAAAAAATATTAACAGATGTAAAGATATTATCAAGCAAGCTAAAAGAAGAGTTATTAAAAGAGGTTGATTGAACCTTGATAAAGGAGGATCGGATGGAAGGAATTATTGGAACGCTTGAATTTTATGCTCCTGTACTTGTACTAGGAGTAGTCATCATTGGTATTGTATACTTTATGAAAAAACGAAATGATAAAAAATAGTGTATAGATTGGTTTTATCACTATTATTTCTAACCAATGCTCTTGAGGAGTATTGGTTTTTATTGTGCCCTAGAAAAAGACAAGAAGCCTCAATTACGATTCAATTCTGCACGAAATACTCATGAAATAGATTTTTCTACAAGCTATAATAATTATATAAAAGAAATGGAGGAAACGATAATGCCACAACTAGTAGTAACAGGATTAAATAAGACATTTGGAGAAGGCGAAAGTTTAGTCCATGCCTTATCTGATATTTACCTTTCAGTAAATAAGGGTGAATTTTTAGCCATTATGGGGGCTAGTGGTAGTGGAAAGACAACTTTATTGAATTGTATATCCACTATTGATAAACCTGATTCGGGCAGTATTGTTTTTGAAGATTTTGATATGATTCAAGCAAAAGAAAGCCAATTAGCCGATTATCGCGCTAAGAATATCTCTTATATTTTTCAATCTTATAATCTGGTAGAGACCTTAACAGTTTATGAAAACGTAATTTTACCACTTCAAATTCAAGGAAAATCCATTAGAAAATATCAAAAGAAAATTAATGATGTTTTGGGTAAATTAGCTATTCAAAATTTAAAAAATAAATTTCCAAATCAATTATCAGGTGGGCAACGTCAACGTGTCGCAACAGCTAGAGCGTTAATAGATGATTCCAAACTCTTGATTGCAGATGAACCGACAGGAGCTCTTGACTCTGCTAACTCAGAAAATCTCATGTCTCTCTTACAAGAAATTAATCGAATGTTTGAAATAACTATTCTACTAGTTACTCACGATCCTGCTGCTGCTAAATATTCGTCTCGAATGGTTCTTCTCAGTGATGGACAGATTATCGATGATATTGAGCGGAATGGACTATCAAACGACTTATACCTAGAAGAAATATACAGACGAACAAGATAGGAGGGGAGCTATGTACCCAAAGTTAATTTTACGCAATGTATTTAGAAACTTACAAACCTATACGATTTATTTTTTAAGTCTTGCTTTGATTTATAGTCTTTTGTACGCCTTTAATGCTCTTCCAAGTCATCCTGTCATGCAGAGCTTATCGGGTGCGAAAGAAATGTTGACGACAATCATGAGCCAGTACATGGGACTTATTTCATATTTGATACTCGGTACTGTCGCCTTTCTTATTGTTTACTCTACAAATTTTGTTTTAGGAAGACGACAAAAAGAGCTCGGGTTATATTCAACACTTGGAATGAAAAAATATCAAATTATCGGAACGCTATTCTTTGAAACGATGTTAGTAAATATCTTTGCTCTAGTTCTAGGATTTACTTTTGGGCTAATCTTACTTATTTTACTTGCTCACATTGCTTCTGAGTTTTTTATGGCAAATTATTTTGGAAATCTATTCTTTTTAGATCCTAAGTCACTCTCTCTGTTGGGCTATTCCTATGTGGTAACTAGTTTAATAGTTGGTTTAATGGACATTTTGAAATTTAGAAAGAAAACAATCATTAGCTTAATTCAAGAAAACGGCATTGAAAAATCACGAATTATTAAAGAAAATTCTATTTTACAATTGTTAATTTTCATTATTTCAAGTATTGTTATCATCTCTGGTAGTATTTATTTTTCTGATTATCATCACTTATCCATTTTGAAAAACTGGGGAGTTTTATTAGTATCTATTTTAGTGATCTTTGTCATTTTATTTTACAACACCTTAAGTAATTTCTTACTTGGAGTTGTTAAGAAAGTATCTTCATTCTATTATAATAAATTAAACTCATTTAAAATCCGCCAATTTTCCAAACAAGCGGACAGCAATTCTGTAACGCTAGCAGTACTATCTATGACCTTGACTTTGGCTCTTAGTTTACTAGTGTTTGGTGGCAGTTCATACACAACCATGAACCATGAGTTGAATCGTTATGCCCCTTATGATTTACAAGCCAATTTATATAGAGGTAATGAGTTTCATTATGGAAACGAGAGTGTAAAAGATAGATTACAAGCAGACGGCTTTGATTTTGATGTCGTAAAAGAAGACTATGTTTATTCAACTTTTACGAGTGTTCTGACTTATAAAGATATCATAGATACTAGTCAGTTATGGGAGCACGATAAAGGGTTACCTGATTCAAAAGTCCATATTTTAGGAATTTCAACTTATAATCATCTAAGAAAACTACAAGGTGTAAAAGATATTGACTTAGCTGATGATGGCTATCTAGTAAATGCCAATTACAAAGGAACCATTAAACAAATCCAAGAATTTTTACTACAAAAGAAAGATTTATCAATTGGCGGTTATTCTTTAAAATTGGCATCATCCCAACCATTAGATACTGTTTATTTTCTTTCTTCAGTAGGATTAAATGATTCGGGGACTCTTATTGTACCAGATAAAGTTATTAAAGAATTAAACGAAGACTTTACAACTTATGTGGTTAAATATAAAGAAAATATTGATAAAAGAAAAATTGAAGCATTTATGAAAGAGTGGGTTGATAAGCATTACTTTACGGTGGATGGTACAGAATTAAATGACTTCACTTATCAAAGTAAGGTGAGATTATCTGAGCTTTATATAGGATTTATGGGAGTCATTGTACTAGTATTGATATTTATTAGTGTTGTGTTTATTATTATTTCACTTAGCATTTTATCTCTACAAATCTCAACTAGTGCACTAGACAGCATTAATGATTATCGTATCTTATATCTATTGGGAAATAAGAAAAAACAAAATAAGAAAATACTTATTCATCAAATTATAAGTTACTTCTTTGTTCCCTTGCTACTTGCTGTTCCATTAGCGGTTTCTCTAAGCAAGTCCTTATTAGGTTACTTTGAAAACTTTGCCAATACAACTATCACTATTGATGTGACTTATCTAGGAGTGGCAGCTCTTCTCTTTCTAATTTACTTAGTCATAACCTATAAAGTGAGTTGGCATATTCTTGATCAAAATTAGGATAAAACTAGGATACTGTTAAATAGTACCCTAGTTTTATGCTATACTATACTTATAAAATAGAGGGAGATGATTATGATGAAAAAAATTGTAAAAATCATTTCTAATCATTCATTATGGTTGTGGCAATTAACTTTGCTGAATCACTTGATTTTGATGTTCTACATATACTATAGAGTTCCTATTTATTATGAAAGTGGTCTTACGCAAAAGTTCTCCGTAATACTTGTGATTTTATTGATTGTGTCCAGCTATGTTTGTAACTTTACTACCTTTCGACATAGTGAATTAAAATTATGGACTATCTTTTTGCTAGCTTTGATCAGTTGGCAAGCCATCTTTCAACAAGGAACAAGTAACACTTTGTTGCATTTTTTTGACATACTGAATCCAATTAATTCATTTTTATTGGTTTATAGTTCTCTTTCGATAATTTTACTAGGTGAGAAGATTGGGGAAGAATTGATGAATGTTTCACTAGCTTTAACCATCATTACCACTTTTTCTTACTTTATCCATTTTCCATTGTTTCTATTCTTATCGCTTTTCACAACCTTTTTCCTTACATTTGTTCCTTTGATTTTATTACTCTTGTATCGAAAAGAGTTGAGAAATGTACTAGCTTTCCAAAGGCGAAATGTTATAATCCTTTCGGTTGTCTTACCTATTTCATATATTGTATCGTATGTTAATACGACAGGAGCGGGTGTTTTAAATTTAGTTTGGTATGTTGAAGTATTGTCTATCCTAACTTTTTTACATTTCAAGACAATATTTACGTCCTTTAAAAAGAAGATTGCTGAATTGAAATTATCCTATTTAAAGGCTTTTATACGCTTATTTTTTGTAGTAGGAGGATTGTTACTGCTTTCGTTTATTGTCTTTCAATTAGATTTGAATGTGAGTGTATTAATCCTAAATCTAGTCTTGCTTATCATGGGAATCGTTGCCGAAGAATGCATTCGCTTGTTTCATGTATCGAATATGAAAGATGCGAAAGATTATCTGGAGATTCTATTTTTGAAGCGGAATAGAATGGTTAACAATCTTCTTTCTAATGAGGTTGTGGAGCAGCAATTTTCAGAATTTCTCCACAATGAAATTTTACAAAGTGTGATGGCTATTAAGAATTTCAATACTTACAGTAATAATGAGATGTTTGGTAATCAAATAAATCTTGTTACCGAAGAACTGGTGCAACGAATCAGAGAGCGAATGGATTATTATCAGCCCATGAGTGAGATAGATGAGCCTCTGGCAAAAAAATATCAGGCACTCATTGATAGAATAGAGAAAAGATATAAGAAAGAAAGTTCAGTGGTGGTACACTTTCCACCTAAATTTTCTTTAATGACTCCCTATGATAAACTTGTCTACCGTTTTGTTGAGGAGTTAATTACCAATGCGGTCAAATATTCACAAGGAGGAGAGATTTCTTTGGAAATCGAGGTGAAACAGGATACTATTTTTCTAGTTTCTGAAAATAAATCTGTCTCTACTAAAGAACCTTCTCTGGGATACGGACTGAAAAATATGGCAAATAAATTAAATGTTTTAGGTGGTAAGATGGATACTTTAGATGAGAATGGTATTTTTCGTGTTATTATTGTATTACCGATTGATAAGGAGCTATGTTATGAAAATTTTGTTGGTTGATGATCATAAATTGTTTAGCCAGAGCATCAAACTGATTTTGGAATTATCAGAGGTCATTGAAAGGGTGGATTTGATGGATGATTTTTCTTCTGTCTTGGACTTTTCTTATGATGATTATGATATTGTGCTCATCGACATAAACTTGACGAGTTTGTATCAGGAGGATGGGTTGTCTTTAGCTCAAACGATTATTGAAAATGGTTGTTCCGCTAAAATTGTTATCTTGACAGGATACAGCAAAAGAATGTATGAGTATCGTGCCAAGATAATGGGGGCCTGGGGCTTTTTGGATAAGAGTATTGGTCCAGAGGAATTACTTCAAAACTTGCTAAGGATTTATCAGGGAGGAAAGATTTTTTCAGATGAAGTAGTGGTAGATGTCTTGACTTCCCGGGAAATAGAGATGTTAGAACTAGTCCGAAATGGTCTGACCATAGATGATATTTGTGAAAAAGTCTATGTGAGTAAGAGAACTGTTTCAAATCATCTTGCAAGTATATTTTCAAAATTAGGAGTATCTAATAGACAGGAGGCTATTCATGTTGCGGAGCAACTGGGTTACTTCTCGCCCGAATGATGAATAAGGTTCGTGGCTCTATTTGTTTATTAATTAGAAATCTCAATCTAAATTCTTTGATGAACCATTTGTTACTTTGATAATTGATGTCATTATTTTGATTCTACCCATTTTACAAAATCTTTTATCCATAAGAATAAATCTTATATGAAATAGTTGAAATAGTGCGTTAATTATAGGCATCCTAAACTTGAGTGAGTATGGTTGCGAAAGTGATTATTACTTACCCCTTTTTAAAAAATTCCTTACATAAGAATAAAAGTTTATATATAGGCTGGAAAATCAAGATTATGCCTCTTTGAAATATGCTTTTGAGGGAGAGAGAAAGCAACAGACTTCTTTATCTTTTGATGAAAAGATTTATCTGGACTGGATAGATGCCATTCTAACCTATCAATGTGAACATCAATTAAAACTAGCTATTTCAAAAATAGAGGACATCCTCAGTAGGATTAGTATTGATAAAGTGGATTATTTGTATATTTTCAATACCCTGCTGATTTTCTTAGGCTATGATGAGGATAAGGAGAAATTTGAACAACTATATGATCAGGTTTCCGTAGCTCTTTCAAAAATCGATACCAGTGTGCGTGAACAAATTGAGTTGTATATCAAAATAAAATACAATTATTGTTACCATCTTTGGAAACAGGAGGATATGGATAAGTCCAGAGCGCTATTATTGGAGATGATTGAATTTTGTAACAAGTATCATAGTAGCTTTAGGCTAGCAGATTTATATTGTTTGTTGGGAAATGTAACAGAGGATCTTGATATCTCTGTTGCTAAGGACTATTATATGAAAGCTAAGGTGCTCTATCTAATTGAAAATAATGAAATTATGGCACTCAAGGTAGAACAATATCTGATGGATAAGTAGTCAGAGAATGTATAAGGATAGCAGAAGCTATCTTTTTCATACACAAAATATAACTATAATTCTTCTTTTTAAAAATATTTAGATTATTGCTTAAATTGCTTGACAGGTTATATATGTTGATTTATAATATAGGTGAAACGGGGGTTGTGCAAGCGTTGACAAATTCAGTGCCCTTAACTTTGTATTTAGTCGAGAATTATGATGTAGCTAGAAAAGAAAGAATTCTAGCTTGACACAATGTTACCAGTCTTATTTAAAATTGTTATGGAACTATTTTCAAAATAAATAGGCTTCTGCTTTAGGGGAGTAGTGAATCAGGAGGTTAAGCGATGAACTACAATTTAAAATATATCTTATCAGGAATATTTGTCCTAGTCTTTATAGGTTTCCTGGTCTGGATGCGTTATTTTAATCAGAAGAAGGAAGAGGAGCATTCAAATGTGTCTTTTGAAGCGAGGTTAGATAGTGAAGTCAAGACATTATATAAACAACTAGGATTGGGTGAGGAACCTCACTATTTTTTAGCTTATCGCTACTTACACCCTTGGTTTAATCTAGCGATTTTACCACCAACAGTTGAAATTCTCTTAACTAAAATAGCGCTAGTGATGGTAAGACCAGATGAATTGCTGATAAGAAATCTTGGAAATGGGATGACTTTTACAAATGAGCATCATCGCGATTTGCGGCAAGGACTTATCTGCATTCCAAAATCAGAGATGAAAGAATTTGAGATTCGCAACTGGGACAGAGCTTTTGTATTTGGCGATTTTTTGACAATTAAAACAAGCTAACAGAGCTATTATTTGCAGGTTAGAGATGATGGACTTCAAAAGGGAAGTCTCTTTACCAAACATTTCTCAAACTTGAAACGACAAGATTTTCTAGGATTATTGACAGATAAAAGGACATTCTGATTGACAATGACTCAAAATATGTATCTTATACCTTTTTTAAAAACTGAAACTCAATTTTGGGAAATACTTTTATTTATTTTAGGTGTTTTGTTAATTGTAATTTCATTACTAAGTCTCCCAAAAATGAAATTTTGGAAATAGTGTTAGTGAGTAAGAAAGGATAATAGTATTATGATGGTTGTTTTAATTTCAGTGGTTGTAGCATTTCTGTATTATGTAATTACAGAATATTTTAAGAATAGTTATATTGACTGTATACTATTTCTAACATTGCTGATTTCTCATTTGATATGGGATTACTATTTTTTGCCCATTGAAATTTTAGTGGCTTTAAGTGGAGTAAATTTATTGTTAAGATTTTTCAAAAAAAGAGAAGTCAATAGATTTGCTAGTGGATTATAAAGATGAAAGGTAAAATTGGGATATTTAAAATGAAACATTTTTTTGCAGGAATTGGTGAGATAAGATTTATTAGTTATCTATTGTCTCTATGTGTAGGACTAGCCCCTCTTTTTCATATCTATGTAATAGGTTCGGAAATGAGTTTTGTGAAAATAGTATTATCTATTCTGGGAGTCATATTTGTATGTATTTTAACCATTGCTCGAATTTATAGAAGATTTTTCTATAATTCACTAGAATAGTATGGATTAGTTAATCAATTGGAACGATTATTCTTTGTGATACTAAACCACTTTTAAGTTTTTACATTAAACAGCCTAATGAAGTGAAAGTTGTTTATCTTAGAAAGGAAAACTCTCAAATGTCCTACAAGTTTCTACTCTTCGACCTAGATCACACCTTGCTTGATTTTGATGCTGCTGAGGATGTGGCTTTGACCCAACTTCTAAAAGAAGAAGGAGTTGCAGATATTCAGACTTATAAAGATTATTACGTTCCTATGAACAAGGCTCTCTGGAAGGATTTGGAACAAAAGAAAATCAGTAAACAAGAGCTGGTTAACACGCGTTTTTCTCGTTTATTTGCTCACTTTGGACAGGAAAAAGACGGTAGTTTTCTAGCCCAGCGTTATCAATTTTACCTCGCCCAACAGGGACAAACTTTTTCAGGCGCTCATGAACTCTTAGACAACCTCATCGAGCGAGATTATGAGCTATATGCTGCGACAAATGGCATTACTGCCATTCAGACAGGTCGTTTGGCTCAATCTGATCTAGCACCTTATTTCAATCAAGTCTTTATCTCTGAACAGTTGCAAACTCAAAAGCCTGATGCTCTCTTTTATGAAAAGATTGGTCAGCAGATTGCAGGTTTTAGCAAAGAAAAGACGTTGATGATTGGAGATTCTCTAACCGCAGACATCCAAGGTGGTAATAATGCTGGGATTGCAACTATCTGGTACAACCCTTATCACCTCGAAAA
>ERZ772972.386-NODE-386-length-16551-cov-4.457141_pt1 | contig 16551 bp, 19 predicted proteins | sample MGYA00580673_ERZ772972 | MGnify/ENA primary metagenome ERZ772972 (study PRJEB29015, sample SAMEA2738051) | human oral metagenome | biome: human oral; feature: human-associated habitat; material: saliva | place: China | collected 2229 ... | reverse complement strand
TGCCAAGGAAATGAGCCATGGAGCATGCATAGCGCCAGGACCTTTTTGGCTAAAGAAGATAAATGCAGGTGCTGTTACAACAAGTACGAGCAAACCTACTTGAATAGCAGGCATCATAGCAGATTCTAATTTGCTCAACGCATAGGTGCGTTGTAAGGAATAGCCTCGTTTTAAGAAAATAGTACCAAATCCAATGCCCCCTGCAAAGCCAGCAATACCGAATAAGGCATTCAAATCACCGCCGCCGAGGCGTAAAATCATGCGAAGTGGACAGCCAAGGAAGATCAACGCACCAATCATAACAAAGAAGCCGAGAATAAAACGAATAATTGGAGATGAACCACCTCTACTTTGGTGCTCGCCACGAATCATGGACAATACATAAGCCCCTAATATAAGACCGATAATTTCTGGACGAATGTACTGTACAGGTGCAGCGCGATGCATACCAAGAGCACCTACAGTGTCGCGAATAAAGCAAGCAATACAAAAGCCCATATTAGCCGGATTGCCAGCTAGTACGAGAAAGCCTGCAATAGCACCAATAATAAGGCCTGCAATAATTAAATTCCGTTTTTCATGAGACCCACTCATAATAAACTCCTTTCAAACGAACTACACTAAAACTATATGAGCATATGCTTCTACCCTATCAAGCATACTACTCATGATATAATAACCATAAATACATCTTGTTATTCATGGAGATTACCAATGAACTATATCTATTTAGATAATGCGAGCACCACGTTTCCCAAAGCGCCAAATGTGGCTAGTGCCATGGCGGACTATATAACGAACTGCGGTATAAACATCAACCGTGGTTCCTATTCCCTCGCCTATGATGTAGAGGATACTATCTATACAACGAGACAACGACTACATACCTTATTCAACGGTCATGATCCATCCCATGTCATCTTTACACAAAATGTGACGATGAGCTTAAACATGGTCATCAAGGGCCTATTGAAAGCAGGTGATCACGTCCTCGTTAGCTCTATGGAGCACAACGCAGTTATGAGACCTCTCACACAACTGCTAGATAAAGGTATTACCTTTGATACTATTCCATGCGACTCCACAGGATCCATCCAAATGGACTCTATTGAGCCATTGATTCGTCCTAACACAGTGGCTATGATTATCAATCACGCGTCCAATGTATGTGGCACCATTCAACCGCTCGAATCAATTGGCCTCATCTGCAAGGCTCATAATCTACAATTTATTGTAGATGCAGCCCAAACAGCAGGTGTTATTCCTATCGATGTGAAAGCATGTCATATTGATGCCCTCTGCTTTACAGGTCATAAAGGATTATTGGGACCTCAAGGTATTGGTGGCATTATCTTGACCAAAGAAATGGCTCAAACCTTAACCCCTCTTATCGCTGGTGGTACAGGCAGCTTCTCACATTTAGAAACGATGCCTACCCATATGCCCGATGCCTTTGAATCAGGTACTTTGAATCTACCTGGTATCATTGGACTCAACGAAGGCCTCGCCTATATCGAATCGGTGGGTATGGAGAACATCCACAACCACGAGCTAGCTTTGACAAAAGCCTTCCTTGAAGGATTGCAGGACATAGAGCATATCAACGTCATTGGTAAGCAGAATCTTAAAGATCGAACAGCCGTCGTATCCATCACCATTGATGGCATGGATGCAGCAAGCATTGCTTACGAACTAGAGTCTACCTATCACATCATGACGCGTGTCGGACTTCATTGCGCGCCACGAGCACATCAAACCTTAGGTACCTATCCTGAGGGAACCGTACGCTTCTCCTTTGGCTATGCCAACACACTTGAAGATGTAGAGGCTACATTATCGGCTCTAAGCACAATCGCAAAGAGCTATAAAGAATAGATATCACTGTTAAGGCTATATACCTTGAGTATATAGCCTTTTTCTTATGACATAAACAGTTTATTTCTTACTTGCTATGAAAGTTATTTCTAGCCTAAAAACTAATAATCATATAAGGCTCAGACTATAGCAATTAGAATATCGAGTTCTCTTATGCTTCACACAAACGACCGATAGCATCAGCTCTACAGCGTTTGCAGTGTGTCATTTGCGGCACATAGTGACCAATAAATTGACGCATGTTATCGATTTCCTCTGAAGTTGGGCCTCTGTGATTTTCAAAGGCCGTATCATGAACAGGAATCATAGCAATACAGTTCATCAAGTCAACACCCCAAGCTTCTGCTTGTTTAGCAATGGCTGGCACATGGTCCATATTTACATCAGGCACTACTACGGTATTAATCTTAACAATGATGTTCTTTTCCTTTAGTTTTCTGATACTTTCAGCCTGACGTTCTAATAAAATACGGGCCCCATCGATTCCCTTGTAGATATTTCCCTCATAGCGAACCATGGAATATACATTTTTTGCAATCTCTGGATCAATAGCATTAGTCGTAATCGTTACATGCGTAATTCCTAAGTCAGCGATTTCATCAACATAATCAGGTACTGCCAAACCATTACTAGATAAACAAAGCATGACATGAGGAAAATCATTTTTCACGAGACGGAAGGTTTCAAGCGTCTTGTCTGCATCACACATAGGGTCCCCAGGACCTGCAATACCCACTACAGAGATATCCTGACGAGCATCAAACACCTTGTGCACAAAGGCAGCCGCCTCTTGTGGCGTATAGACATGCTGTGTCACGCCCGGTCTATTTTCATTCGCACAATCGTACTTGCGATTACAATAATTACATTGAATATTACAATTCGGTGCTACTGGTAAATGTAAACGCCCCCAATTAGCAGAAGCGGCCTTGTTGTAACAAGGATGATTTTGTAGGAAACTTTGTCCTTGAATTTCTTTCATAATTAACCTTTCCGACCAAATCTAATAGCATCTTTATGGCAAACATGTAAGCAATCACCACAGTTGGTGCAATTCATTTCATTTGGTCGTGTTCCCATTTCACATACGCGCAAGCACGCATCACAGTTATCGCAATCATTTGTTTTAAAAATTCTAAAAATAGAAATTTTGCGTAGCAACTCCATAACGCCCCCAAAAGGACATACAAAGCGGCACCAAGCATTGGCGATAATAAGGGAACCAGCAATAATAGAAACGACCGTTATAGTACGAGCCGCCCAATACCATTCGGAGAACTGCATAGATAAAATGACAGCATTAAAATATTCATCGCTCGTCCGAATTGGAATCATAACGCGGGGATTACCAAATTTAAAATATACTACGAGTCCTAAAATTATAGTTGCTACCATGCCGAGTTGAAGGAACCGCATATAGTTCTTACGATTTCTTAGTGGCCCCATAGATATTTTTCCCAGCATTTGGTTAACCCAACCACTTGGACAGAACCAGCTACAGAAAGCACGGCCAAAGAATACGACCATAATCGGCAAGATAATCCACCACGCGTAAAAGTACGTCGTGATGCGCCCCCAACAAGAAATCATAGAGCAACTTTCACAACTCACAAAGGGAACAATGTAAGGACAACGGAATACACCAAAGTACACCCATTTCCCCATAATAAAGAGGAAGATAAACTGTACAATCCGACGCCAAAGCGTTAAATTCTTAGGCGCTTGTTTCCCAGATACACCAGAACTAACTTGAGTTCCACAGGTTGTGGATGACGGACATTGATTACACATCTTTTACACCAAACCTTTCTATCAAATCGAGACCTCTCGCACTATAAACGGATGTGAATCCGTGATTTTCTAAGATTTGTTGTCCTTCTTGGGACCGTGTAAATTCAATATAATCGGCAGCCAACGCACGATCTTGTACATATTTCATCGTATTAATAGTGAAAGTAAGCGGTGCAGGTGGCACAAATTGTGCAGGTATGGAGAAGTACTCTATACGATCCTTAAACCGATCATGTGTGGTAAGGCGTTTTTCAATGATGGATACATCAGCTTTCCCTTCTACGAGTTCACACATCATGGAAATTACACAAGCACTTTCAGCCATTAAGTTTTTCATGATACCATCGGTCAAACCAGATAATTTCATGATTCCCTTTACAGATGCGCTACCTGGTGGAGATGCGCCTAACGGCAACATAACGCGTACACCAGGCTCGGCCATATCTTTAAGATCGCGAATCCCTGCGGGATTCCCCTTAGGTGTAACGATAACGTAATCCGTAAAACATAATGGTTCAAAAGCAATACTTACGCCTTTTTTACGCATGTTCTTCGCCAGATCTAAACCGCGAGCCCCAAAGACTTCTGTGCGACTCTTCTCAGCCAACAAGGATTTACCAATAGCCCCTGCAAAGGCACCAGTATACTGAATATTGTGCCCCGTGTGCATCGTATAAACTTGGTTTAAATCAAGAAAAGCTTCGGACAAACCGCCACAAGTCCACACTTGTAATGAGTCAGACTGTGTTGGCTTATAAGCGCCTCGTATAAACGACGGCACCGCTGATGCGGCTGCTAACGCTAAAGCACCACCAATAAACTGGCGACGGGATATATCCTTTTTCAAAAATCCCATGTACTTACCACCTTTCACTGAACTTTACAGTACTAAGCATATACTCGTATTATAGTATAAAATCCATAAGTTTTGATGATGATATACATAAGTTTGATTAATTTGTTTATATAGATTAGTCATATAAATCCTGTTTTTAAAGGTATTATTATAAAATTTTAAGATATATTTCTATATCTATTTTATTGAATATTTCTTGTATACGATGAATATGCTATTTTTTAGGTTTAATGAAGTTAAAATTTCTCTATGCGTTCAGTGCATAACAAACAAGAACAATTCGCTCTATAGTCTATATCTAGCTGCTTTACAGCACTCACTGCTCTTTAAGAATTAAATTCACTATAAGACAGTATTGCCAAAAGAACGCAAAAAGGCGGTACAACCAAATGGTTGTACCGCCTTGATTCATCAATTATTCAGCAGTGAATGGCAATAAAGCGATTGCACGTGCACGTTTGATAGATGTAGTCAATTTGCGTTGATGTTTTGCGCAAGTACCGGAAATACGACGAGGTAAGATTTTGCCGCGTTCAGTCGTAAAACGACGAAGTTTAGCAACATCTTTATAGTCGATTTGATCGATATGGTCTGCACAGAAAACGCATACTTTTCTTCTTGGCTTTCTGCCTCTATCTCTTCTCATTGCGAATCCTCCTTTTCGAATTAGTAGGAGTCCCTGACACTAGAACGGGATGTTTTCGTCATCGCCGCCTGTACTGAAACTATCAAAATTGGACCCACCTTCGAAAGAATTAGTATTCATATCAAGGGATTGGCCCACAAAGTTCGCTACTACTTCAGTAACGTACCGTTTTTGACCGTCCTGAGTCTCGTAAGAACGAGTTTGCAAACGACCTTCTACAAAGCAACGACTGCCTTTACGAAGATTGCCTGCCGCTTCACCAAGTTTACCCCATGCAACGCAGTTAATGAAAGCAGTTTGTTCTTTCGTTTCATTTGTTGCAGAGTCAACATAGGTATTTGTTGCAGCTACTGTGAAAGTTGCTACCGCACGACCTGTTTTAGTGTAACGTACTTCAGGATCACGAGCTAAATTACCTAGAATTTGTACAGAGTTCATGTTTTCCTCCAGGCTTTAATTATGCTTCGTGTTTTACAATTAGATGTCTTAGGACTTCATCGTTGATTTTCAATACACGATCGATTTCTTTGATTTCAGCAGGTGCTGCTTCAAAGTTGATCAATACATAGAAACCGTCAGTGAATTTCTTCACAGCGTAAGCAAGACGACGCTTGCCCCAACGATCTACCTTTTCTACTGTGCCGCCTACACGAGCAATTAAAGCTTCTACTTTTTCAATAACAGCGTTAGTTGCTTCTTCTTCAGCTGGTTTCACAATAAACATGACTTCGTATTTGTTCATACAAAATCACCTCCTCTTTCGGACTAATGCCCCTATCGACACATAGGGGTAGGAAGTGCTTACCATCAATAAGCCTTACCATTATAACCTAAAAAAACGATGAAAGCAAGAACCCATTTTGAGTTCTTGCTTTCACAATTATTAATGATCGTATCGTTTATCTCTAGGGAATGCTAAAATAGCACAAATAATAACAAAGATGGCAATAACAGACATCATAGGATATGCCGAATCATTTGGAAAGAATGTTAACACCAAAGACGAAATAATACCACTACCATATTGCATGGCCCCTAGTAAAGCCGCACCAGAGCCAGCCATCTTACCAGCCCGTTCTAGAGCTAATGCATTGGTAACCGCTGCAATGACACCATTCATAGAGAAAAATAAGAAACTGCCGATTACAATAAGCCATAAAGAGTGTTCGCCCATAAACATTAAAATCATGACAATCGTTACACATATGGCTGCAAACATAGTAGCATAACGCAGCAACTTATCGAGGCGTATGGCACTTACAATACGCCGATTGAGGGCACTCATGAGCATTACACCAATGATGTTAAGAGAAAATAAATAGCCATAATACTCTGTAGGCACTCCATATACATCGATGTATACATAAGGTGAACCAGTTAAAAAAGCATAGATAGCAATATAGAAAGAGCTTACACAAAGCGTGTATTTCATAAATTCTTTATTGCGCAACAAGATCCAGTAATTGATATAAGTATGCCTCATATCCTTTCGGCTACGCTTTTCCTTGGGAAGTGTTTCAGGCAACAATAGGACGGCTAACAGCATGAACACACCTATAATAACCAATAGCCAGAATATAGCATGCCACGTATACCACACAAGCAAATGACCGGCAAACAAAGGACCTACTATGGGGGCTATAGCCATTACGATAGCCAGTGTAGACAACATCTTTGCTGCCTCAGTCCGTCCATACAGATCGCGAATGATAGCTCGCGATAACATGGGCCCTACACAAGCTCCAAAAGCTTGAAATACACGCCATGCTAATAGTTCGATCATGGACGAACTCAACGCACAGCCTACGGATCCGATAATAAATAAAATCAAACCCATTATGAGAGGTTTCTTCCGTCCAATCTTATCACTGACGGCCCCCCAAAAAAGCTGGGCCAAGGAGAACCCGATTAAGAACCCTGTAATCGTAAGCTCCGCATCACCATTTAGATCGCGCCCCATGGCAGGCATGGCGGGTAAATAAATGTCCGTCGATAACGACGTAAACGCCATCAAAGCACTTAATATAGAAATAAAAAGCCAACTTTTATTGCTAACCGTATGCATACAGTCACCACTTCCATATTCAACTATATGAATCTTCATATAAACCGCACTATACTTAATATATATTCATTATATCAAAAATATGTATGAGGATATATAAATTTCTAATATATTTTCCATAGCAATATCACTCTTTGCACTATTTAAGTAGTGTAAAGATAAAAGCCTACCGCAACAGAGTATTCAAAATACTCGCACGCTAGGCAATCCTCTTAAAACGGTTTATAAGATGAGCCTAACGCTACCACACGTTGATGGCTCTCTTTTTCCTTATTATACAAAACAAATATAATTTCTTAAAGAAATTATATGATAAATGGCTCATTATCATTAACGACACAAACCGTTCTATTAGGCACTATGCTCTCTAGTTCTTCAGGGGTGTCAGTATGAACGGGAATAACAATATTTGGATTAACCCACTCCATGAACTGAACTAAATTGTTCTTAGATACATGTCCACTTGCATGACAAATATAAGATGGGTACGTATTTAGTAAGTCTTGTAATAAAAGATTTTCCTCAATATATCCGGTCCACATGGAATATATGATACGTACATCATCTTTAGGAAACTCTTTAATATGAGAAACAAAATTTTCTGTTCCTCTTACTAAGGACACAAATCCATGATCCATATAATATTTAGGATACGGCCCTTTATTAAGAACTAGTGGGCTATCATGTCTACGATACAAAGAGCTTTCATAATATACATTATCAATCACAGTATCTAATATTCTTTTCTGATAAGCATCACAAATTAAAACTTTATCAGTTGGCATATTCTGCCAAATCCCCATAATACGATCAATATTTGTAGATGAACACATAACAAATACATATTTCCCATCTTGAATATATGAAGAAATATCATCTAATACTGCTGCTTCAGATATACGATCATCAGCATCTCTAGATAATAAAGTACCCTCTGTAATTAATACATCAATCTCACCTATATATGTATTAACTAATTTTTGTAATACGTGATGGCGCAACCCATGCATCCGGAAATCACCAGTATATAAGACACGTTTACCTTCAGCTTCAATAACAAACATATAACTATCCGCAGCACTATGGTCGATAACAAGAGGTCTAATATGTATATCTCCAATAGTAAAGGCTTCGCCTCCACGAAATGTATTAGCCCCTAATAAGCGCAAGTATAAATCTTTATCTTGATATTCACTACCTATTAGAGCGATTTCCTTACTTAATTCACCCATATATAATGGAATGTCTGGTAGTGCAGAAGTTAGTTGTCCTAAATGATCCATATGATAATGAGAAATTACAATACCATCACAATTAGATACACCTGCCGTAACACCTTCTATATCAAGATTTTCAGGTATATACTTTTCATCTAGACTTAATTCATTACCAAAATCCATAATAATACGAGTGAATTTTGTACTTATTTCTATTGCACTACCACCAATTTGATGAGTACCACGATGGATAATTATATTCATAGTAAACCTTTATTTAGAAATCGTAAGCAATGTTTCCGCTCGATAAAAGCGATCTAAATTCTCATCCCACCCTGTTATATATTCGGGATGATTCTTTTTACTGTTTGAATCCACTCGCAATACAACAAAACGAATTTGTTTTAAATTAGGCTCTTGTTCTAAGATGGTTTTACACAAAGTTCGTAAAGAATTACGTTTATCGGTATTAACTAATTCTAGGCACTCTTTATACTGCTGAGAAATAACTGTTTCAGAAGGATAGGATGCTGTATCTACAGTCTTTGGATCTAACTTTGGCTTTACACGTAGCATTAAATTTAAATCTTTTCCACCATCTTCTTTAGTCCGAGATTTCTCATCAAATAAAATTACTAATTCAGCTTTATCAGTATGCTTATATTTAGGTAATTCCTTTAGTTCCTTTATCCCAGCGTGACCAACATCAGACTTAAGCTGTTTTAAATCCAGCAATTTATAATATGTATAAGCTTCTAAAATACAGCGTAATAAGGTTTCCTCACTACTAGACGGACGATATTTCAATTCAATTATTGAATAACATTTGTCATCTTTGTTATAGCCTAATAAATCTATTTTTCCATAAGAATCTTTTTTTGTCTTCTTTAATGGTGTTTGGTAATCGAAAATATGTCCTAGTCCAGAAACTTCACGTTGATAAAACAACAATTTCGCTAAGATTTCCTCTTTACGATTTGTTCCTTGTAACTGTTCCATATCTACTGATTCAGAAGAGGCATGCTTTGTATCAAAATGATTAGAGCGTACAGGCGCTAATTCTTTCCAAAATTTTAAAAGATCTTTTAATAAAAGAATACTTGAAATAACTTCACTATAACGGTTCTTATCCTCTTGAGTCGCTCCTTTTAAATAGCCTTTGTAATTTACAATAGGAGCCTTATAAAAGTTTTCTGCAAATCTTTTTACTTCAACATAGTTATCTTCTTGCTTTACTTCTTTTGTTTTTATATTATCGTCATTTATATTAGTTTTATTTTGTACAAAAATAGTTTCAAACTCATTAGATTTATCTTTTCGATTAATAGCTTCACAAATTAGTTCATATGCTTTCTTACAGTCCAACATTATAAATTCCTCCTAATAACAATAACCTCCACCACACATAACCATTAAAATTATCTCCCATCACTTAGAATGGTCTATTATGTTTAATTATAAATTCATTATATCAACAACTACCTTACTGGCAAATGATGAGGGCAGCTATTTAAAGTAAATAAATTATATCTATCTTATATTGTTAGTATAATTCATGGAATGCACAATAAATTCCACATTGTATTTTAATTAAAAACTCTATTATAAATAACATGACTCAAAGTAATTCTAACATTCTATAGAAAATCCTTGCGTCATTATTCTATATAATTTACTATATATAGAGAAATCTGATTATAAAAAGGAGTCATCATGGCTAATATCAATGAAAATTACTTAAATCTACAAGGTTCTTATTTATTTGCTAATATTGCAAAAAAGGTAAATGAGTACCAAGCCGCACATCCAGATGCAGATATTATTCGTCTTGGTATTGGCGATGTAACGTTACCTCTTGCACCTGCAATTATCGACGCAATGAGTAAAGCGGTTCAAGAGATGGGCAAAGCAGAAACGTTCCGCGGTTACGGCCCTGAACAAGGTTATGACTTCTTGCGCCAAGCTATTGTTGATGGCGATTACAAACCATTAGGTGTAGATATTGCAATCGACGAAGTATTCGTATCTGACGGTGCAAAATCTGACGTTGGCAACATCCAAGAATTATTCAGCGAAGATAATGTTATCGCTATTACAGATCCAGTGTATCCAGTATATCTAGATTCCAATGTTATGGGCGGTCGTACTGGCGAAGCTGTAGATGGTATCTTCCAAAAGGTTGTATACCTCCCTACTTATGCAGAAAACAATTTCTCTCCAGAATTTCCCTCTGAAAGAGTAGATATCGTATATCTTTGCTCCCCTAACAATCCAACAGGCACTGTATTGAGCCGTGCTCGTCTTGCAGAGTGGGTAAAATGGTGTAAAGATAACGATGCAATTTTGATGTTTGACTCCGCTTACGAAGCTTTCATCAGCACAGAAGACACTGTAAAATCTATTTACGAAATCGAAGGTGCTCGCGAAGTAGCCATCGAGTTCCGTTCCTTCTCCAAAACTGCAGGTTTCACAGGTACACGTTGTGCTTATGCAGTAGTACCTAAAGAAGTGACAGGCAAAACTAAATCTGGCGAACGCCAAGCCCTCAATCCTATGTGGAACCGCCGTCAATGTACTAAATTCAATGGTGTTCCTTACATCATTCAACGCGGTGCTGAAGCAGTGTATACTAAAGAAGGCCGCGAACAAACACAAGCTAACATTGCGTACTACAAAGAAAACGCCCGTATCATCAAAGAAGGTCTAGAGTCTATCGGCCTTACTGTATACGGCGGTGTTGACGCACCATACATTTGGCTAAAAACACCAGGCAACATGACTAGCTGGGAATTATTCGATATCTTGCTTGAAAAGGTTCAAATCGTATCTACACCAGGCTCTGGCTTTGGTCCTCACGGCGAAGGTTACCTTCGTTTAACAGCTTTCGGTAGCCGTGAAAATACGATTCGCGCCGTTGAAAGAATCAAAACTTTACAATTCTAATACCTATAAAACAAAAAGACCGATTACACCTCTATAATAGGAAGGTAATCGGTCTTTTCTAGTCCTTAATATATGATTATTTAGTTTTTAGTTAAAGTACCGTAAATATATGTATTAGGAGCAATATAGTTCTACACAAATCAATGTCTCTCATTATGTATTCAGTGTTTCTCAAACTCACTGCAATAAATTCTATAGAAAAATATCAAATACATTTATTTTGTGCTATAATAGTAATGTTAATTATTAAATTTATCAATTTATATAGGAGGCTAATATGAATATTCGTATTGGTATCGTTGGCTACGGCAACTTGGCTCGTGGCGTAGAAGCATCTGTTCAATTACAACCTGATATGGAGCTCGTAGGCGTATTCTCTCGCCGTCAAGGTATTGAAACTGTATCTGGTGTACCTGCTTACACTATGGAAGATATTCCTAATTTCAAAGGTAAAATCGATGTAATGGTTCTTTGTGGTGGTTCTGCTACAGACCTAATCGAACAAACACCAATGGTAACTAAATACTTCAACTGTATCGATTCCTTCGATACACATGCACGTATCCCTGAGCATTTTGCTAATGTAGACAAAGTAGCTAAAGAAGCTAAAACTGCTACATTGATTTCTTGTGGTTGGGATCCAGGCATGTTCTCCTTGCAACGCGTTTACGCTGAAGCAATCTTGCCAAAAGGCAAATCCTACACATTCTGGGGCCGTGGCGTATCCCAAGGCCACTCCGACGCAATCCGTCGTCTTGAAGGCGTAGTTGATGCTCGCCAATACACTGTTCCTAAAGAGCAATACTTAGAGGAAATCCGCAATGGTCAAACTCCTGACGTTGATGGCTACAAAGGTCACCTTCGTGAGTGCTACGTAGTCGCTGCTCCTGATGCGGACAAAGCTAAAATTGAAAACGAAATCAAAACTATGGAAAACTACTTCGTAGGTTACGAAACTATAGTTCACTTCATTTCCCAAGAGGAACTTGACCGCGACCACAAAGGCATTCCACATGGTGGCTTCGTTCTTCGCTCTGGTGAAAGCACAGATGGCACACGTCACGTTATCGAGTACTCCTTGAAACTTGACTCCAACCCTGAATTTACAGGTTCTGCCCTCGTTGCTTACGCACGTGGCATCTACCGCCTTGCTAAACACGGCGGCACAGGTTGCTACACAGTATTCGACATTCCACCAGCTTGGATTTCTACACAATCCCCTGCGGACTTGAGAGCACATTCTCTATAAGACACATAACAAAAATCCCACACCAAGGTGTGGGATTTTGTTTAGTGACACTACGAGTCACCTATGTGACTAATGGTGTCACTTTTTTAGTACAAATTTATAGCGTCTATATGATATAATATTTATTTGATAGAGTTTCTATGGAAACTTTCACAAAGAACGAAATCAATTAATTAGTTAATAAAAGGTGGTACCATGAGCACAAATTTAGAAGTAGGCATCGTAGGCCTTCCAAATGTTGGTAAAAGTACATTATTCAACGCCATTACAAAAGCAGGCGCTGAAGCTGCCAACTATCCATTCTGTACAATCGAGCCAAACGTAGGTGTCGTTGACGTTCCAGATAACCGTTTAGCTGTATTGGCTGAAATGTTTGGTTCTAAACGCATTCTTCCTGCAGCTATGCGCTTCGTAGATATTGCGGGCCTTGTAGAAGGTGCATCAAAAGGTGAAGGTTTAGGTAATAAATTCCTTAGCCACATCCGTCAAGTAGACGCCATTGCTCAAGTTATTCGTTGCTTTGAGGATCCTAACATTACTCACGTTGCTGGTTCTATCGACCCAATCCGGGACATCGAAATCATCAATACTGAGCTTTGCCTCGCTGACCTTGAGTCCGTAGAAAAACGCAAACAACGTATTGAAAAAATCGCTAAATCTGGCGATAAAGATGCTCGTGCTGAATTGCCATTACTAGAGCGCATCATGGAAGGTCTTGGCGAAGCTAAACCAGTTCGTGCCCAAGGTCTTAACGAAGACGAATTAGAAATGATCAAAGAATTAACTTTGCTCACAGCTAAACCATCCCTCTTCGTTGCTAATGTGTCTGAAGACGAAGTAGCTGATTACTCAGCTAACGAACATGTAAAACGCGTAGAAGAATACGCAAAAAATGAAGGTGCTGGCATCGTTGTTGTTTCTGCCCGCATCGAATCTGAAATCGCAGAACTATCCGATGAAGAATCCGCTGCATTCCTCGAAGATTTAGGCCTTGAAGAATCTGGCTTAACGAAGCTTATTAAAGCAAGCTATGCACTATTAGGTCTTATCAACTACTTCACGGCTGGTGAAATGGAAGCTCGTGCATGGACAATTGTAGATGGCACAAAAGCACCTCAAGCGGCTGGTAAAATCCACTCCGATATCGAAAAAGGCTTTATCCGTGCTGAAATCGTATCCTTCGATGACTTACAAGCTTGCGGTAGCCAAAATGCGGCTAAAGAAAAAGGCCTCGTACGCCTAGAAGGTAAAGAATACGTTATGAAAGACGGCGACGTAACACACTTCCGCTTCAACGTATAATACAAATTAATAACAAAAAAACCAGTAAATCGGTCGATTTACTGGTTTTTTTATGCTACATAATAGCTTTTATTTGCTTTTATTTGTCATCATCGCCTAATGCATTTTTAAGGCCACTAATCGCACCTTCTACAGCATCTTTAGCATCATCTGCAGCTTTCTTAACATCATCTGCAATATCATTAGCAGCGTCTTTTACTTTTGCTACTGTATTTTCAACAACGCCTTCTGCTTCCATTTGTTTGTCATCAGTTAATTTGCCAACATTTTCTTTTACTGCACCTTTAACTTGATCTAATTTATCATCTAATGCCATAATAGTGACTCCTTTCATGTAAATCACGTTTAACTATATTAAAACTACTTTTAAAAGTTGATTACTATCCCCTTTTTCCGAAGAAAAATGAGACTACAGCAACAACAATTACTGCACCTAATACAGATGGAATTAAGGACATCCCTGCTAAGCTAGGACCCCATGTACCAAATAGGGACTGACCTACGGACGAGCCAATTAAACCAGCCACAACTTTAGCAATAACGCCCATTGCACCGCCTTTGTTAGTGATGGCACCCGCTAGGAACCCGATAAAACCACCAACAATAATTGACCATAACATACAATCACGCCTTCCTATTTAATCAAAATATTCATAAATTCTATCAAATAATACAGTTTTATAAATATTTTACAATTCTTGTATATTTATAATATAGCATTCAATTTTAAAGATTAAATGAAGAATTTCGATTTAATTCTATATATTACGATCTATTCAACTACTGTTACAATTTCATCTAAAGTACGACGTGTTTTGTTACGATGTGGTTCTTCGTCTCGGTAGCCGAAAGCCGCCATTACAGCAATACCAAAGTGTTTAGTATCGAAAAGGCCAAGTTCATCACCTAAGAGTGCTGTCATGTCATCTTGATTGAAGCCTTCTAATGGACAGGAATCTAAGCCTTCATAAGCAGCCATTGTCATCATATTAGCCATTACAATGTACGCTTGTTTAGATGCCCAGTCAAAAGCAGCACGATCAGATTCAAAAGTTTTATAGTCACTTGTAGTAAATTGAGCATATTTTTCGCGATATGCTGCATCTATTTCTGCTGGTAATTGCTTAACTGTTTCTTGGATGTAACGCACGTAAGGAGAGTCAAACTCTAAGTCCACTTTTTTACGTGTTAAGAATACCACCAAATGACTTGCTTCAAGGCCTGCATGAATGCCCCAGCCATGAGCTTTCATTTTTTCTCGAATTTCTGGATTTTGGATAACTAGCAATTCAAAAGGCTCAAATCCAAGGGATGTTGGTGCCAAGCGAGCTGCTACTAAAATAGCATTCCAATCTTCATCAGAAATCTTCTTCGTGCTATCAAACTTTTTACATGCATAACGATATGTCATAGCATATTCTAAATCTTTACGATCCAATTGAGGGGCTGTTAATTTTACATTTTCTATTTCATACTTGCTCATATATACCTCCATAATGATAAAAAATATCATATATCTATAGTACCATAGTCAGCCTTTAAATTATATAAGAACCAAGACTTTAATAAAAAAGAAAGAAAAAGCCTAGACGATTGTAGTGACCCCAAAAAGTCTAACTTTTTGGGGTCACTACAGATGTCTAGGCTTTATATGGTACAGCTAGCTCACCTTTTTCGTACCAAAAGAGGCCAGATGTACTAATCTTATGTTCTTTTAAAATAGTCTGAACCTGCTCTACAATACTTGGATCTATTTGCACAGATAACCCACACATATCGTAAAGTTCTGGAGGCGTAGCCATCAATTGATGAGGCACCTCTAATTCTGTTAATACCTTGTCTGCTTTATCGCCAAAATAATAGGACGTAAAGACGACTAGTAATTTTTTATTTTCCAATGCGCCACACCTGTTTTAAGTGATCTCATAAAGTCACTGACAATTATAGTTTAATAATATTATCGCCTAAGATAGAATCTGTAATAGCATACATATTTGTAATGCTGCCTACGCCAAGCTCTTCTTTTACCCCATAGAAATCAAGGCAAATACCACACGCTGCAATCTCAACACCAAGATCAGCTAGTTTTTTAATATTTTCTAAATGAACCGAATCATTTGTTACCATCTTCACACTGCTATTAATGAAATAGATCTTAGATGGCTTCACATCTGCTTCAACCATGCACACCCAGAACGTTTTCATTAGATTGCGACCTAACTCTTCACTGCCTTCACCAAGATAGTCCTTTGTCATCAAGATAACACGGTTGCCATAGCTCATTAGTTCACAAATTTCAGCTACTGGATTTGCATTAGGGGTCATAGTGAGGTAGAAATCCTTACCGTCTTGTCGGATATCCACCCCATAACCGCGAGACTTACCGAATTTTTCTACATTATCGCGACTAACCTCATTATCTACGATAGTAATAATAACAGCACTCGGATTCGCATCACTTACCTTCTTTGTTTCAATAACAGGCTTTGGACACAAGCTACCACGTACATCTACAGTTAATTCCTTTGTATTGCTCATCATACACCTCTAAATTACATACATTGTATATTTTATATATTTTATGAAAGTATCAGCTATCAGCTATCA
>ERZ772972.385-NODE-385-length-16552-cov-32.513245_pt1 | contig 16552 bp, 13 predicted proteins | sample MGYA00580673_ERZ772972 | MGnify/ENA primary metagenome ERZ772972 (study PRJEB29015, sample SAMEA2738051) | human oral metagenome | biome: human oral; feature: human-associated habitat; material: saliva | place: China | collected 2229 ... | reverse complement strand
TATTTAGGGAGGGAAGTAGCTTGAACGAAGAACTCACCCCCGCCGAAGAAGCACTTATCCGCGGTATTGCCGAGGAGGAGGCACAGGGTGTCGGTACCGGAAAGCGCCGCGCCGCTTCGGCTGGATCGCCAAAGGACGGTTCTCGAGCACGCGGCTCCCAACCGGGCGGCTCTCAGGTGGGACATGCTTCCTCGCGGTCGGAAAGCAACGTGCCTTCCTGGAAACAGAAGGTGCGTGCCGCCCGAGCCGCGGAAGAAACAGACCCCTACACGCGTGCTAAAACCATCGTGTACAACCAGCTGGCGTACTCTGCAAAAACCCGAGGTCAGCTGCGGAAGAAGCTGCAGGCAGAAGGCTTCGAGGCGGAGCTCATTGAGCCGCTGCTCGATAAATTTGAGGCGGCAAAACTCATTGACGACGCCGAATACGCCCAAACGTTTGTGGCGCAGAAGAGCCGCACCAAGAAGCTCTCCCGCGCCGCGCTACGCCGTGAGCTCGCTGAGCGCGGGGTGCGCGGCGAGGAAGCGGAGAACGCCCTGGCCCAGCGCACCGACGAGCAGGAACGTGAGGACGCCGCCGAGCTGGTGTGCAAGAAGCTGCGCCCCGGCATGGATCTGAGCGACCGCGCCGAGAAGGATAGGGTCACCCGTCGCCTGCTGGGGATGCTCGCGCGCCGCGGGTACTCCTCTTCGGTGTCGATGTCGGTGATTCGTGAGGAGCTTGCCGCCTACGGTGAGGAGGACGAGCTCTGGTAGAGGGCGAATAAATACGGTTCGCACGCACGAATAGACCCATGCCGGGGCGACCGTGAAAATAATAGGCACAATAAAGGGTGAGCCCGCTACAGACACACTCTGTGGCGGGCTCCCCCTTTACGTTTTGAGCTTTATAAAACGCCTTGTCGAAGGCTATATCCGCTGTTTACTCTGCTGCTTATTCAGCGGCCCCCAGACGGTCCGCGAATTCGGCAAGGGTTGCATCCTGAGAACCGGCAATCTCCAGGAGCAGGCGCATCAGCTGCGCACCTTCACGGCGAATACGAGGCAACAGATCGGAACGCGCCGAAGAAGAGTACAGCTCCAACAGAGCGCACACGGTCACCGCCGTGCACACCGCCAAATCCTCCGCCAGGTGCTCATCCAGCGGGGCGTCCTCAAAGAGGGCAGAGTACAGCGCCGGCAGCGCCTTCTTGCGGTCCACCCGGTAGCGCGGGTACTCCGGCGAGGAAGGGAAGCCCAGCATCGCCTCAACGAAGGGGAAGCCGCGGTGGTGCAGGCAGGTGCCCTCCGCATCGACCATGCGTACCTGCGCGCCGTCTGCCGAACCGATCAGCACGTTCTGCGGCGAAAAATCACCCGAAGAGAGCATATATACCCTGCCGCGGTTGAGCTTGAACTGCTCGGGTACCGGCGGGCGCTTGGTAAAGAAAGGCTGCAGAACGCGGCGGAAACGGAAGGACAGCTCCTCAACGGCGGCGGGAAGAACGGGCGCGTCCCCATGCGCGGCAGAGCTGGAAGCTGGGCTGTCAGCATCGTGCTCGGGGGCGCGCGCCTCATCAGTCACACCGTACAGCTTCTTCAAACCGCGCTCGGCCAACCCCGGCGAGGCAATAGCGCCCGGGAACTGTGCCTTGCGGTCAGCACGCGCCAGGTTCAGGCGGTAATCCTCCACCGCCTCGCCCATAATGCCGCTGGCGGCAAGGGAACGATACGCCTCAATGTAGTAGTTCAGCGCGTCCAGCGCCTGCTGTTCGGTGCCCTCCAGTAGGGCGTGGGCGACCGAATACTGCTCGCCCTCAACGGTTCCGGCGCTCACATCTTCCAGCGCCAGCACGCGCAGCTCAGGATCCGCGCCGTAGAGCTGCGGGAACAGATCCGGAACCTGCCGGTTCAGCGCCTCCAAACCGTAGCGCTCACGCAGGTACCCGAAACCGCCGGCGTTCACCGTCGAATCCTTACGGCGGTAACGCTTCACAATAATCGAGGTCGGCAAAGACTGTGTAGACTCGAAAGACTGTGCAGACTCGGCGGCAGGCTCATACACGACACGCACCACAACGGAACGCATGCCGGTGCCCAGAATCTGCACGCGCTCAACCGTGCGGGCAGCCACCTGCTCCAAAGAATGCGCCCAGCTGAGCAGCTGCATCAGGGTCTGACGCATCGAGGCAGAATCAGCGCTCGCTTGAGGCGGCACGGGGGAGTAGGCGGCAATCGCCTCCTCAATGAGGGTGCTCAGATGCTCCCCGTTGGGGGCGGGGGCGGAAGAATCGTTCGGTGACAGAGCCGGAAAGTTACTACTAAGGGAAACCTGCATAGAGCCATTATCCCCCATCGGATACCCTATAGGGCATGACTTCGACCCTCAGCGATTCCGCCCAGACCCCCGAAACCAGCCCCCGCACCTACGAAGTGCGCACTTTCGGCTGCCAGATGAACGTGCACGACTCCGAACGAATGTCCGGCCTGCTGGAGGCTAACGGCTACGTTCGCGCTGAGGAAGGCACCCAGCCCGACCTGGTTGTTTTCAACACCTGCGCGGTCCGCGAAAACGCGTCCAACCGCCTGTACGGTCACCTCGGCCAGCTTGCACCGGTCAAGCGTAGCCACAAGGGCATGCAGATTGCCGTGGGTGGCTGCCTGGCGCAGAAGGACCAGGACGCCATCATTGAGAAGGCGCCCTGGGTTGACGTCGTGTTCGGCACCCACAATATTGGTGCCCTCCCCACCCTGCTGGAGCGTGCCCGCCACAACCACGAGGCGCAGGCAGAACTGCTCGAATCCCTCGAAGTTTTCCCCTCCACCCTGCCCACTAAGCGCGATCACGTGTACTCCGGCTGGGTGTCCATCTCGGTTGGCTGTAACAACACCTGCACCTTCTGCATCGTGCCGTCCCTGCGCGGTAAGGAGAAGGATCGCCGCCCCGGTGACATTCTTGCTGAGGTTCAGGCGCTGGTCGATGACGGCGCCATTGAGGTGACCCTGCTCGGTCAGAACGTGAACTCCTACGGCGTGGAGTTCGGCGACCGCCAGGCATTCTCCAAGCTGCTGCGTGCCTGCGGTGAGATTGAGGGCCTGGAGCGTGTGCGCTTCACCTCCCCGCACCCGGCAATGTTCACCGACGACGTGATTGACGCGATGGCGGAGACCCCGAACGTCATGCCCGTGCTGCACATGCCGCTGCAGTCCGGCTCCGACAAGGTGCTCAAGGATATGCGCCGTTCCTACCGCTCCAAGAAGTTCCTGAACATTCTGGACAAGGTGCGCGAGCGTATCCCGAACGCCGTGATTACCACCGACATCATTGTGGGCTTTCCCGGAGAGACTGAAGAGGACTTCCAGGACACCCTGAAGGTTGTGGAGCAGGCTCGTTTCTCCTCCGCGTTCACCTTCCAGTACTCGATCCGCCCCGGCACCCCCGCGGCGACCATGGAGAACCAGATTCCGAAGGAGGTCGTGCAGGAACGCTACGAGCGTCTGATTGCCCTGCAGGACCGCATCGCCGGTGAAGAGAACCGCAAGCAGCTCGGTAAGACCGTTGAGCTGATGGTCGTTGCGGAGGCCGGCCGTAAGGCTGAGCAGACTCACCGACTCTCAGGCCGTGGCCCGGACCAGCGCCTCGTGCACTTCTCGGTGCCCGAGGGTTGCGAGACTCCCCGCCCCGGCGACATGGTCACCGTGCCCATTACCGAGGCTGGTTCCTTCCACCTGATTTCTGACCCGACCGCCGAGCAGTACCAGCTGCGCCGCACCCGCGCCGGTGACGCGTGGGACCGCTCCCAGGCTGACTCGTGCGGTACCGGCACCACCCAGGTGCCCGGTGCGCCGGTGGGTCTGGGCATGCCGACCATCGGTCTGCGCCCCTAAAACCTATAACGAATCATGCGCCCTGTTCTTCGGGCTCGCACCGCCACCGCAAGTGGGGGTGAGGGAACCGGTAGAATGGGGCGCATGACTATCTCCGAAACTCTGCCCGTTATCGCTATTGTGGGCCCGACCGGCACCGGTAAGAGCGCGCTCGCCATTGAGCTGGCTCTGCGCCTGAACGGTGAGTGCATTAACGCTGATTCTATGCAGTTCTACCGGGGTATGGATATTGGTACCGCGAAGGTCACCGCGGAGGAGATGCGCGGCGTTCCGCACCACCTGCTGGACATTATGGACGTGCGGGATGAGGCGTCCGTGGCTGAGTTTCAGGAGCGTAGCCGTGAGCTGATTGAGCAGATTCGTGCCCGTGGCCGCTACCCGATTCTGGTGGGTGGTTCCGGCCTGTATGTGCGTGCCGCCCTGGATAAATTGGAGTTCCCCGGCACGGATGCGCGGGTGCGTGAGCGTCTGGAGGAGCAGGCACGTACCGAGGGTATTGGTGTTCTGCATGCCCGCCTGGCGGAGGTTGACCCGGAGTCGGCTGCGCGGGTGAAGGATGAGCGCCGCATTATTCGAGCCCTGGAGGTGTTCGAGGTGTCGGGGCGCCCGTTCTCGGCGTTCATGCCGGTGCGCGAGTACGTGACCGAGAGTATTCAGATTGGTCTGGATATGGATCGTGCCCTGCTACACGAGCGTCTGCACCGCCGTGTGGAGCTGATGCACGAGCAGGGTCTGCTCGACGAGGTTCGCGCCCTGAACGAGCAGGGGCTACAGGAAGGTAAGACCGCCTCCCGCGCGATTGGTTACGCGCAGTTTGCTCGCGTCCTTGAGGGTGCGGACTACAGTGTGGAGCAGGCGATTGAGGATACGACGATCGCTACCCGCCAGTTTGCGCGCCGGCAGCTGACCTGGTTCCGCGCGGACCCGCGCGTGCACTGGCTGGATGCGCTCTCACCCACCCTTGTAGATGAGGCGGAGGCCATCATCCGCGAAAGCACCCGATAAGCCACAATAACGAGCCGCGGCCGAACAGATACCCCTTCGAACCGGTCGGCGCGGTAAAATCATAAACGGACAGGTCACCAACTTTAAGGACAGCATATGAGCGAGAACCCTTCCATCTGGGGCGAGCTGGCAGGCCTGACCCTCACCAAGGGTCACGGCACCGGTAACGACTTCATCTTTCTGACGGACGAGAACGCAGAAATTGCCCTCACCCCCGAGCTGGTAGCCCGCGCCTGCGACCGACACTTCGGCATTGGCGCGGACGGCTTCATTCGTGCTGCCCGCAGCACCGCCTCCCGCGCGGGTCAGAAGCTGCTCGAGGAGCACCCGGACGCTGTCTGGTTCATGGACTACCGCAACGGTGACGGCTCTATCGCTGAAATGTGCGGCAACGGTGTGCGCGCGTTCGTGGAGTACCTGCGCACTGAGGGCCTGATTGAGCTTGAGGTGGGCGAGACCGTCAAGATTGGTACCCGTGCTGGCGTGAAGACTGTGGCGCGCACCGAAGAGGGCTACGCGATTGATATGGGTCCGTGGAGCTTCATTCACGGTGAGGCTGCACGCGAGGGTGGCGAGGACTGCCTGGTGTCTGCTCGCGGCCTGAAGACTCCGCGTGCTGGCCTGTCCATTTCGATGGGTAACCCGCACACCGTGGTGATGCTCGGCTCCGACGGTAAGCTGGACGGCCTGGACCTGCACAGCCTGCCTCAGGTGAACCCCGCCCCGGTCAACGGCACGAACGTTGAGTTTGTGGTGCCGGTCGACCTGGACGTTGAGAGCGGCGCGCATGTGGGCGCTATCCGTATGCGCGTGCACGAACGCGGCGTGGGTGAGACTCTGTCCTGCGGTACCGGCGCGTGTGCGGCGGCTGCGGCGACCCGTTTCTGGGGTGGCGAGGAAGCACCGGATGAATGGCTGGTGCATGTGCCCGGCGGTACCCTCGCCGTGACTTTCGTGCTGGGCCCGGATGACCTGGAGCATGTTGTTCTGGCTGGTCCGGCGCAGATGGTTGCGACCGTCGTGCTGCGATAGCCTGCTGCGATAGACGCAGTCTTAGAACAGAGATTTTATCGACAAAAGCGGCGGGTGTTTTCTGACAATACGTTCAGAAAACACCCGCCGCTTTTATGTTTTAGCAATGAGCGCCAGGGGATCTAACGCCAAGCATTTAGCGCCAGAGGTTTTAGTCCTCGTAGCGGTGCACCTGCAGAATACGGAAGCCCTTCGAGGTCGCATAGCGCGACACCTCAAACTCGCCGGGGTGCAGCTGTCCAAGCTGCGCGTCCATCCACTTCTGCAAAGAATCGGAGCCCAGGTTCTTCTGAACCACCAGGTAGGCGTCACCGCCGGGCGCCAGGCGCGGCAACCAGGTCAGCAGGATCTCGTGCAGAACCTCCTTGCCCACGCGAATCGGCGGGTTCGACCAGATGGTGTCAAAACGCAGTTCGGGGTCAACCGATTCGGGGGTTCCTACGGTGACGTTGGACAGGCCGAGAGCGGCGGCGTTGCGTTCGGTCAGGCTAATGGAGCGGGAGTTCACGTCCACCGCGTGCACCTGCGCCTGCGGGGCGAGCATCGCCAAAGTCAGGGTGATGGGGCCCCAACCGCAGCCGATGTCGAGCATGCGTGTACCCTGCGGGTCGGGTGCTTCCTGCAGCAAAATAGCGGTGCCCTTATCAATGCCGGAGGGGCTGAAAATGCCGTTAGCTGTGGTGACGGTGACCTTGCGGCCGGCAAGCTCCACCTGCACGGGGCGGGGCTTGAATTCGGTCTCGGGGGTTTCAGAGAAATAATGCTGCTCGCTCATGCTATCCAGTGTACCGGTAGGGCAAGAACGCGCCGCACACGGGCAGAGTATGCGCGAGGTGGGGCAGTAGCTTGCACGCCCTGAGCGCACAGGCGACCGAACCCCCTACCTGATGCGGGCAACGGCGGTAGAATTAGAGGCGTATGAATTCTAAGAACACCCCCGTATCTGATACCGAAAAGCTGCCCAGCGATGAGCAGCTGCGCCGCACCGTAGACCGCGTTCTGGGTCGCTCCCAGGCCGCCGCCTCCGTCACTACTTATGACGCCGCCGGTACCGCGCATCACAGCGATAACTCCTCCAGCACCCACGGCAGCCACACTAGCCGCCGTGTGCTGGATACTCGCGCGCGCGAAATTTCTGACGTTCAGCGCGAGCACTCCGAATATGACGGTGACCAGGAAGATCTCGCTGAGCGCCGCGCCCTGCGCCGTATCGCGAACCTCTCCACCGAACTTGAAGACGTCACCGAGGTCGAGTACCGCCAGCTGCGCCTGGAGCGCGTGGTGTTGGCTGGTCTGTGGACTGAAGGCACCGTAGAGGACGCAGAGAACTCTCTGCGTGAGCTCGCGGCACTGGCTGAAACCGCAGGTTCCGAGGTTCTGGACGGCCTGGTTCAGCGCCGCCTCAAGCCGGACCCCGGCACTTTCCTCGGCTCCGGTAAGGCGCTGGAACTCAAGGACATTGTGGAGGCGACCGGCGCCGACACCGTCATTGTCGACTCCGAGCTGGCTCCCTCTCAGCGTCGTGCCCTCGAAGACATTGTGAAGGTCAAGGTCATTGACCGCACCGCCCTGATTCTCGACATTTTCGCTCAGCACGCTAAGTCCCGCGAGGGTAAGGCACAGGTTGAGCTGGCTCAGCTGGAGTACATGCTACCGCGTCTGCGTGGTTGGGGTGCATCCCTGTCCCGTCAGGCGGGTGGCCGTGCCGCAGCCGGTGAGGGTATCGGTTCGCGTGGTCCCGGTGAAACCAAGATTGAGATGGACCGCCGCCGCCTGCGCGCTCGCATGGCGAAGCTTAAGCGTGAGATTGCTGCGATGGCGCCGGCGCGTGAGACGAAGCGTCTGAACCGTCGCCGTAACCGTGTGCCTTCGGTTGCTATTGCCGGGTACACGAACGCGGGTAAGTCCTCCCTGCTGAACCGTCTGACCGATGCCGGCGTGCTCGTGGAGAACGCCCTGTTTGCGACCCTGGACCCGACCGTCCGTAAGGCCCAGACCTCGGACGGTATCGGCTACACCCTCTCTGACACGGTGGGTTTCGTGCGTTCGCTGCCGACCCAGCTGGTGGAGGCGTTCCGTTCCACCCTGGAAGAGGTCGCTGACGCTGACGTCATCCTGCACGTGGTGGATGCTTCGCACCCGGATCCGGAGGGGCAGATTCGTGCTGTCCGCGAGGTCATTGCGGAGGTTGACGCCCGCCATATCCCCGAGATTATTGTGCTGAATAAGGCGGATGCCGCCGACCCGTTCGTGCTGGAGCGTATGCGCCAGCGCGAGCCGGAGCACGTGATCGTTTCGGCGCGTACCGGTGAGGGTATTGAGGAGCTGAAGCAGAAGATTGCGGACACCATTCCGCGCCCCTCCATTGAGGTGAAGCTGCTGATTCCGTACTCGCACGGTGAGATTATTTCGCGCCTGCACGAATGGGACGCCGAAATTAAGAGCACCGATTTCGTATCGGACGGCACGTTCGTGGTGGCTCTGGTCCGTGAGGATGTCGCCTCCGAACTATCCGAGTATGTGCTGGAAGGCGACCTGCTGGAGGTTCTGGAAGAGGAACTTGCGGAGGCACACGCCCTGGCTGAAGCGACCGATTCTGTTTCCGAGCAACCCTCTACCTCCGAGGCTCTCTAGGGGCGTATGAGCGTGACCGAGAGCATTAACGCGCCCAAAAACGCCCCGGGAACCGTACCCGGATCGGCAACCGGCGGCACCCGATTCACCGGGCAGGAGCTTGAAACCCTGCCCGGCGCGAAGGATGCCCTGATCCTGCTAGACGAGGCGGTTGCCGCCACCGGCGGTCAGAACCGTGCCGGTCAGCGCACCATGGCGGCGCATGTGGCGCAGGCTCTTGAACTGCAACGTCACCTGCTGGTCCAGGCGGGTACCGGTACCGGTAAGTCCCTGGGCTACCTGGTTCCTGCCCTGGCGCGGGTGGGGGAGTCGGACCAGCCGATTGTGGTGGCGACGGCGACCCTCGCCCTGCAGGCGCAGATCGTGAACCGCGATATTCCGCGTCTTCTACAAGCGCTGGAGCCGCGCCCGGAATCGCAGGCGCAGGTGGCTCTGCTCAAGGGCCGCAATAACTACCTCTGCCTGCACAAGCTGGAGGGCGGCTACCCGGAAGACGAGCCGGATGCTCTCTTTGACATGCCCTCTTCGACCTCCCGCGTGGGTGAGGAAGTGGTGCGCCTGCGCGAGTGGGCTGACCGCACGGAGACCGGCGACCGCGACGAGTTGAAGCCCGGCGTCTCTGACCGCGCCTGGGCTCAGGTCTCGGTCAGTGCCGCCGAGTGTCTGGGCCGCCGCTGCCCGCTGGTGGAAGAGTGCTTTAGCGAGATGGCGCGTAGCCGTGCCGCTGAGGCTGACATTGTCATCACGAACCACGCCCTGCTGGCGATTAACGCTTTTGAAGGCATGAAGGTTCTGCCCGAACATGAGACGGTCATTATTGATGAGGCTCATGAGCTGGTGGACCGCGTGACCGGTGCCGTGTCTGGTTCTTTGACGGTTGCGATGGTTCGCCGTGCGGCGCGTAGCGTGAAGAAGCATTCGAAGGCTGATTCCGGCGCACTGGAAATGGCTGCCGGCACCCTGGAGACCGCGTTCGAGGGTCTTGCCGAGGGCCTGCTGAAGGGCCTGGACGGTCGCCTTTTGACCGCTATTTCTGCGGTCAACGATGCCGCCCGCACCGCTCTGTCCGATACGAAGCCGGACGGTCAGGACGTTGACGCCGGCCTGCAGATGGCGCGCTCGCGTGTCTCTGAGGTGCACGACATGAGTAGCCGCATTCTGGAGGCTTCAGGCGAGCAGGACGTACTGTGGATTTCTCGTCAGGGCGGCTGGGAGAACGGCCGCTACGTGGCTGCTTCCGACACCGACCCGGCGACCCTGAATATCGCTCCGTTGAGCGTTGGCCTGCAGCTGCGTGACGGCCTGTTTGCTGACCGCACCGTGATTTTGACGAGCGCGACCCTGACGGTGGGTGACTCTTTTGACGTTGCGGCCGCTGCCCTGGGACTGCAGGGTGAGGGCGCTCCGCGCTGGACTAGCATCAACGTGGGTTCGCCTTTCGACTACCGCAAGCAGGGCATCATGTACGTTGCCGGGGATTTGAAGCCTCCGGGATTTGGTGTGCACGAGGGGCAGCTGGAGCGTCTGCGTGAGCTGTGCGAGGCCTCGGAGGGTGGCGCCCTGGGCCTGTTCTCTTCGAAGCGCGCCGCTGAGCGTGCCGCCGAGTACATGCGCGAGCATAGCGACCTGAACATTCTTCTACAGGGCGAGTCTTCGCTCAAGGCCCTGGTGGAGGAGTTCAGCGAGGACGTTGACTCCTGCCTGTTCGGAACGATGAGCCTATGGCAGGGCGTGGACGTTCCCGGTGACTCGTGCCGCCTGGTGGTGATGGACCGCATTCCGTTCCCGCGCCCGGATGACCCGATTGCGCAGGCTCGTACGGAGGCGGTGAACCGTCACCGCGGTAACGGCTTTATGGCGGTTTCTGCTCACCACGCGGCGATTCGTATGGCGCAGGGCGCGGGTCGCCTGATCCGTTCGGTGTCTGACCGCGGCGTGGTGGCTGTGCTGGATTCTCGCGTGGCGACCAAACGCTACGGCGGTTTCTTGATGAAAGCGATGCCGCCGATGTGGTCGACGCAGAATAAGGCAGCCGTGATTGGTGCGCTGGCTCGTCTTTCAGCCAGTATTGAGCGTTAGCTCGGGCGGGATTCGTTCCTGGCTGCGCCGCCCCGCTTTGGGCATATAAATTTGGACATATAGAATCACCCCGGTGATACGTGAACCTTCACGTATTACCGGGGTGATTCTATATAGAGCTAAAAGCCCTAACGGTTATGTCTTCTAGAGACCGTGTCTTTTAGAGGTGGGGTGCTATTTAGAACCAGCTTCTTTGAGAAGCTGTGCTGTTCAGAGCCCGCGTCTTCTAGAAACTACGGTTTTCTAGAGACTGCATCTTCTAAAGACTACGCAGCACGGAGACGACCTTACCCATGACAGTTGCGCGGTCGCCCATAATCGGCTCGTAGTTGGAGTTGCGCGGCATGAGCCAGGTGTGGCCGTCGACCTGACGGAACACCTTCACGGTTGCTTCATCGTCGAGCAGAGCAGCAACGATATCGCCGTTGTCTGCGGTGTGCTGCTCGCGGACAACCACCCAGTCGCCGTCGCAGATTGCGGCGTCAATCATGGAATCGCCCTTGACCTTGAGCATGAAGAGCTTGCCGTTACCGACCAGCTGACGGGGTAGGGCGAGCACATCCTCCACGGACTGCTCGGCGGTAATGGGACCGCCGGCTGCAATTCGTCCAACCAGGGGAACGGGTACGAGGTCTTCATCGCTGACCTCGAAGTTCGGCAGCTCGGGCAGGGAAGAGGAAGCACTACCGTGGATGCCGACGCCGTTCTCATCCAGCACCTCAATGGCGCGGGGAAGCTTGGGGTCGCGGCGAATGTAGCCCATAGTCTCGAGGCGACCGAGCTGGTGAGTGACCGAGGACAGGGACGCAAGACCCACCATGTCACCAATCTGGCGCATGGACGGCGGGTAACCCTTTTGTTCAATCTCGGTGCGGATCGCGTCAAGAATCTTCTGCTGGCGCGCGGTCAGCGCCGGACGGGGTGCTGTTGCCATTTCTTTTCCTTCGGTCTGTACTCCGACCTTTGTATCCCGGTCGGGGCACGGATGGGTGCTTCACACGATTTCTGATGGTGTCCTAAAAATTTTTTGGGTTCTGCCGAAATGGGTCTTATCTCGTCAGGGGGTGGAGGAATTCTATCCGTGCCGGAGCGATACCGGAGCGATACGCGGGCAACGAGTATGCGCCTCCGCCCTATAAAACTCAGTCAGCAGCACCTGCATTCGATACAGGACCAAGCTGTAACGGGTACAGAAACCAGCTGTGAGTAGGACTCATCAGGAGCGGGTGGAACGTCTCTTGACACCAGTGTAGAACACTACACCGAAAAACTCAAACAAATATTCTAGATTTTTTCTTCGAAACTCGAAGAAATTTTTAGTACATCTCTGCTAGACTTTAGAACAAGAGTTCGTATATACTCTTGAATCTCTCCTGAAATTCAGGATTTACGGGTGAATGTTCGAAAAATATTCGAAGATTGACCCGGAGTCTTCCGGGAGACGAGAGTGAATGAGTGTTCGAATGTATTCGAATCCTCTGCCTCTCTCTTCGCAGGATCTACCCCGGATGCTCTGGAAAACCTCTGGCGAATCTAGGGAGCATCTGGCGAAGAGAGAGTGCAGGGGGTGGGGTGCTGAGGCAACTCGGTGCACCCGACGCTCTGACCTAACTAGAGAATAGCTATCCACTAGTTATCGCCTAACAATCACCACTCCATAGTTATCACTCAACTAGGACCTCCGAGCGGGTATCGCTCGGCATTGCTAGACCCGCGGGGTAACCCCGGGGAGAGCTGAGAGAAAGGAACCACAATGACTACTGCAGCACCTCTTGCTTCTCGTGGCACTTCTGCACACCTTCCGGCAGGCTTGGTGGTACTTCACCCCGCCCGCACCGCACCCGCCCGCACTGCGTCCGCCAGCACCGTACAGGGGCGTTCTCGTGTGCCTGCGTCTTCGCAGTCTGTTCGCTCTTCTCGTGCGGCTCATGCACCCCGCCCTGCGCAGGCGGCTCAGCCTACCCATGCTCCCGCCGTTTCTACCCCCGCTGCTTCTACCCCCACTGTGGCGCCCGCACCGGTTCGCTCTGTAGCTTCTGGTGTGCAGACTACTTCTGATGCGCAGGCGCCCAGCGTGAAGAGTGTTCTTCTGGCTAAGGGTGGTGAGCTTCTGCGCGAGGTTCCCGCTTCTATTCGTCGTCTTGGTACTGTGCGCGGTTTCCTGAAGGGGCTGCCTCTGCTGACTTTGGCGGCGCTGATTGTGCTCGGCGCTATTAGCTTCTTTGGTCCGGCGGCTTCTGCTTCTGTGGAGAACGCTTCGGTGACTCGAACCGTCGTTGTGGTCAAGCACGGCGAGACCCTGTGGGATATTGCTCAGGCGGTGGATCCGCAAGGTGATACCCGTGATACTGTGGTTCGTATTATGGAGTTGAACTCGCTGACCAGCACCTCTGTTGATGCCGGTCAGCGTCTGGAAATTCCTCAGCCTCAGCGCTAAGCACGGACCCGTGTGTGGTTGGTTTCTGCGTGAGGTTGATGTCTTGAGTCCGAATCCTCCATCTCTCAAGCTAGAGCGCTTGAGTCGAATTCTTGAGCCTATGAACTAGGAGCGCACCGATGCCTGTTCCCGTTGAACCCACACCCGTCGAAACTGACTCTGTACAGAGCGCTCAGACCGCTCGTCCTGTGGTTGCCGTTTTGGGGGAACCCGGAACTCGTGGTGCCTTGGTAAAGCTTCTTCAGGATGCGGGGGCGGAGGTTATCGTGACCGTTGTGCCTGATCAGTTGCGTGAGGCTGACGGCATGGTGGTGACCGGCGGTGCGAGCTCCCTCGAAGCGTATGAAGATCTGAAAGCTAAGGACGCCGAGCGTGTGATTGGTCGCCGTGTGGCTGGCGGTCGTCCGGTGCTGGTTGCCGGTGCAGCGTTGAGTTGCCTCTTCGACTCGGTGACGGTGGAGCATCCGCAGATGGGCCAGGTTCAGGTGCAGTGCATGGGGGAGTGGCCAGGTGAGGGCGTGGAGCTTTCTACTCGCGGCCTGGTACCCGGTGCTTCTGCCCTGCGTGCTTCCTCCGATAGCGTGCTGCTCAAGGGTTTTGAGGGTGAGGCTCACTTCAAATCTGAGCACGGCGTTTTTGAGTGGGCTTTTGATCAGAGCATTGAGTATATTGCCCCTCCTGCGGTGACGTGGACTGTCACCGAGCCTGCCTATATTGCGGCGGTTGAGAATGGCCCGCTGACGGCGGTGCAGTTCTGCCCGGTGGGATCTGGTGAGCTGGGCGCGGAGTTTATGCGTCGCTGGGTTGCGTCCCTGGCGGTGACTGGTCGCCTCTCCCTATCCTCTGAGTCGCTGCCTTCTGAGTCTCTGTCTTCTGAGGGCTTCGTTGCTGCTGCGGGAGGTAACTAATGTCTGTACCCGTTCTTGAACTTCTGCCCGCTGTTGATATTTCTGAAGGCTACGCGGTGCGCCCGGTGGGCGGCACCCTCTCCGGTGGTGAGCAGCGCCTCGACCCTGTTGAGGCGGCGCTGACCTGGGTGAAGGCTGGTGCCCGCTGGATTCACCTGGTTGACCTTGATTTGGCGTTTGGCCGCGGCACGAATACTGAGGTTCTGGCTGAGGTGGTTGCTGCTGTCCGTGCCGAGAACGCCCGGATGGTCGGCTCCGCTCCGGTTCGTATTCAGGTCAGCGGCGGTGTGCGTAATGCTGAGAGTCTGGAGCGCGCCCTGAGCCTGAATCCGGACCGCGTGAACGTGACCAGTGCGGCTCTGGCGGATTCTTCCTGGCTTGAAGGCACTCTGGCTCGTTATGCCAATTCTGATCTTCTGGCTCTTGGCCTCGATGCTCGTTACACCCCCGAGCGGGGCTGGGTGACGGTGGCTCGAGGTACCGACTGGTCGGGTCCTGATGTGGCGGAGGCGCTGGCGTGGCTGGAGGGCGCGGGTGTGCGCCGCTATATCGTCACGGATGTGAGTAAGGACGGTTCTCTGGCGGGCCCCGGTGCGGAGCTGCTGGATGAGGTGCTGGCTCAGACCACCTGTCGGGTGGTGGCGTCCGGTGGTGTGGCGTCGCTGGCTGATCTTGTGAAGCTGCGTTCTATGGTGCCTTCTGGTTTGGAGGGCGTGGTGCTTGGTAAGGCGCTGTATGTGGGTAACTTTAGTTTTGAGCAGGCTCTTGAGGTTGCTGGTTCCCGCTAAAGCTACCGGTTCGCTCTAATCCGCGTATCTAGCCCGCGTAGATTTCTTATCCGCACAGGCTTTATATATGACGAAGCCCCGCCTTCCTCAGCGTGAGGGATACGGGGCTTCGTGCTGGCATACACCAGATACGGCTTAGTACACCAGTTGGTTTAGTACACCGGGCCGGTGAGCTTTTCGCCGGGGCCCTTGCCGGGTTCGTCCGGGAAGGGGGATGCTTCGCGGAAGGCGAGCTGCAGGGTGCGCAGGCCGTCGCGCAGGGGTGCTGCGTGCTGGGAGCCGATTTCGGGTGCTGCGGCGGTGACTAGGCCTGCCAGCGCGGTGATGAGCTTGCGTGCTTCGTCGAGGTCCTTGAGGTCGTCGGCGTTTTCGTCTGCTGCCAGGCCGCACTTGACGGCTGCGGCGCTCATCATGTGGATGGCTGCGGAGCTGATGATTTCGATGGCGGGTACGTCTGCGATGTCGCGCAGCTGTTCGTTGACGGCTTCGACCTGCTCTTCGGTGAGTTCGGTGTGGCCGTGTACGGGGGTTTCTTCTTCCGCGGTGAAGCGGAAGTTCGTGTTTTCAGTGCTCATAGTCTTAGAATCTCATATTTCGTTTGTTTCGGTAAATGCGTCCTTAAGAGTGGGTGCTTCTGCGGACTTTCTGGGGGAGTCTCCGCAATTTTTATGGTGTTTTGCGTCTATTTCCTTGCGTCTGTCGGGGATTCTGCGGTATGGTTGTAGGCAGTTTGCAAGTGGAGCATGCCTCCCACCCGGTTGACCGCCGCAGGCGTTTGTTTGCGAGTTTTGAGGTGAACGGGTTTGTCCGCCGCGTTCGGCGTACGCTGGTTTGTGCCTCCGCTTGTGTAACTGCGGGGGCTTTTTTAGTGCCCGCAACGGATAGTATTCACGGGGAAACCCACAGAGCACAGGAGCTAGTCATTAGCGAACCACGCATTAACGATCGTATCCGCGTTCCCGAGGTCCGTCTTGTCGGTCCCGGTGGCGAGCAGGTAGGCGTTGTCCCTCTGAAGGACGCTCTGCGTCTGGCTGAGGACGCCGAACTCGACCTGGTCGAGGTTGCCCCGAACGCGAAGCCGCCCGTGTGCAAGCTCATGGATTACGGTAAGTACAAGTACGAAGCCGCAATCAAGGCTCGTGAATCCCGCAAGAAGCAGGCTAATGCCGTTCTGAAGGAGATCCGTTTCCGCCTGAAGATTGATACCCACGACTACGAAACCAAGGTTGGACACGCTCGTCGTTTCCTTTCCGGTGGTGACAAGGTCAAGGCAATGATTCAGTTCCGTGGTCGTGAGCAGCAGCGCCCCGAGATGGGTGTGCGTCTGCTGGAGCGTCTGGCGGCTGAGCTGGCTGAGGTGAGCACCGTTGAGTCTCGCCCCCGTCAGGATGGCCGCAACATGGTGATGGTTCTGGCTCCGCTTCGCGGTAAGGCAGAGGCTCGCCGTGAGCAGGGCGCCGGCGGTCGCAAGGGTCGCGAGCGTATTGACACGACCAAGGCGAAGCCCGTAACTAATTCTTTGGCAGACGCTATGCCTGCCGAGTTGAAGGCACAGGCTTCCGCCGAGTAGGGAACCGGGTCGTCACTTTAGGATGGGCACGCGCCTCCACCGTTGGGTGGGTGTTGCGGGTTCACCCGGTGCCGGTTCCGAGGCACCTCGTCAGGGGTGCCTCACCTTTGGTCCTTGGGGCTGATGCGTGTATCGCTCAACCCCACTAAGCTACCCCGCTGTTGTGGCGGGGGATGAATGTAAGGAGAACGGCAGCTATGCCGAAGCAGAAGACCCACTCTGGTGCTAAGAAG
>ERZ772972.383-NODE-383-length-16569-cov-2.673368_pt1 | contig 16569 bp, 10 predicted proteins | sample MGYA00580673_ERZ772972 | MGnify/ENA primary metagenome ERZ772972 (study PRJEB29015, sample SAMEA2738051) | human oral metagenome | biome: human oral; feature: human-associated habitat; material: saliva | place: China | collected 2229 ... | reverse complement strand
TTTAATAGCGCTCAGTAAAATCACGTACCCCGAGATGATGAAGAAAAGCTGCACCCCTAGCTCTCCGAGCGGAATAGAGTACGGGGCGGGGGCGATGCGCGGGTAGTTCTGCACGGCGGGGTACCCGAAATGGTAGGCCACAACGGACAATGCAGCGATTCCGCGCAGCCCATCAAGTTCGCGGAACCGTCCGGGGGTGATAAAGCTATTATCAAGTATTTCGTTATGCTCTTGGGTGCGCCGAATTGTTTTTGTCTTCTTCATAACCGGCCTACAACCACTTTTCGAGGCGGTCTAGGGCGGTGAAGAAGCCTTCGCCGTTATTGATATGCCCCTGCCAGATTTCGGGGATAAACGATGCTTTCGGCGCCAGCTCGCGCAGCTGCTTGCCCAGCGCAGCCCAATCGACATCGCCTTCGCCTACCTGCACGCCTTCGCCGTCTACGCCGATACCGTCGACCAGGTGCAGGTGGATGGAGTGCGGCGCCAGCTGTGCTACCGCTTCCGACAGAGGAATTTTGAGGAAGTTGCATGCGAGCATGGTGTGTGAAATGTCCAGGCAGAGAGCGCTGTCGTAGGCGCGCGCAAATTCGGCGGTATCCTGCGGATCAAGGAAGAGGTTATGGTACTGCTGCCCGCCCATCAGCCAGGGGTAGGGCGGCAAAGTCTGTGCCGCCAGGCGCACCCCGGCGGTATCCAACCGTCCCAGGGCTTCGCCGATGCGCTCGTACTTTGCGGTACGGGCGCTCGCCGGGATGTGTTTGTCTTTGGTGAAGCCGCCCATCGTGACGACCATAATGGGGTCTTCGTCCACCGTGAAGTAGCGGGTCAGATCGCGGGTAATGTCGATGGTGCGCTGCACCTCGGCGATGGAGCGTTCCCAGACTTCGGGGTCGCGGGAGGCCAGATCGACCAGGAAGTCCCCGGCGAAGAGGTCGGGCAGGTGGGTCGTGAAGCTCATGGGCAGTTTCTTCTCAAAGACCTCGTCAATATTGATGTCGAGGTCTTTGTAGGAGAAGTGGAATTCGAGGAAGTCTGGTGTTGCCTCTTCGATCAGGGGTTTGTAGTCGTGGTACCGTACCGGCAGGCCCCAGGGGCGTTCAAAGGTGAAGTCGCGGCGGGTTACGAGGTCGTCCTTCAGATCGCCCTCAAAAAAGAACGACCCTTCTTCAACGTCGCGTTGGATGGTACGCCCGAGCAGCTGCGGCAGGTAGTTTGGCTGCAGGCCGCGGCCGGGTGACTTGACGGTCACATCCGCCTCGGTGATTACCTCACCTTTGGCTATGCTGCGGGTTGCAACCAGCGATTTGGCCAGGTTCACGCGGTTCATCAGTTCACCGGTGGAAACTTCGCGGGGTGCGGCCGTGCCGATGGATTCCTCAATGTCACGAATCTGCTGCACCATCGTCGCGAACTCTTCGGGCAGCAGCGATACGGTGTGATCGTTGCCTTCCAGGGTTTTATCGGTCGTGAAGTGCTTTTCGATAATCTTCGCACCGCGCGCAACAGCGGCCACGGGCACATGGTAGCCGCGTTCATGCCCGGAATAGCCAACCAAGCACTGGCCAATCTCGGCGAGACGATCCATATACGCCAGGTTCACGTCTTTAAAGGGTGCCGGGTAGGTGGATTGGCATTGCAGCAGGGCGTAGGATGCGCCCGCCTTGCGCAGCAGGTTCACCGAGTCCAGGATTTCTTCTTCGCGGCTCATACCGGTGGAGACCAGCATGGGCAGCCCGCGCGACGCAACATCGCGCAGCAGTTCGTGGTTCGTCAGGTCTGCGGAAGCGATCTTCATGCCCGCAATACCGTAATCGACGAGCGCCTGCACGGAAGGCGCATCCCAGGGGGTGCACAAAATATCCAGACCATGCTCCTTAACGTGGTCGAATACCTCGTACATCTGCTCAACGCTCAATGAGAACCGTGAGAGCAGATCCAGGGTGTACTGCACACCCAAGTCTTCGCCCGCAGTGGCGCCGCCGCGCTGGCGGTAGAGCGCATCCAGATCGCGCAGCTGGAATTTCACGGCGTCCGCACCGGATTCCACCGCGAGGTCCACCAGCTCTTTCGCGAAGTCTACGCTCCCCTGGTGGTTATTGCCGATCTCGGCGATGATGAAGGCGGGCGCATCCTCGCTGATGGTGTGTTTTCCGATGCGCAGCACGTTCTGCTCGTCCATCGCCAACGCCACCAGGTGGCCGCGTTCGTCAATGAGCGGAATATGCTCGATGCCGCGCGCGAAATAGCTGCGCAAAGATTCGGGGTCGCTATCGGCGGGGGCGGTCTGCGGGTTCGTATTCGCCGCCGCCAGTGCACTGGTCTCTAGGGATTCGGTGGGGTTGGCGATCAGCCAGCGTCTGAAGTCCCCGTCCGAGAGCGAACCGCGCAAGATGCCGGATTCGTTGACGAGAAAGATAATGCGCTGGCCGTTGGCAGAAATTTTGTGAAGCGCAGTCAGAATCGGGTCTTCGGCGAAGACCACATAGGGCGCGATATTGCGTTCGATAATCACGGTATGTAGTTCCTATTAAATTGCGATGTGTTGTGTTTGAGTGAGTTGAGTGAGCTAGATTTTAAGATTCTAGAATCTGCGCCAGCTGATGCTCGGCAACTGAGAAATCGATGGGGGCATCAATATCGACGCCTTCAATCTCATCGAGAATAAACAGATCAATGCTACCTCCAGGATACCCCGCCAAGCGGTTGTGATGCTCGGTATACACACGGGTTTTGGTGATATACATGGAGCCGTTCTCCCGGTAACGGTAGGTTTCTTTCGTGAGCTCCTGCCTGCGTGGGCGAGCCATCACCTCAAATTCGGCGGTGGGCTCAGCATCCGGGTACCATCTCCACACGAACGGCCCCATGGGAATCACCCCCACCATTGAGTCTTTGCCGTTCTCAACGAACTGACGTACCGCCCGCGTGAGAGTGCCCGGCAGACGCACCGGGCTGGTGGCCTGCAGCAGCATGACCGCCTCCGGCGCCCAGCCCTCCCCTGTGTAGAAGTCGATAGCGTGCTCGATCACCGGTTCGGTGGCGGTAGTATCTTCAGCAAGATGTGCGGGGCGCATAAACGGAACCTCGGCACCGTATTGGCGGGCGATAGCGGCGAGTTCTTGGTCATCAGTCGATACCACAACCCGAAGCTCATGCTCCCCCGCCAGCTCATCACGGGCGGCAAGCGCCTGCAGAATAGTCCACGCGACCAGCGGTTTTCCGGCAATCTCACGCAGGTTTTTACGCGGTATGCCTTTGGATCCGCCGCGCACGGGAATAACGCACAGAATACGCATTACGCCTCCAGACTGTGTTCAATAATGAGCTCGGCAATGCGGCGAGCTGGCTCAATATCGGGTTGCGGCGGTGCTGGGGTGCGGTCTTCACCCCAGCGGCCCATGCCGTAGCGATTCCAGAATTCTTCAAGCCAGCCGGGCGGGTTCGGGTGGTACACCCAGGCAGGAATACCGCGAATCGCGGCTTCAAGCACGCCGGTTGAGAAGATCGACACCACCGGATTGGGCAGCTCGTTCAGGGGCACCCCGGAACGGTCAATGGGGATGCCCTGGCGCTCCCACAGCGCATGGGTGAGGGTTGAGAGCTTATCGGTTTCGCTGGGATGCGGCCGGTAGATGGCGTTGTGTTTTTTAATGAATCTGTAGGAGACGTTAACGTATGATGAGCGCGGTAACTCTGCGCCGTGCATCTGCCCTAAGAAAATGGGGGCGCCCGAGGACTCGACGGGTACGCCAAGGCTTTTCTGGTTTGCGTTATAGAGCAGCTGGGAGCCGACGGTGAAGGGCCGCACATCGCGACGTCCGGACATCCAAAATTCGGCGTCTGCGTCGCTAAAAGCGAGCAGGGTGCATCCCACAGGCAGGGGCGGCGCGGCAGGCACGAGCAGCCCGTGCTGAACCACCCAGTATTCTGCACCAACAGTATGCGCATACTGGTAGGCGGCACGCCCCAGCTGAAGGTAGTGCCCCAAAGACAGCACAATGCGCACCCCAGGCAGAGTTTTGGTTAGTTCGGTGGCGGATAGGCTGCGCTCTTCCCACTCATCCGTTAAGTATTCGGCGAGTGCGGCAGGTGTGCCGTTAGCATTCGGGCACCAGATGGCCAGCCCGATAATGCTCAGGTATTTGAGGGGTTCCAGCAGGGCGCTGCAGCTGGTGGGCGAGAACGAGTCGAGCACAATCAATACGCGCGGCACAGAGCCTCGAACGTATAGGCGCCCGCTGGCTGGGCCCTGCTGAGTATTACCGCGGTTTCTGCGGAAAAACCCTGCAGCCTCAGTTTTAGCCCAGCGCAGGGCGTTCTGTTTCTTTTGCCACGCCGCCCAGGCATCAATGTCTAGCGGATAGTTTAGGCCCATAGCTGCTCCAGAATTTTTACGCGCTGATCGAAGGTGTGCTCGGCGAGGGTGCGCCGGTGTCCGGCTTCGCGGATAGCGTGCGCCCACCGCGGGTCGCGGAAAACGCGGGTGCAAATATCGATAAGCTCTTCAACACTCTCATATACGAGAACTTCTTTACCGACTTCATAGTAGCGTGACACGTCGGGACGGTCGATAATCTGTAATGCTCCCACACCGGGGGCTTCAAAAGTACGCATGGTGAAACCGTCCTGATCCCCATGAATATTCAGGGTGGCTGGTGAGGATGCCATTACCCCGTAGGCGACAGACCGTTCAATATCGCCAGCTGAAGGCACACCAGGGTCTTTCAACTGGTAGGTACGGGCAATGTCCCACGGATGGCGGGACCAAGCCCGCCCGTATGCGCGCACAGGAAGACCAGCAGCGTACAGTTCCCGTAGGGTTTGTTCCCGCCCAGGGTAGCGGGCTCCCACAAAACTAATAGCGTCTTCTGGGGTAGGAGTCACCTGGCAGTGAGAGTCGTAAGCGTTAGGCATATCTAGCACGTCAAACCCTTTAGACCGCAAATGTTCAGCATCTAACGGGCTGTAGCTTGCCAAGGCCCCTAGCCGGTGCAGATCGTCGTCGGTATATTCCATACGGCGTAACTCGTCGTAAAGCCATGTGCCGTAGCGTACCCCGGATTCTTCCAGAACCTGCCACCAGCGGCTGCCCAGTTTGTCACCTTTGATCACAAGCACAATGTCAGGTTGGTAATCGTTAAACACAGCGATCGCTTTATCTGTAGCCTGTGCGGCTAGAGATTCAGGGCGGAACCGTTCAGGCAACTCATGAGCAAGCTTATTGAGGATACGTGCGCCCACACCGCCAGGGGCGTCATAGATGTGGGTGCGCACCTGGTAACCGCTGATTTCCAAGGAGGATTCAATAGCCTTCCAGTACCCGTGGAAAGCTGGTGATAGGAGCAGAAGCTTAGGGTTAGTCATATGGTTTATTCGTGTTCTATCCAGCGTGTGGCCACACAGCATGTCTGTGACCGTACGCCGGTTCTTTGGCGTGGCTTGAGCAGAGATAACGGCTCCGGGGAGTCGTAAGAATGTGTGAATGCTAGGTCATCGCAGTATGCCCTATGCACTTACAGTGTACTAGAGAGCTCAGAACAACACACCTTATGGTTGATGTGTCGCTACATACTTTCTTTCATGAAACGTACCGCAAAAGCTCTAATTCTCGCCGTTTTCGCCGCGTTTGACGTATGCAAGCTCTTCACGCAGTGTGCGTTGCGCATTCACCTCTTTATTCCGGGCAGCCCGCACAGTGTTAACCAGAAAGTTAGCGTAGCTGGTGGCTTTAAGAGTGCGTCCGAGCGTGGCTTTATCCCCCCACTTATCGGCGTAGGTGAACCGTGCTGTGGTGAGCCACTGGCGGCGGCGTGCCGAGGGCGATGAGCCTCCGCCTTCATGCTCTACCCGAACCTGGGGTACGAGGAGGCGAGGCACACCAGCCTCAGCTAGGCGGCGTTGGAAATCCACCTCTTCGCTGTTCATATAGAAGCGTTCATCCATGCCGCCAACCCGGTTGTAGATGTCGCGGGGAACCACCATGGCGGCACCTATCACCCAGTCGGTTTCCACAGTGTTTCGAGACGTGCAGGCGGCAACATCATGCCCCACTCCCCTGTGCCACCAGCCGGAGGGTTTAAACCGGGCCAGCGGCGTGAACCATTCCCAAGCAATATGGGCGGTGGTGGGGAATTTGCGGGCAACCCACTGCTGTTTACCGTCATGCCCCACCACCTGGGGGCTGGCCAGGGCCGGGGTGCGGTGCTCAATATGTGAGAGCATATCGGCCACGAACGTGTCCGTAATAGACAGGTCGCTATTGAGAATAAACAACCATTTCCCGGTAGCCACGGCAACACCGGAATTTACGGCGCTGCCGAACCCGCCGTTAGTTTCACGGCGCACCACACGCACACCCTTGGTATCGGGGAAAGGCACAGGAGACTGATCATCTGAGACGATAATCTCCAGTTCATCTGGGGCAATACCCTGCTGGGCGCGCAGAGCCTCAATGAGGGTGAGCGTGGGCGCAGGGTCGCCGTAGTGGGGAATAACAGCTGATACTTTCATCGTGCGAGACACGAAAACCCGCTTTCTGCTGGGGCGTACACCGCCCCGGTTGGAGTGCTGAGAGGTAGATACCTGATATGTATGTGTGTAGTAATTTAAACTAATCCTGTAGTGCTCCCTGGGATTATTCAGGCAGTTGCCCCAGCCGCACCAGGTTCGCGAATTCTTCGTTCTGCTGCTGCACCTCGGTAAAGGTGCCGCAGCTTACGATCTCACCGTCCGACAGGTACACCAGCTGATCCACGTGGCGTACAGTTGAGAGGCGATGCGCCACAATAATCACCGTAATATCTTTCGAGATCTTCTCAATCGCCTTGGTGATCTTGTGCTCGGTCTCATTATCAAGGGCGCTGGTTGCCTCGTCCATAATGAGCACACTGGGGTTGCGGTAAAGGGCGCGGGCAATACCTAAACGCTGGCGCTGCCCTCCTGAAAGCCGCACCGCGTTGTGCCCGATCATGGTCATAATCCCCTCGTCCAAGGATTCCACCACTTCGGTGAGCTCTGCGATCTCTAAGCAGTAACGCACCCGCTCCTCATCAATCTCGTGTGGTTCAAGGCCAAATGCGACCGCCTCAAGAACCGTTGAGTCCGCAATAAAAACATCCTGCGGCACATATCCGATACTCTGAAACCACCCCGGCAGATCGTCCTGCACCGGCTTACCGTTGCGCAGAACCCGCCCGCTTGACGGGGCGAAGAGGCCCAGGATTAAGTCTATGAGGGTTGTTTTCCCGGAGCCGGAGCCACCCACGAATGCTACGGAGGTGCCCATGGGGATATCCAGGTTAATATTTTTTAGCACCGGCGAATCACTGTCTGGGTAGCTGAACGTGAGGTTCTCCAGCTGGATGCGCACAGGCGCAATAGTCTTATTAATATACTCGGGGTTCTTAGGGGCCACAGGAGCAGGTGGCATCTGCAGTTTACGTCCTTGTTCATCCAGTTCAGAGATCTCCCGCAGAAGTTCATTGCTGGCTTTCTCCCCCGCACGAACATTACCCAAAGATGCGACCATTCGAACGTAGCTGGGCAGAATACGGATACATGCACCACAGAAAAGAAGAAGGTACGGGGCGCTCTGGGCACCCGAAGTGATACTCATAAAAGCGAGTAGTCCAGCAATGCCAATAATGAAAATAATCTCAAGGGAGTACTTGGGGAAGTCCTGCAAAAAGGTGCTGCGCATGCTAGCGTTCACCGCATCCATGCGTTTGGTCTGGTAGCGATACAGATACCGGTCGGTGACGTTGTGCATGCGAATTTCCCGAAACCCATCGACAGCGTCAACAGTAGCGTTGGTTGCGCCTCGGGTTGCTTCCACCACAATCACGCCTTGCTCTCGGTTTTTCTTGCGAAGTATATGCTGCAAACCGTACGAGACCAGCCCAAAGTACGAAAAAGCGAGTAGCGCAGGAATGGGCATAATGGCGAGAAGCATCACCATAAGCACTGTTATAGAGAGCAGTTCACCAATGAAGTTAATGACCCCATTGACAAAAGCGGCGTAAGCCTGGTGAGCATAATCATTAATAGAAACTAATATATTTGCAGTTCCTCGTTTGCGGTGGGCAAGATAAGGTTCACGCATATACCGGTTCAGCAGATTAACCGAAGTGGTACTCTGCTGTGTTGCGACAAACCCCAGGCTCCAACGTTTAATAATGAGCGAGAACGCTCCTTTAAGGATGAATGCCAGCACAAGTACCACACCGAAGATAATAATGAGGGCGGTGCGGTCAGGATTACCAAAAAGCTCTGCAACTTGCTTCAGGTAACCCTCAATGGGGGCGCCCATAGCGAGGTTCACAATCGGCAGCACTGCAGCTACCCCCAGCATCTCAAAAAGAGACACTGTAAAAAGGCCCACCACGTTAAGGATCAGTAGGTTAAATTTCTTGCCGGGGAAGAAGACTCTCAGTTTATGGTAAGCCTCTTTCATGACGACGCTCCCCTCAGGTATTTCTGGGGTCGGTCAAGGCTTCTGAGGGGTGCTCCTGCAGCGAACATTCCACAGAATTCTGCCGAGATGCGGGCCTTAAACGAGTAACTGAGTTGCCCAAGTTCAGTTCGTAGAGCTGAGAGGATTTTCATGAATGTGCTTTCAAAATACGGCGCAACAGATACTGCGCCGGGTAACTACAGATAGTAGACAGTGTAAGATTCTACCACGCAGGCCCCCGTTACAGGCGGAGGCTGGTATCTGAGTCGTGCCCCTGCCCTTCGACGGTAAACGTGAGGTTGCTCTTCATCAAAGGTGTACGCGAAACTATCACGGTTTACCCTGTAAAGTGGGTAGAATAAAGGATGGACACATCAGCTTAAAGGTCACTACTTCCGGCGCGGGAAGGTCAGGAAGGCTCAAACATGGGAATTTTTAACATTAAATCGCTCAAAGACAGGTATCTGTCTAATGGGCCGACTGAGTCTACCCAGAAGCGGCAGGGGCAAGAGTCCTCAGCGAACGAGCAGGACCCAACTATTAAAGGCGGCGTGTCGCGCCTGGCAGCGATCCGTGATTCAAGTTTCCACCAGGAGACGTCGCCTGATCGTCCTCCGCAGGATCCGAAGAACCCGAAGAAAAGGGTCGGGGAGGATGTGCAAACCCTGCTGGAGCGAAGCACCGCCGCTGGTACCGACCTCATTGAGGTGGTGACCGTTAAACCTACGGGTGATACCGCCCCCGTACCCACCGCAGCTGACCATAATACCGCCGCCGACCAAGAGCCCGCCCCGCAGGATGAGCCTGCAGATACCCCAGCCCATGCTGTGTCCGAGAATCAGCACCATAGCTCAGACGAAGCCCAGCCCCTGCATCAGACTTCTTCAAAGGACAATACTCAGAAAGCTCAGGGTGATTCCCAGCATCAGGCACCGGCTGCTGGTGGCGATGTTCCCGTGCTGGGCGCCATAGTATCCTCCGAACCATCCACCGAAGATGGTGAACCCGATAAGCGGGTGGTTCTGGTGCCTAGCACGTACGGGTTGGATGTTCCCCCAACAGATACCGACTCTGTTGATCTTCCCGACGATACAGCGTCTAAAGCCAAAACCGCTGATCAGGAGGCTGCACCTCATCGGGCCCCGCACGTGATGACTTCTGAGATGGCAACTAATCATTACACCTCACAGATACCCGCCAAAGCGCCTGAGACTCCCGCAGCAGCCTCAGACGGGGAAAACCCGGAAAAAGTCACCCTGGTGCAGGGGGTATACGGGATGGACGTTCCTCAGGAAGCCGGGGAGAACCTGGACACTCCCACCCGCGGCGTCCCCTCCCCCACCGCATCTGCGACCTCCAGTCCCAATAATCGACACGCAGGTCAGAAGGACGATACCGATACACCTGATCCGGCGCTGGTGCGTGGCGTCTACGGTTTAGATGTGCCCGAAACCCCCGCAGAAACCGCTGACAGTTCCGCTGCCCGGCAGGATTTCCCAGGCCCGCATGCTCAGCCTGCGGCAGCCCATCAGCAGACCGGAGTGCCTCAGCACTCATCACAAGAGCGTGAGTACGACATGCTCGCGGGAGAAGAAACCGTTGAGCTGGCCCCCATCCACGTTCGGGAGGCTCTGGAAGCTCAACGAGCGGCGCAGAAAGCAGCAGCCGAAAAAACCAAAACCACCGCTGAGGCTGAGTCTGAGCCTGCTGGTGCTGCCCCGGTGCCCCCCGTTCAGGAGAAGGACACCGACCAGCAGGAACCCCGTAAGGTGACCACCGCGTCGTTCAGCTTATCTCCCGAGTCCGTGGGTGAGGCGAAAAACCGGGTCTCGGCACCGGCACAGGGCGCTGGCCCTCTTGAGGCCGTGTTCGTGTGCACCGGCAATGTGGCACGCAGCGCCAGCGCCGAAGTGATCGCGCAGTCTCTGGCTTCACAGTACGGGCTGGAGGATAACTGGGTGTTTACCAGTGCAGGGACAGCAGCTCTGGCTGGCTCCCCTATTTATAAGTACATTGGCAACGAACTTGAAGGGCGCGGGTATGACCCTTCACAATTCCGGGCCAAGCAGCTTACCGCTGACATGATTGAGCGGGCCACCTTGCTGCTGGTGGCTGAGCAGGATCACGCGGACTGGATTCTGCGGGAATGGCCGCAGTACCACACGAAGGTGCACCTGATGAAGCAGGTGGCGCGTATTCGGGAGAAAGCCAGCCGCCGTGCCGAGCCGATCTCGTTTATTTACGGCTACACTGAGGCGGCGCACGATACCGACAGCATCGCTGACCCGTACCGGCGGGGACGCACAGCCTGCCGCGTTGCGGTGGATGAGGTGGAGCAGTCGCTTCAGGTGATTCTGCCCTGGCTGGTACGGGCCCGCGTGTAACCCAAGGCTTTTAATACAGCAATAAGGACGTCCCGTGCACCCCTATTCTGGTATGGCGCACGGGACATCCCTTTGAGCAAAGCCGCTAGCCCCAATCTTTCAGGGCCAGCGGCTTTTTCACAGTCTGGATCTTTAGGCGTGGTCGTTGAAAATATTGGTCACTGACCCTTCGTCGAAAACCTCACGGATGGCTCGCGCCACAAGCGGGGCGATAGACAGCACGGTGAGGTTCTCAAACCGTTTATCGTCCGGCACGGGCAGGGTGTTCGTGACCACCACTTCGGATGCGCCGCACCCAGATAGCCGTTCAACGGCCGGGCCGGAGAATACCGGGTGGGTCGCGGCGATAATGACCTCTTTAGCGCCTTTTTCTTTAAGCACATTGACCGCCCCGGCGATGGTTCCGCCGGTGTCGATCATGTCGTCAATCAGTACGCAGGAGCGCCCCTCAATCTCACCCACTACAGTCTTTGAGACCGCCTGGTTAGGCACGTTAATGTCACGGGTTTTGTGCACGAATGCCAGCGGCGCGCCACCGAGCAGGGTGGCCCAGTGTTCGGCTACCCGAACACGACCGGTGTCAGGGGAAACAACGGTCACGTTCTCGGGGTTTTCCACGCGGCTCTTAATGTACTCGGCGAGCACAGGAATGGCGAATAGGTGATCCAGCGGCCCGTCGAAGAACCCCTGAATTTGGGAGGTGTGCAGGTCCACACACATGAGGCGGTCGGCACCAGCGGTCTTGTACAAGTCAGCAATCAGGCGGGCCGAGATCGGCTCACGCCCCCGGTGCTTCTTGTCCTGGCGAGCATACGGGTAGAAGGGTGACACCACGGTAACGGAGCGGGCTGAGGCGCGTTTGAGCGCATCAATCATAATGATCTGCTCCATGAGCCACTCGTTAATGGGGGCCGGGTGGGATTGGATGACGAAGGCGTCGGCACCGCGCACCGACTCTTCAAACCGTACGTACGTCTCGCCGTTAGCAAACGTGTACGCGGAGGTCGGTAGCAGCGGGTGTCCCAGCTCTGCGGCGATTTCTTCCGCGAGTTTGGGGTGCGCACGCCCGGAAACCACCGCAAGTTTACGCACACCCGGATTGGTAATCTCGTGACTCATGGTTTTTCGCTTTCTTGTCAGTGATCCCCTGCCCCGTTGGCGGCTTGCGCGGCCGCTGCCGGTTCGGTTCCCTCACGGTTTTTAAGCACCCAGCCCTCGATATTGCGCTGGGAAAATTCAGAGATTGCGAGCGCACCTGCTGGAACGTCCTTGCGGATAAGCGCGCCTGCGCCGGAGTAGGCTCCGTCGCCTACGGTCACGGGGGCAACGTAGATACCGCCGGACCCCATACGGGCGTGCGCACCAATAACGGTGCGGTTCTTGGTGACCCCGTTGTAATTTGCGAAAACAGACCCGGCGCCGATGTTCGCTCCGTCGCCGATTTCTGCATCCCCCACATAGGTTAGGTGCGGTACTTTCGCCCCGTCACCAATCTGGGAGTTTTTCGCTTCACAGAACGTGCCAAGTTTCGAGTCCTCACCGAGTACGGTGCCGGGGCGTAGGTATGCGAACGGGCCTACCGTGGCTCCTGTACCAATAATGGCTCCCTGCCCATGCGCGCGAGTGACGGTGGCGTTTTCTTTCACGGTGACGTCGGTGAGGGTGGTGTCGGGGCCGATAACCGCACCGGTGGCTACGTTAGTGGCGCCGTGCAGCTGGGTTCCGGGTAGGATGGTCACGTCGTTCTCAAGGGTGACGGTCACATCTATCCAGGTGCTCTGCGGGTCTACGATGCTCACCCCGTTACGCATATGTGCTTCAAGGATGCGCGTATTGAGTTTCCGGCCCAGCTGAGCGAGCTGTACCCGGTCGTTAGCGCCTTCAACTTCCCAGCGGTCCTCAATAGCGAGCGCCGAGGTGCGGTACCCTTTGGAACGGGCAATAGCGAGCACATCGGTAATGTACTTCTCACCTTGGGCGTTATTGGTGGTTACTTCCGCGAGGGCTTGACGAAGCACGGTGGCGTCGAAAGCGTAAATACCGGAGTTAATTTCGTCGATGGCGAGCTCTTCGTCAGTGGCGTCTTTTGCTTCGACGATGGAGGTTACCTCACCAGCTTGGTTGCGCACAATACGGCCATAGGCACCGGGGTCATCCACGTGGGTGGTGAGTACGGTGACGGCATTGGAGTCGGTTTCGTGGAATGTGATGAGTTCGCGAAGGGTTTCGGGCCGCAGCAGGGGCACGTCCCCGTAGGTGACGAGCACGGTGCCTTCCACAAGGCTCTGCTGATCGAGTGCGAGCAGCCCCACTTCAACAGCCCGCCCGGTTCCGGGGATGTCGTCTTGGTCTACGATGGTGACGTGCTCGTCGAAGGCTAGTACATGCTCAGCGACTTTATCGCGCTGGTGGCGTACCACAACAGCGAGACGTTCGGGGGTGAGGTCTCGGGCGGCAGCAACGGCGTGCTCCACCATGGAGCGCCCACCAATGCTGTGCATCACCTTGGGAGTTGCGGATTTCATGCGGGTACCAGCACCCGCTGCTAGGACGATCACCGCGGACGGTACCTTATGTTCGGAACCCTCAAGCTCTGCGTTCACCTAATTTAACTCCTTTACGGGGTGTTTGCCGCCCACGCGCCGCTGCTGAATCGGCGTGTTAGCTTTGCGCTCCGCCACTAGGATTCGAACCTAGACAAACGGCTCCAAAGGCCGGTGTGCTGCCATTACACCATGGCGGAATCTTCCCCCGCTGTTACCGTGTTTACGGCCTGGGACAGGGGCACTCATAAGTGTAGCAAAAATACCTTTACTCGTCGCATCCCAACACGGGGCGTATCAGCCCCCACCGGTCCTAGAGATAGCAGGCTGGCGTGTGCTCTTATGTGCAGGGGTGGATACGTTCAGCCGCTGGTGGCGGTACCCTGGATACGTGGCACATTTACTTGGCGGCGAAGCGCTGCACCTTCAGTTCCCTACCCGCACTATTTTCGAGGGGGTGACCGTCGGCATTAATGAGGGCGACCGCATCGGCATTGTGGGCCGTAACGGCGACGGTAAATCCACGCTCATGAAGATTCTGGCGGGGCGTCTTGAACCGGACTCCGGGCGCGTGACGGCGCGCGGTGGCACGCGCATCGGGTACCTGGATCAGTCCGATGTTCTCAACGATTCCCATACGGTCGGTTATGCTCTAGTGGGTGATACTCCAGAGTATGAGTGGGCCTCGCAGCCGCGTATTCGTGATGTTATTGCCGGTTTGGTGTCTGATCTGCCCTGGGATGCGCCGGTTTCTTCACTCTCGGGTGGGCAGCGTCGCCGCGTGGCGCTGGCGGCTCTGCTGATACAGGAATGGGATGTGCTCATGCTGGATGAGCCCACCAACCACCTGGACGTGCAGGCAATTACCTGGCTTGCGCATCATCTGAAAAGCCGCTGGAGCAAGAACGCGGGCGGTCTGCTGGTGGTCACTCACGACCGCTGGTTTCTTGATGAAGTCAGTACCGACACCTGGGAGGTTCACGATAAGATCGTGGAACCTTTTGAAGGCGGGTATGCGGCTTATGTTCTGCAGCGTGTGGAGCGCGATCGGCAGGCGGCCGCCGCGGAGGCAAAGCGCCAGAACCTGATGCGCAAAGAGTTGGCGTGGCTGCGTCGCGGTGCCCCGGCGCGCACCTCGAAGCCGAAGTTCCGTATTGACGCGGCGAATGCACTGATTGCCGATGTGCCGCCGGTACGTAATACCGTGGAACTCAAGCAGATGGCGGTTTCCCGTTTGGGTAAGGACGTGGTGGATCTTGAGAACGTCTCGGTCACCTTTGAGGATTCTTCGCTGCCTAGCGGCAAACGTGAGGTGCTGCGTCGCGTAACTTGGCGGATTGCCCCAGGTGAGCGCACCGGTATTTTGGGCGTGAACGGTGCCGGAAAATCTACCCTGCTTGCCTTGGTCACCGGCTCTTTGGAACCGACCGAGGGGCGTGTGAAACGCGGTAAGACCGTCAAGGTTGCCACTCTCACCCAGCAGCTGGATGAGCTGAAAGAGGTTGAGAACGACCGCGTGTCTGATGTGATCGGCCGCAAGAAGCGCAGCTATATTGCCGACGGTAAAGAAATGTCGCCGTCGCAGATGTTGGAACGGCTAGGTTTTACGAGCGCGCAGCTTTCTACCCCGGTGAAGGATCTGTCGGGTGGGCAGAAGCGACGGTTACAGCTTATGCTCATTCTCCTGGACGAGCCGAATGTGCTGATTCTGGACGAGCCTTCCAACGACCTTGATACCGATATGCTGGCGGCAATGGAAGACCTGCTTGATACCTGGCCCGGCACCCTGCTGGTGGTTTCTCACGACCGTTACCTCATGGAGCGTGTGACCGATCAGCAGTATGCGGTGATTGACGGTTCCTTCCGGCATCTGCCCGGTGGGGTGGACGAGTATTTGGCACTTTCTGCAGCGGGTCGGGGCGGTTCTGCCGCCGGTGTTACAGGCGGTGCATCCGCTCCAACAAAAAAGAATGATTCTTCGGTTTCCGATGGCCAGGCTGAATCAACGGACTCTGGTTCCAAGAGCACACCGAAAGTATCGGGGGCGCAGGCACGCGCGGCGCAGAAGGAATCCGCCGCGATTGAGCGTCGTCTCGGAAAATTGGGAGAGGAACAGAGTAAGCTCTCCGAACAGATGAGCAGGCACGACCCCGCCGATTACGCCGGGCTTGCCGACCTGGGGCAAAAACAGCAGGCGCTTCAGGATGAGATCGACGAGCTTGAGATGCGCTGGCTGGAGCTCTCGGAACTCCTCGGATAGCCCGCTCCCCTGACTATAAAGGCTCTTTATACGAATAAAGCAAGTTTTCCAACACTTTATTTACATCAAGGGCTTTTTGCCAGACTAAGGAAGGTGCCCACGAATACACTCAATGGTGACTCTATGAGCTCCTGAGCAGTGGCACTAAAAGGTAGCGCCCAGCAAAAGCATTCCTTGTATCTTGGATTAAGTTCAGCAACGTTTTCGTCACTTTCATACTTCTATATGGCCATGAGCTGACGCCTATATATATGAATTATCTGCCATGCAAATATATTTACCCTCGAGCCACATTCATCATGTGCTCTGCACGCATGCGGTTAGTTTTTTCGAAACTTTTATCTGACATAAATTTATGCGCTTGTAAAGCTCGTTGGGTAACTTGGGCGTAATCACGGTTTAACTCAACTATTTTCTGAGCAGCGGCGGATACGTCAAAACGTGAAAATTCCCAGCCCACTCCCCGTTTTACCAAAGGAGTGAGAGTATCGTTGGAGAATCCTGCAACCGGGACCCCCATCCCCAAGCTTTCAAAGTATGTGCAGGATGGGTCACCCTGACGATGCGGCAAAAGCATTATATCTACGTAGTCGCGTACATATTTTTTCCACTCAGGGTCAAATTTTATAAATCCTAAATTTTGCAGGTTTGGGTACTGGTATTCTTGTACCAGATCACGGTATTCGCCGTCGCCCATAATAACGAATTGGATATCAGGGTTCAGAGCATGTGTCTGTGCTGCGATCTCCAGAAAAAGATCAGTCCCTTTAACAGCAGTCCATCGCCCCGAGAATGCCACTGTAATCCCTGCACCGTTCTTAGGTTGCATAGATATCTGAACGCTATCTAGATCATGTTGATATATACGGTGATCGTAATATCGAATAGTACGCGGGTTAATGGAACCATATTCTTCATACGCACCAT
>ERZ772972.382-NODE-382-length-16575-cov-3.689104_pt1 | contig 16575 bp, 22 predicted proteins | sample MGYA00580673_ERZ772972 | MGnify/ENA primary metagenome ERZ772972 (study PRJEB29015, sample SAMEA2738051) | human oral metagenome | biome: human oral; feature: human-associated habitat; material: saliva | place: China | collected 2229 ... | reverse complement strand
GAGAGCGAAGACAATATAATTCTTGAACAAACCGGAGAAAACATTAAAATTGATTTTTCTAAACTCACCTCAGAAGAAATTAACAATCTTGATTTTGACGATCTTATGAAATATTATGAGTGGGTCGAAGAGCAAGAGAAGCTAAAAGAAAAACAAAAGGAATTACAGGCAGAAGCAGAGAGAAAACTTTTAGAAGAACGAGAAAGCAAAGTCTCTAAAACTCGTCGTGACTTAGTTTCTCGTATAGAAGAGAAACTTCGAACGACGAATTTTGTAGATTCATTTGGCGAACAACATATTCAAGGATTATTGAGAGAGTTGCGTTTCTTCCCAAATGATGATTTTGTAAATTCTGTCTATGGTTCAGTAGATAAATTATCGTTTGCCAGAACAAGAGAAATGAACTCTCATGTAAGTACTACAAAAGTCTATCTTTCAAAAAGTGATTTTGTTTACAATAAAAACCTTAACCAAAAAGCGTATTCGATAGTTTTACACGAGTTAACGCACGGTGTTGATAATATTGCAAGTTATTTCGGTGCTCCAGAACTGGGAGGAAAAGCCTTCAGTAGTCAGTATGACTTGCACAAAGTCATAAAAAAAGATATGGACAATTATATTTTCGGGGGCATGAAGCTTAAAAGAGGAGCATCTATGGATGAGAAACGAGACTTTTTTAATCTTCAACAAGCTAAAGTAAGAGATTTCAAATCGGAATTATATGAACTGGCAAAGAAACTAAACCCGGAAATTCATCCCGAAGGAAATGCGGAGGTTGTCGCATTTGCATCAGATATGATGAGTTCTTTCAGAAGTGCTGAATATGGACATCAAGTCTTCGGACATGAGGACAGTTATTGGAAAGATAAATCCAATCGAGGGATGGAGTTTCTTGCAGAATATACTCAAGCACAAATGACACCTGAAATAAAAGCGTTTTATGACAAAGTTTTTCCAAATTCTGTTAAAATATACAACAAGATATTTGAAGATATTTCAAAATTGAAACTAGAAAACCAAAAGCCACTTGTTTGGTAGGGAGGGTATAGAATGTTTTTTTGGAAAAACGAAGAAATTTATAAACAATTCAAAGAAATTGGAGAGCGATACAGAAACCATTTTGGAGAAGATTTCCCGGTATATCTGATAATTCCTTTCGAGGTGACCGAGGAAGTTCTTTTAAAATATAATTCAGTCGTGGATTCGTGCATTAAGAAAGACGAAGCGTTTGAAAAACCGATTGATTACGATGACAGAAAATATTAAGCACCTAGAGCAATCTAAGTGCTTTTTTCGTGCTCAGAAAGGATTGAAAATGGATACAGCAAAAATTGGAATAACTAACGTAGAATTTTTAGGAACAGACGAAATTGGATCAGCAACAGTGAAATTAGAGTTAAATATTTATGGAACGGATACATTCACTGCGATTGAGTTACTACCTAAAATATTAACCGACATTTCTTCATTATCGTATGAAGTTGATTGATTGTAACTCGGAAGGGAGTAAAAACATGTTTATTTGGGATTTGGTATCAATCGCTTTTGGGTGGTTGGTATTCTTGTTGTTAATCTTTATTATTCTGGCCGTGATCAGTGGAATAGTTGAAGTTGTAAAGAAAGGACTGAAAAAATGAAATACAGAAAGAAACCGGCTGTGGTTGAGGCAGTGCTTTGGAACGGGGATAACTATAAAGAAGTAATTGACTTTGCAGAAAATAAGATTTGTTTTGATGCACTTGGGAATATATGGATTGCTACACTTGAAGGTGATATGATAGCCAAAAAAGGGGATTATATTATCAAAGGAGTTCAAGGTGAATTTTACCCATGCAAACCAGATATTTTTGCAGAAACTTACGAAGAAGTAGAGTATCTGAATATTTTAGCTAGTATCTAGGAGGTGATCCAATATCTTGACTTGCAGGAATAGACTGCTATAAATCACTGTAAATTGCTATAAACCGTGTCGAATTCGAGGCGGTTTTCTTATGCCCTAACCGTATGGATTACCGTACGGTTTTTATATTGTCCAAACCTTGCTCACGACAATAAAAGGTGCATGAGTTCGGGGAGGTTGCCCGTAAAAGCGTAAAGAAAGGAGCCAGAACATGGCAGAAGAACATAACAATCCAGCAGTCGATCCACAAGAGCAGTCCAAGCTTGATGGACAAGCTAGCAATCCATCGGGCGAAACTGAAAAGATGGTATCAGTGGCCGAAATGCAACGCCGCTTGAAGCAAGCGGAGGAAAAGCACGCTCAAGCTACACAAGAAGCTATTGCACAAGCTCTCGAAAAGTACAAAACAGAGTCTGAATTGACTGGAAAAGAGCTTGAGGAATACCGCCGAAAAGAGGCCGAAGCTGAAAAACAGGCTTTGCTAGACAAAATCGCTGGTTTGGAGAAAGAACAAACCAGGCGAGAATTGACAGATGAAGCTATCAAGACGCTTTCTGGTCGAAAATTGCCAGTAAATGAAAAAGTGCTTTCTTTTGTGGTCAAAGATACTGCAGACGGCACTTTGCAAGCTATTTCTGACTTTGAAAGCATCATCAGCGAAATTAAGGCTGAATATACTCAATCAGAACCACCAGCTGTTTCATCATCTTTTGGTGGTTCAAGTTCAAAAAGTCAGGGAGATATCTTCCGTGACTCACGCATTATCTAAAAAGGAGAACAATAAATGACAGTACAAGTTTTTAACCCTGAAAAAGTTTTAGTTTCTGAAAAGAAGGACGGAACTCTTCACAAAGAATTTACAGACATCATCATGAAGGAAGTTGCTCAAAACTCACTTGTTATGCAGCTTGGTAAATATCACGAAATGGACGGACAACAAGAAAAAACAGTTTATGTCCAAACTGACGGAGTTTCTGCTTATTGGGTAAATGAAACTGAAAAAATCAAGACAGATAAACCTGAAGTGATTCCGGTTAAGCTTAAAGCTCACAAGCTTGGTATCATCCTTCTTGCTTCTCGTGAAGCATTGAATTATACCTGGGAAAAATTCTTTAACGACATGAAGCCACAAATTGTTGAAGCATTCTACACTAAAATCGACGAAGCCGGACTTTTGGGGCATGAAACACCATTTGCAAACTCAGTCGCTAAGGCTGCTAAAGATGCAAGCAAAGTCATTGGCGGACCGATCAACTTTGAAAATATCTTGAAACTTGAAGATAAATTGCTAGATAGCGATGTTGAAATCAATGCATTTGTATCTCGTGTCTCTAACCGTTCTGCGCTTCGTGAAGCTCGTGACGGCGACAAGAAGACAATTTACGATAAAGAAAACAACAAGCTTGACGGAATTGTGACTGTAGACATGAAATCTAAGAATTTCAAGAAAGGTGACTTGCTCGCTGGTAACTTCGACAATCTGATCTATGGTGTTCCTTACAACATCAACTACAAGATTTCTGAAGAAGGTCAAATCTCAACAATTCAGAACGCAGATGGTACGCCTATCAATCTATTTGAACAGGAAATGATTGCTATCCGTGCAACAATGGACATCGCAGTCATGATCACGAAGACAGATGCCTTTGCTAAATTAACAGACGCTGCAAACGTTTAGAAAGGAGCTTGTAAATGGCTTATATTGTAACAACAAACATCATTGATACCAAAGACAACAATCGTCTTTATGAAAAAGGCGAGGTATATCCTCGAGAAGATCTGAGCGTAACAGACGCTCGCATTAAGGCTCTTTTGAAAAAAGGGGTTATCGAATCAAATGGCGAAGCAGGGGATATTGTCCTTGCTAGTGATCCAGTTGAAGAGCTTGAAGGAGCAGCAGGGGAGTAATTCATGGATAGTGCCCAACTTGAAAAAATAAAACGTCGGTTGGGTATTGATCCAGCCGACACAAAAGAAAATGACTTGTTACAAGATTTAGTTGATGATGCAGAAAGTTATTTTAAAAGTTTAACAGGAACCACAGCAGTAGATCCTAAATATAACTTTATGATTGAGAATGTAGTTTATAAGCTTTATGGACGCAAGGGTTCAGAAGGAGTAACTTCTGAGACCGTGGATGGCTACTCAGTAACCTATCAAGACTGGGATAATTTATTCAAACCTTACATGGCTATCTTGAACAAAGATTTTAATCTTGATGGTTCTTTGCGAGAAAAAGGCCGGGTGGTATTCTTATGAAAACTCCACACAGAATCATGCTCGTTCGAGGGAAGGGCGTTGCAAAGTACAATCCAGAAACGGATACTTACGAAAACCAAGCTGAACAGACCGAAATAGTACCGTGCTTGATAAACTACATCCAAAAAGCCAAGGTTTTTGAACTATACGGCAATCGTTCGGATGTCGTCATGATTTGCAGATTTCAGCAAGAACAAGAACCGTTCTTGTATGCAATTTATGACGGGTTCAGATATGAATTGATTGATAGCGTAGAAGCTTCAAAATGCTCTGTAAGGCTCAAAAGGACAGTCAAGGTATAAATGGGCGTAAATATTGAATGGCACGGCTTAGAGAAGCTAACAAGTACGATTTTTAATGCACATCCAAAGGCAGTCGAACAATCTTTGAAGGTGTTGAAAAACAATGGTGAAAAAGGCAAAAAGATTGCCCAGGAGTTAGCGCCAAAAGATACTGGCTTCTTGAAAGATCACATTACGACCTCTTATCCAGGAATGGAAGCACATATTCATGGTGGAGCGGGTTACGATGGCTATCAGGAATATGGAACTCGATTCCAACCAGGGAAGCCTCACTTTCGCCCGATGTTAGAGAGAATTCAACCGGAATTTCAGCAAGACATGACGAATGTAATGAAGGGAGTATTTAAATGACACCGAATCATGATTTGTTTAGAAAGATATTTGCTATCAGTGACGCAAGGGTTGATACATACGATTATTTGCCTGAAGCTGATGCAAAATATCCGTTTGTCTATATCGGTGAAAATAACGGCTCAGAAACGCCGAATAATGATCTTGTCGGTACAGCAAGGCAAACCGTCCACATTTACGGAATACGAGCGCACAGAGCCAAAATAGACAACATTTCAGCCTATCTTGAGAATGTGTTGAAGCATTTGAAAGACGGGTATGAATATAATTTCAATCATGCATCAACAGATAAACAAGTCATTCCAGACAACACAGATGTCCAACCGTTACTTCATGTCGTGTTGGACTTTACTTTTAATTACACTAAAAAGGAGAAATAAATGCCAGAACTTATTTTAGGGAAAGACGTAATTGCTTTTTTCCGACGATTCAAGGATCGTACAAAACAAGATGCGGGTAAAGTACGTTTTCAATCTGAATTGACCATCAACTCAGAGAAGGAAGTTGAAAGCACAAAGACAAAAGACGGAGTTGTTAACTCAATCTCCGACGGAGAAACCAGTGGAGAATTTAAATCACTTGCTTATCGTGAGGACGGTGATACTGTCAACATGTGGAAAGAAATGCGCAAGTGGTTTAAAGCGAACGAAAAAATTGAGTGTTGGGTTGTTGATCTTGGGAGTAAGAAACAATCAGGAAATAAAGATGTCTACGATGTCGAATATTATCAAGGCTATTTTAAAAACTTTGAATTATCAGCGCCAGCAGATGACAAAGTGGAATTGTCTTATGAAGTGGCTATTGACGGTAATGGTATCTTGCATACTGATTCATTGACCGAGACTCAAAAACAAGCTGTTGAAAGTGCGCAATACAACTACCACACTCTCGAAAAAGAAACAGACGGTACAGGAGTGCCGGTCTAATTATAATGTAGCATTTACAAGGGCAATTATTTGCCCTTTGTTTTTTTACTAAAAAAGGAGAAATGACAATGATTTTAAAAATTGGAGAACGTGATTACACACTACGCTTTGGTCTTGGATTCTTGCGGGAAATGAACCGGCTTCATTCTGCTGAACTCGAAGGAATGAAAACCGGTTATGGTGCGATGACTTTGTTTAACGCAGGACAAGCTATGAATGACCCGATGGCGTTTGTAGATATTATCAAGGCTGGGACAGTAACTGAGGCGCAAAAACCAAGTAATGAAGCGATTGAAAAATATCTCGAAACCTTGATTATCAATGATGAATACGACAAGACAATTAACGAAATTGTGGCAGAGTTAAAAGCGTCACCCCTACTCAAAAAAGCAATGAACCTAGCCGAGTAGGAGAAAAACAAGGTTCAGATTTTAGTTATGATGAGGCGATAGCTCTACTCATAGCAAGGCATGATATGACCTTTTTAGAGGCTTCACGAACTACGTTAGAAGAATTTCAGATATACAACATGGCTTACTTAATACAACAAGAAGACAAACGGTATAACGCTGCAATTCAAGCGTGGTTTAATCAGACCGTGCAAGCGACAAAAGGAAAAGGAAAAAGCACACGTTCAGCCTATAAGACGTTTGAAGATTTTTACAATCATAAAGACGAGTTTGAAAAGATATTCAAAAAAGAAGATGCCAAACAAGTCAAAACTCAAAAAATGAGTCTGGCTGATAAAAACAGGAGACTCAATCAAATAGGGAAAGGAGGTAATTAATGGGAGCAAATTTCGACGTCACTGCAATCTTGAAGGCGAATGTATCTGATTTTTCAAGAGGTTTAAAAGAAGCTCAAACATCAATCCAAAGCTTGAAACAACAAACTGGATCTAGTTTTGAAAAAATCGGGAATAGTTTGTCAACGGTTGGAATGTCAGCTATGAAATTAGGCGCAGGTTTGACCGCCGGGCTGACTACGCCTGTTGTTGGAGCAGTTGGAGGTGTTGTGAAATCTTTTGCCGATCTTGAGCAAAGCCTCGGTGGTGTTCAAACATTGTTTAAGCAAAATGGCACGAGTGTGAATAATTTGGCGAAAGAGTATGGAATGACTCGAGAAGAGGCTCAGAGACTTTATAAAACCATGGCTGATGAAGGTACAAACGTCATTGAGAATGCCAATAGAGCATTTAAAACAGCCGGCGTTTCTGCCAATTCATACATGGAACAGGTCACATCCTTCTCGGCGACTTTGTTGCAAGGTCTAGGAGGCGACACTGCAAAAGCTGCTCAATATGCCGATAAGGCTCTGGTACAGATGGCAGATAATGCTAATAAAATGGGTACTAATATGGCAGATATCCAAAATGCTTACCAAGGGTTCGCTAAGGACAACTACACAATGTTGGACAATTTGAAGCTAGGCTATGGTGGTACTGCTAGTGAAATGGCACGACTCGTCAATGAGTCAGGTGTGTTAAACGGAGAATTTGAAGCAACTGCCGAAAATGTTAAAGACATCCCTTTCCACACTTTGATTGAAGCAATCGGTATTACACAAGATCGCTTAGGAATCACCGGGGCGACTGCTAAAGAAGCAAGCGAAACAGTTTCAGGATCGTTTCAAGCTATGAAAGCAGCAGCAGAGAATCTAGTAGCCGGACTTGGAAACAACGAAGCTGACATAAAGACCTTGATGGAGAACATGAAAGATACCATTCTTACATTTAAAGACAATGTAGTACGGGTTCTAGGGACCATTTGGGATAATCTACCACTTGCCCCTTGGCAAAAATGGCTTGGTCTAATCCTAGTGTCAGCAGGTCCTGTCTTGACTGTTATTGGTGGAGTTGTAGCTGGTATTGGTAAACTCATAAGTATTATTACCTTTTTAGGTGGTATTTTTTCTAAAGTTTCAGCATGGTTTACTCTGTTAAACTCAGGCGGTAGTGCTCTAAGTCTTACGTTCGCTAAAATTGTTGGTGTTGTATCTTCGCTAGGGGCACCCTTCCTTGTGGTCATTGGTATTATAGCTGGTTTAATCGCTATTTTAGTGGGTGTATATAACACAAGCGAAGAATTCAGGAACAAGGTCAATTCAGCATTTGAAGCAGTTAAAACTGCAATTACAAGCGCTATCCAAGAAGCTGTTAGTTTCGTTACAGAAATTTGGGGCACGCTTGTCTCTTGGTGGTCCGAAAATCATGAATTAATCGAGAGCGTAGCGACTAAAGTTTGGAACGCGATCAAGATGGTTGTTGAAACTGTTATGAATGTTCTAGCACCATTTATTGAAGCGACATGGAATAACATTGTAGCAGTCATTCAATTTGCTTGGGATGTTATTAAGTCAGTAGTTGAAATTGGTATCAACTTAATTTTAGGTATCATCAAGACCGTTATGCAAATTATCAATGGCGACTGGTCGGGCGCTTGGGAAACAATCAAAGAAACTGCTGGCAAAGTTTGGGAAGGTATCAAGAATCTTGTAGATGTAGCTATTAAAGGACTTTTGAATATCGTTACAGTAGGCTGGAACGGTATTAAGAGTACTATTTCATCAACGATTGAAATTATTAAATCTGTTGTTTCGGTCGGTTGGAATTCGCTTGTAAGTACGGTTACAAATGCAGGACCTAGAATCGTTTCAGCTGTAAGAAATGGCTTCAATAATGCAGTGAATGCTGCTAGAAATTTCATCAGTAGTGCGATTGGCGTCGGAAGGAATCTGATTATGGGCTTTGTTGACGGTGTAAAAAGTGCAGCAGGCGCATTGATCGATGCAGTCGGTGGTGCAGTTCAAGGGGCGATTGATTGGGCGAAAGGTTTGCTCGGAATCCATTCTCCTTCCCGAGTTTTTAGACAATTCGGTGTTTACACAGATGAAGGTTTCATCTTGGGGGTGAACAGTAAGGCAGGCGCAGTCGTCAAATCGGTAGGTAATATGGCCCAAGGGGCGATTGATGCATTTACAGGTAAAGACTTGGCTGGTAGTTTGCAGAATGAACTAGGCGCAGCAGATGGTGAATTAGGACGATTAACAGCCTATGATCCATCAGTTGACTTTAATGGTGGCACAATCACAGTTGGACAACAAGCAGCAGATATTGTTCTTAAAATGGGGAATACAGTTTTCAGAGCCTTTACCGAGGATATTACCAACGCTCAAGAAATGGAATTGATTTTAAGTAATTATTAGGGAGGAAAGCTATGTATGGTTACTCAAATCTAGAGAAAAATAACGATATCACGGCTTTTGAGCCTAGTGATAACATGTCAATTAACGGTACGCCTTTAAACCAACTGATTGAAGGATATAGGCACCTCACAGTTACAGGAAGAGGTTTACTAGGTCAGTCGGTAAAAACAATTTCTGTCCCTGGTCGTAGAGGTGTTTGGATCGAGAGTGTTTCAGACGATGAGAGGGTGTTAGAAATTAAGTACCAGTTACAAGCTGAATCAAGCTCTGAAATGAGGAATAAGTTTACAAAACTGAATAAGATTTTGCGAACCGTAGGAAGAAGCGGTTTTCTTGAAATTACGTTCAAGGACGAACCAAACTTCACTTACTATGCCATTTTTAATGGAGCAAGTGAGATTGAAGAACGAAGCTTGATGATTGTTAGTAAATTCTCATTGTTGGTGCCAGACGGTTACAAGAAGAAACAAGCCCAGAGTTCAACTGGGCCTATTTCTTTGACAGAAGCATCAGAAATACTGCCTGAATCAATCACAATCACGCCAACCGGGACGGTTAATCAAGTACAAATCATCAATGGCTCGAAGATTTTATCTTTCACGGGCTCTTATGCAGCAGGGAGAGATATTGTTGTAACTTTTGGAGACGAGGAGGTGACGGCTACTTACAGTGGCAGGAATATCCTCAGTGAATTAGAGAGATTCAGCCCATTAGAACAGTTTAGTATCAAAAATGGCGACATCATCACAGCGAAAAATGCCACAGTCAAAAAAGTAGTTTGGAGGGATGAGAGAGCGTGATTTATTTATTTGATAAAGACGAGAAACTTTTTAAAATCATCAATAAGCCTGCTCTTAAGACTGTGCTTCAGAAGTATGCTCTAACCACAGAACAGTATGTATCTGACAGGTTAACCGTGGAAATGAAGAGTCTAGATGCCGACGAATTAGAAAAAGTGGAATATATGGCTATACAGACCATTGAAGATGCTCATACTTTCCATTATTTTTACGTCGCACAAAAACATACCGACCAATTAACAACATTGATCGGCGTTCAATCAGGTATTGAAGAACTTCGTAAAACACCAGTTTGGGACAAGCGCCCTAAAAATGCTTTTGCTAGAGAGGTCATCAACGATCTGCTATCTGGCACCAACTGGCAAACTCGTTTTGTTGGAGAGGTGGCCCCACACAGCACCAACTTTTATTACATCTCTGTCTTTGAAGCTTTGAAAAAAGTGTGTAAGGTATGGGATCTGGAAATGCAGTTTTTTGTAGAAATGAACGGCAATAGAATTGGAGCTAGGTACATCGATTTCAAGCGAAAGATTGGTCAAGCGGTTGGTAAGCGTGTGGTTTATGGCCATAACGCCCTGCAAATCCTCCAAGAAGTCGAGCGAACCAACATTTTCACGGCGCTTGTAGGTCGGGGCAAAGGTGAACAAGTCAGCTCAGCTGAAGAACCTGGAAAGCAAGCGAATGGATTCGGACGAAAAATCACTTTTGAAGATGTAGCCTGGTCGACAGCGAGTGGAAGGCCAGTCAACAAGCCGAAAGGGCAGAAGTACGTTGAACTGCCAGCTATGACCAAATTGTACGGCATTAAGAATGCTGATGGGTCTATGCGCCCTAAGATTGGTTTTGTTGATTTCCAGGAAGAGGAAGATCCAGGGGTTTTGCTAGAACGAACCTACAAAGTTCTGGTTGATACTGCACGTCCACAACTTACATTGAAGACCACAAGCGCCTACTTGAGAGGTGCGAAAGTTGGTGACACCATTCGAGTTGTTCGCCACGACAAAAAACTTGACTATGATACACGAATATTTGAAATTACTTTTAATCGACTTAATAACGAATCAAGTGATATTAAATTAGGTGACCGTATCGGGGAAAGTAACGAAGCTAAAGCGCAAACTATAGCTGAAAAGGTTGTAGATGATTTTGTATCAAATGAATTTTCGGACTTTGTGCAAAAATTACCAGATTTTTTGCCTAGTGCGGACGGTTTCAATAATAATTGGTACGGTGCTGAAGATCCAACTGTAAAACACCCCGGAAAAGTCCTTGTCAATGATATTTGGTTCAAGCCAGATCCTGAACATGAAGGGCATAAAATTATGCTCCGTTGGACGGGAGAAGTTTGGGATGAAATATTGCGCTCTTACGATAAAGAGTCGTTAAAAAAACGGATATCAGAAGAGATAGCTAACTTTGATAAAACTTTCCAGTCAGTAAATGAGCAAAATAAAGAGAAGATTGATGAAATACTACAATCATCTGGCGCAAGTAGTTCCCTCGCTCAGGAAGCCAAGCGGATTGGTCTAGATTCTGTTGCCAAACTTGAAGAATTCAAGAGACAAGCTACGAGCGCTCAAACGGCTCTGTCGGGTGACTTGGACGTTCTGAAACGGACGGTCAACAATGAAGTTAATCAAGCTTCAGAACATCGCAGAACGACCACAGAGGCCCTTAGTCGAATGACTGGTCAAATGGACGGCTTTGCGACGAAATCAGAGGTTAAACAAGGCATCGATGGGCTGACGCAAACCTTCGCTAAGATGAGGGTCGGCGGAACTAACTTGTTGAAAGGTTCGAAAGGGCCTTTTATGCCAGACAGGAAACCAGCTAATTTTGATAATAATATTCTGTACGTAGGAAATACGTCTATTTACATGGAACAAGGTCAGGAATACATTATTTCTGCTAAGACGGACGGAAACTTTACGGCCCATCACGATGGAGTTAAGGAATCTGATAACGTAGTCCTTTGGATAATGGACAAAGATATCAGAAATTATCAAATTGTATCGGACCTTAAGACAGGCACAACAGGAACGAAAATCACTTGGAATAAGCCGACAGGTATCTACCATCTACGAGTCAACACTTATCACAAAGAAGCCGTTAAAAGCGTATGGGATGTGAAGATTGAGAAAGGGAATGTTGCAACTGATTGGAGTCCAGCAATCGAAGATACTGATGGTCTTATCACTGAAGCTAAAGCTACATTCGAGCGGACGGCTCAGGGCTTGCGGACCGACTTATCAGCTATTCAGGAATATGTCAATAAAGACGGTCAGCGACAGGAAGCCTTGCAGCGTTACACTCGAGAAGAGAGTGCGAGACAAGCGACGGCTGTACGTGAGTTGGTCGCTCGTGATTTTGTTGGTAAAGCAAGCTATCAGGAAGATGTGAAAGGCATTGAACGAAGATTCGATGCTATTACCAACCCACAAAATGGCTCGATTGCGACTCAGATTGCGACCTACAAAAATGCAGTAGATGGCAGATTTGCTGAATTCACGTCAATGCTTTCTGGCAAAGCTAATCAGACGGATTTTCAACGAGTACAAGAAACTAGTCGTCTCTATGAGCGAATCATTGGTAATACTGAGAACGGCATTGCTAACAATGTCGCTCGCATGGCCATGACTAGCCAGCTATTTCAGGTTGAGGTATCTAAGAATGAAGGCCTAAAAACAGTTCAAAGACAGCTTGCTGGTTCGTGGGGAGTCCATAATAAAAACAGTGTTAATGAAATCATCGCTGGTTTTAACCTAGCTGGCCGAAATGCAGGCATTAAAGCTGAGACGATCAGACTTGAAGGTCGAACCTTACTTGATGAATTGACCGCTATTCAAGGATACTTTAAACGCTTATTTGTTGGAGAGGGTACGTTCGCGACTCTGAATGCGGATGTTATACGAACGAATTCGATTACGGCAGATAAGCTGGTATTTAATGAGGCTCTCGCTAATAGATTGGCCTCAAATGAGATTATCACTAGCAAATTAGTAGCAAGTAGAGCGTTTGTAAATGCCTTGAATGCCGTAACAATAGATGCTTCTCAAATCGTTACAGGTACTCTCAAGGGAGACCGAATCTACGGAGGGACCATTAGAGGGGCAAGCATTTATGGTGGAACATTAACAGGCCACACTAAAATCCAACTAGGTTCTTATGGTTCGTTTGATACGGTGAATGGCGGTCTACAGATTAATGTACCTCGTGATTACAATGCCAAAGATGGCTTGGGAGTTCAGTTCATTGGATCCTATGGTCGTGGAGAAAATGTTCCTTACGGGCTTTTCCTCTACAGAGATTCGGATTTCACAATTGGAAATACTGCAACAGATACAGACGAATTTATTATGACTGTTCAAGGTTACATCAATGCAAAAGGTATTGGTTGGCTAAAAACAGGTTTGGGAAAAGTCGGAAGTGTGTCGACAGGAACACTAGCATTCTGGGAATCTACCGTCGCATTGGATTTCGCACCAAACGATATTTATTATACGTACGGTGGTCAAGCGTATGGCTTGTGGGCGATTATTAAGCAAAGTTTCTCGGATAGACGTCTGAAGGAAAATATTGTTGAATGCAAGTACAAGGCTCTTGATTATATTCAGCAATTCCAGTTCAAGGAATACGATTGGAAGAAGCAAGAGGATAGACCACAACAAGCACACACAAATATTGGTTTGATTGCGCAAGAAGTTCAAGCAGTGGATCCTACACTCGTCTACGAGAACGGTGATACGCTGAACTTGGACAATCTCAGATTAACTACTATCGCCCTTAAAGCGATTCAGGAACTGTCTCAAAGAATTGAGACTCTAGAAAGGAAATTAGCATGAACGCATTAGAAATTATTGCACAAGATGTAGCACGATTGACAGTTGAGAGATCAACCTTCCAGGCATTGTATCTGGAAGAAGTACAAAAACGTGAAGCACTAGAAAAACAACTTGAAGAGTTGAAGAACCAACAACAAGAAGGAACAGTAGGAGAATAAGAAAATGGCAACAGAATACACAGTAAGAAGCAAATGGTTGAAATTTGATACAACAGAAGTCGTGATTCATCGTGAATCGCCTTACACCATCTTTTCTCGTGAATTACCAGGCGATCAGACGGCTAAGTCAGATGAAGAATTGATTGAAGCAGTTAAAAGTATTATTCGTGCCGAACTTGATCCAGGAGCGGCAATCGTCAAAGCACAAGCGCAGCTGGAACAAGCTGAGCAGCAGATCGCTCAAAACAAGAGCGAGCAGGACAGACTCTCTGCGCTTGCAAATAAAATCGATAAAGTAGTGCGGGTTATGGCACAGGATTCAATCATGGGCGAGAAAATCGCTTACGGAACAACCTACAAAGAACTTGTTGAACTCTTCCCATTTGCTGAAGAAGGCAAGGCCTATCAACCAGGTGATATGTTTGTCGTTGAAGATCCTGAACACGTTGAATTGAATGGCGAAGGCAAGCGCGTCTTGATTCAGACAAATCAGGCTTTCACTTACAAAGGCGAATCTATCAAGCAACTTGAAAACGTACCATCTCAAAATGGTATTCTTGCAATCTGGAAGTGGGATGGCCAAAAAAATGAAAGTGATATTGATACCACTCGAGTTTCTGCGCAGTAGATTGGAAGTGGTCTGATTGGAATTACTAGCATTTCTGGATAAATTGAGTCCGATTCTAATTGTGATCATCCCTAGCTATTTCTCTTTCAAAAGCACGCAGAACACGAAAGAGACTGACAAGCAGATCAGTCTCTTATCTGACAAAATTAGCGTTATTGAAAAGACAGTCTCAAATGTTGAGAGCATTGGCAAAGATAATAGCAAAGGATTGAGTGTTATTGGAAAAGGTCTTCAAAGATTACAACGTTTTCGATTGCAAGAAAACCTAAAAAAAGCCATTAGACGAGGCAATACCAATCAGCATGAGATTGAGGAATTGTCTCGTCTTTATGAAAGTTACGTGGAACTTGGTGGCAACGGAGCCATCAAGGTACTGTATGAAAAATTTCTAGCATTGGAAATCGTGGAGGAAAATATAAATGAAACAGATTAATGATTGAAAAGAGGGATGAAAATGGCCAATGTTCACAATTCAACCAATCTTGAGCAAGTCGATGGTGGTTTCTTGGTAAAACAAGGCGATGTGTCTTCCGCATTCGCCTTCTCTTTGTTAGATGAAAACCACATGTCTATCCCTCAACTTGAAGGCCAAGAGGCATCAATCACCCTAACAAAGGACCAAGAGCAGATCAAGAAGAAAGCCATTGTCACGAACGGAACAGTGGCTTTTAATTTAGACAAGATTCTGCCTGTCGGACTCTACCGAATCGAGATTTCAGCTGGTGGATTTACATTCCCAAGCGATGATTCAACTCAAATCCGAGTGACAAAATCGGATAAGAACTTGGTAACAGAAGAAGTCCACGCACTCAAAGAGCTGGATATTTCGGAAGAAGTCAAAAAACAACTTGCAGGTAGGACAACAGGCAACAGTGAAGTAGGTATGGAATTTCCTGACCTACTCTTTTATTACAATTTAGGAAAGGTATAGAGAATGGACACAACTAAATTAACGGCCTTCGCACAAGCAGTTGGTGTTGACATTAAGGAGCTGAAGCAATTACTTAATGGCAAAGTTGACAATACCACTGTCAACCAACTAATTGAGCAAGCTAAGACCGCAGTCAAGAACGATATTTTGGGCGAAGGCGTATCTGAACAATTTGATACCCTCAAAGAAATCGCTGATCATATCGCTAATCTGAGTGGTGACACTGGTGGAGCAGTGGTTCAGAAGATTGCTGATTTGGGCAATCGTATTGATGCTATTGCTAATCTTGACCTTGTAGCAACCTATAATCAAGCGAAAGCGTGATTGCTATGAGCAATTTTGAAGAATTCGCAAGAGCAGTTGGCAACGACGTCAAAAACATCAAAGAACAGCAACTTACGAAAAACGAACTCAATTCAAAGGATTTTATCACAGGCAATTCAGGATACGATTTTTTGAAAAGAAGCGTTCAAGAATTGGAAAAACAGAACAAATTGCTGCAGGAGCAATTGGCACTCGTTAAGCCATCACCTAGACGAGCGCCGATGGCTTATACGATCGATTTAAATAGCACACCGCCGATCGCTTGGTTTGATAATGGATGTGGTTTGGACACAGGAGGCAGTACACTTTTGGGAAAAGATAAGGGCAAAAACTTGGATCGAACACTCCCAGGCTGGGATTTTCCAAACGCAATTTTAAGAACTTCACTAGCAGTTATTGATATTGAGGTTTGGAAAAAATCTGATTTTACTTATTGGGGCGAACACATCAAAGTGCTTAATCCTATTAAATCAGCAGATGATTACGATTGGACTAATGCGAGACTGTCAGAAAAGGGTGCCACTGATTCTTGGAGATGGAACAACCAAAAAAACCTAATTCGCATTATGTATCAATTAGGCATCTGGGACGCTAAAACAGTTGAAAGCTTAGGCGCAGTAAGGCGCTAGAAAGGAAAATATAAATGCAACAGATTAACGAAATTATCACAAACGGAGCAGTCAGCATCCTGGTCATTTTGGCAGGTATCGCAGTTAAAGCGGTTAAAGAATATCTTGTCAAAAAAGGTGGTGAAAAGACCATCAAAATCGTTGAAATCCTTGCTAAAAACGCGGTAAATGCCGTGGAACAGGTCGCTTCAGAAACTGGCTACAAGGGCGAGGAGAAACTGGAGCAAGCACGAACTAAAATCCGTGCAGAGTTGTCAAAATATAACATCAGCATGACTGATCGTGAGCTTGATACATTTATCGAGGCATCGGTTAAAGAAA